>OHDS01000461.1_pt1 | contig 21454 bp, 20 predicted proteins | sample 1567031 | NCBI WGS metagenome assembly OHDS01 (sample SAMEA3879503, study PRJEB24766) | human gut metagenome | biome: human-associated habitat; feature: feces | place: USA | collected 1985/1987
CTTGCGGTATAACCGTAAACTCCCCTCAGTCAGCCTTGCTGCCAGCTCCCCTCTCTGAGGGGCACCTGGCGAGACCCTTACTTGATGGCGTTCAGCCACTGCTCCTTGGTGGCCTTCTCGGCTTCGAGCTTGGCCTTCTTCTTCGGGTCGGATTCGGCCGCGATCTTGGCGTCGAGCTCGGCGAGCTGGGCGTTGAGCTGCTCCTCGAAGCTGGACTTGCGGGCGTCGGCCTCCGGATCGGTCTGCTTCCAAGCGGCATCCTCGATGGCCTTGATCTGCTTGTCAACGGCGTCGAGACGGTTCTCGATGCGGCGCATATCGTCACGCGGCACGTAACCGATCTGATCCCACTCTTCCTGAATCTTGGCCAGCTCCTGGCGGGCCTTCTTGGCCTCGGCGTCGGTCTTCACCGGCACCAGAGCCTCGGCCTTGACCAGCAGAGCCTCCTTGGCAGCCAGATTCTCCTTCTCGGAGGAGTTGATCTGATCGCGATCGGCCTGACGAGCGTTGAAGAAGGTGTCGGCGGCTTCGCGGAACTTGGCCCACAGCTCGTCGTCCTCGTTACGGCCAGCGCGGCCGGCCTTCTTCCAACGGTCCATCAGATCGTTGAACTTGCGGGAAGTCTCACCCCAAGCGGTGGAATCCTTGAGCTCATTGGCCTCGGCGATAATCGCTTCCTTGGCTTCCTTGGCGGCTGTACGCTCGTTGTCGCGAGCCTGAGCCCACTTGCGGCGAGCCTGGTTGAAGGTGGTACGGGCGACGGAGAAGCGCTTCCACAGCGCCTCGGCCTCCGGCTTGTCGATGCGCACGGTGGTGCGCTGGTGGTTCTGCCACTCGTCGAACAGGTTACGGAACTTGTCGGCGGTGGAGCGCCAGTTGGTGTTGTCGCCCAGAGAAGCGGCCAGTGCTTCAGCCTTCTCGACAATGGCGGTGCGCTCGGCAACGGCCTTGGCCTGGGCGGCCTTGCGTGCCTCGGCGATTTCGGTCTTCTTGGCCTCGCCGGCAGCCTTCAGCTCCTCGTACTGGGTCTTGAGTGCGGCAAGATCGCCCACGACGGCTGGCTCGGAGGTTTCTTCACCCAAGAGCTTCACGGATTCGTCGATTTCACGGGCCTTGATGTTCGGGGAAGCCAGACGGGTGGCCAACAGATCGAGCTTGGCCTTGAGATCCAGGAAACGACGGGCGTACAGTGCCAACGCCTCTTCCTTGGAGACATCCGGGAACTGGCCCACCTCGCGCTCGGCGTCGCCATCCTTGACGAAGACGGTGCCGTTGTCATCCACGCGGCCGAAGGCCTCGGCGGCCTTGACATCAGCCTCGGAATAGGCGGCGGTGGCGGCGGCCGGGGCGGCAGCGCGCGGCTTGGTCGCCGGAGTCTTCTTGGCGAAGGCGGCGGGGGAGGGCGCGTGCGGTTTCGGCATGGAAGCGGGGGACGGAGTCGGCGCCGGCGTGGCCGCGCTGGCCTCGGGTGCGGGTGTCGTTGCCTGCTCTTCGGGCGCAGCGGTGTTTACGGGTTCGGTGACAGTTTCGTCGGCCATGGCCAGCTCCTTAAAGCGTAGAATGCATAAGCGGGAGCGTCTCCCATCCCGGGCGAACCAGGAAGTTTTGACGCAACCCTCACCTATTATATTGATTTCGTGGCTAAAGGTGCATCAATATCAGGATTCCCGGAGTGGCTCCCCTCCGAACGTGTTGTGGAGCAGCGTGTTATCGATACGCTTCGTAAGGTTTTTGAGCTCAACGGCTTCATCGGCATTGAGACGCGAGCGGTGGAAACCGGCGCTTCTTTGCTGAAAAAAGGCGAGACCAGCAAGGAGATTTACCTGCTGAGCCGTTTGCAGGAGGTCGGTCATGAATCCGACACTCCGATTGAAGAGCGTTTGGGCCTGCATTTCGATCTGACCGTGCCGCTGAGCCGGTATGTGGTCGAGCACTCGGGTGCGTTGGCGTTCCCGTTCAAGCGCTGGCAGATTCAGAAGGTGTGGCGTGGCGAGCGTCCGCAGGAAGGCCGCTTCCGCGAGTTCGTGCAGGCCGACATCGACGTGATCGGCGCCGGCGACCTGCCCGACCACTATGAAGTGGAACTGCCGCTGGTCATGGTCTCCGCACTGGAAGAGCTGCGCGCGTATGGCCTCCCCAAGGCCACCGTGCACGCCAATAATCGCAAGTTATCTGAGGGGTTCTACCGTGGCCTTGGCCTGACGGACGTCGAAGGCGTGCTGCGCGAGATCGACAAGCTCGACAAGATCGGTGCCGATGAGGTGGCCCGACTGCTCACCGAGACCTGCGGCGCCACCGAGGCACAGGCGCGCGCCTGCCTCGAATTGGCCGAGCTCACCGCCTCCGACGGTGCCGAGCTTGCCGCCAAGTTCGATGCGCTGTGCGAGGCTCACGGCATCGTCAAGGATTCCGAGGCCTACACGCTGGCTCGTCAGGGACTCGATACCCTGGCCATGATCGTCGACGAAGCCGCCGCCATCCGCCCCGGTTCCGTCATCGCCGACCTGAAGATCGCCCGCGGTCTCGACTACTACACCGGTTCCGTCTACGAGACCTTCCTCGACGGTGCCGCATCACTCGGCTCCATCTGCTCCGGTGGCCGTTACGACAATCTCGCCTCCCAGGGCAACCGCAAGTATCCGGGCGTGGGCCTGTCCATCGGCCTGAGCCGACTGGTCAGCTACATGCTGCACACCGCCGGCGCTCACGCCAACCGTGTCAGCCCGGCCGCCGTGCTGGTCGCTGTGTGGAATGAAGAGGACCGCCCGGCCGCCAATCGTATTGCGAACCAACTGCGTGCGCGCGGCATCGCTACTGACGTGGCACCCACCGCGGCCAAGCTCGGCAAGCAGATCAAGTACGCGGACAAACTCGGCATTCCGTACGTGTGGTTCCCGGCCACCGCTGCCGAAGGTGCGGAAGGCGCAGAGCCCGCTGGCGACGAGGTCAAGAACATCGTCACGGGCGAGCAGGTTGCCGCCGATTGCACGTCGTGGGAGCCGGATACTGTGGTTGCCCAGCAAACCGTCGAAATCTGACGTATTCGCGCGAAAAATCGAGGAGAAACAAGACAATGAGCCAGACGGCTTACAGAACACATCATGCCACTGAAGTGACCGAGGCCCTGGTCGGCCAGAAGGTCACCCTCGCCGGTTGGGTTGACCGACGCCGTGATCACGGTGGCGTGGCCTTCATCGACCTTCGTGATTCGACCGGCCTCGTGCAGGTCGTCATTTACGACGAGGATATGGCCCGCCCGCTGCGCAGCGAATTCGTGATTCAGATTACCGGCGAAGTGCGCCTGCGCCCGGATGGCAACGAGAACACCCATCTGGCCACCGGCAAGATCGAGGTTGTGGCCGAGACCATCGAGATCCTCGCCAAGTCCGACGCCCTGCCGTTCCAGGTTTCCACCGCTCTTGAGAATGAGTCCGAGAACAAGCTGCCTGGCGAGGACGTGCGTCTGAAGTACCGTTACCTCGACCTGCGCCGCCCGTCCATGCAGTACAATCTGAAGCTGCGTTCCGACATGGCTAAGGCCGCCCGCCACGCGCTGGAAGACATGGACTTCACCGAGGTCGAGACCCCGACCTTCATTAAGTCCACCCCGGAAGGCGCCCGCGACTTCGTGGTGCCGGCCCGTCTGGTTCCCGGTTCCTGGTACGCCCTGCCGCAGTCCCCGCAGTTGCTCAAGCAGCTGCTCATGGTCTCCGGCGTCGAGCGCTACTACCAGCTTGCCCGCTGCTACCGTGACGAGGACTTCCGCGCCGACCGTCAGCCCGAGTTCACCCAGCTCGATATGGAAATGGCCTATGTGGATCAGGAAGATGTGATGGCCATGACCGAGAAGGTCATCGCCGCCATCTGGAAGTCCGCCGGCTATGAAGTCCAGCTGCCGCTGCCGCGCATCACCTGGAAGGATGCGATGGACAAGTACGGCTCCGACAAGCCGGACCTGCGCTTCGGCAACCCGCTGGTGGAGCTGACCGAATACTTCAAGAACACGCCGTTCCGCGTGTTCCAGGCCCCGTACGTGGGTGCCGTGGTCTTCAAGGGCGGTGCCGCCACGCCGCGTCGTCAGTTCGACGCTTGGCAGGATTGGGCACGTCAGCGTGGAGCCAAGGGCCTTGCCTACGTGGTCTTCGGCGAGAACGGCGAGCTCAAGGGCCCCGTCGCCAAGAACCTGTCCGATGAGGAGCGCGCCGGCCTGCGCGAGGCCGTCGGTGCCGAGGAGGGCGACGCCGTCTTCTTCGCTGCCGGTTCCCGCGAATCCGCCCAGCTGCTGCTGGGTGCCGTGCGTGTGGAGCTCGCCTCCCGCGAAGGCCTGCTGGATCCGAAGAAGTTCGCTTTCACCTGGGTTGTGGACTTCCCGCTGTTCAAGCCCACCGACGATCCGGATGATGACGATGTGGCTGTCGGCCACTCCAAGTGGACCTCCATGCACCACCCGTTCACCATGCCCTCCAAGGATTGGATCGACAAGTTCGACAAGGATCCCGAGCACGCCATGTCCGATTCCTACGACATCGTCTGCAACGGTGAGGAGATGGGCGGCGGTTCCGTACGTATCCACCGCGACGACATCCAAGCCCGTGTGCTCGATGTGCTGGGCATCACCAAGGAAGAGGCCGACGAGAAGTTCGGCTTCCTGCTTGAGGCATTCAAGTACGGCGCTCCGCCTCACGCGGGTCTGGCCCTCGGTTGGGACCGCACCGTGTCCATCCTGGCTGGTGCCGACTCCATCCGCGACGTCATCGCCTTCCCGAAGGCCGGCGGCGGCCGCGACCCGCTGACCGGTGCTCCGGCCCCGATTTCCGACGAGCAGCGCGCCGAGACTGGCGTCGACTACGACCCGGACGCCGACGAAAACTAATCTACGGAGCGTATACCGCTTTTCCTCAGCACTCGACGTACTTCAGTGCGCCTTCGGCTTCGGACGGCGGTCTCCGCACGCGTAGATTAATTTTCGAGGAGTAATGCTCCGGTGCTATTAGCCGCAAATGGCCCTTGGAATAATTCCAAGGGCCATTTGCTTTTTGCGGGTGGGGCCCAATGTGCCAAATACCTGCCAAGGGGTGCCAAATACTCCGCCCGATGGCACCTCCGCCATGCGGCAAACCTCGCACCATGCGGTGTCCCCCTTGGCGTTTGCCGATTATCCTTCCATGGGGCGGTAACTTCCTCATGGGGCGGTAAACAACCCATGGGGCGGTGAAAACCCCATGGGGCGGTAGGTCAAAATGGCTTAATTCCGCGGTTTCACAATTTCTTCAAACCGCCCCATGGGCAAATTACCGCCTCATGGGGGAATTGCCGCTCCATGAGAAGTAATCGCAACTCCGTATTTGATCAATGTTGTGATGCTTTGTTGTGTTTTGCTTGTTTCCGCCTCCTGTATTCCCCTTTGCGCGCATTGATGGTAAGGCTGCCGTCTATTAATACCCGGCATGAAGGTTGAGGACGGCCAGGAAGCGGTATTTGCATCGCGGTGGCAACCTCTTGTGCGAAGGCACGTTGTTTGGCGGTGTTCCACAGGTCATCGGCGAACACCTCGATGACGGTCCAGCCCAATTGCCGCAGACGTCGACGTTTTTGCTGGTCCCGCACATATTGTTTGCGGAAGCGACGGTGATGATCGCCATCATATTCAATAGCGACTTTGTATTGTGGATAAGCCATGTCAACGGTGTAGGTGTATCCGTTCTCTGAATCGGTAATGCCATATTGTGTTTGCGGTATGGGCAGGCCGAAAAGCATAAGCGCCAAGCGTGTACGAGTTTCCTGAACGGAATCCGATGGTTTTACGAGCTTCAGCGCCGCCTCACAACGCGCACGGCCAATAACGCGGTGAAAGGCCGTTAGTCGTTGAGTGAATTGTTCAATGGCATATCCATAACGTCTGATGAGCGCTTCAGCCAGCACCACTAATTCAGTGAGGTTGAGATATTGGGCAAACTGTATCCACGCATCCATGGGATGCATGCAGGTTACGCCGTTTGAGAAAGCGATACTGTTGAACTTTGCATTCCATATGCGATAGTCGACATTGTCCAATGAAGAGCGGGTCCCCTTGCTCCTCACCGTCACATAAAAGTCCTTCTGTGGCAACGTGCTGTGCCTCGGCAACTCCACGCCGCATAATTCCAATGCGGTATACAGCGAGAAACACAACGTGCGTTTCGTGCGCACTTTGCCCAGCAGATTCCAACAGGCCGTGTTCTTGGCCGTGGCTTTGGCGTCAAGATCTTTGCGCAGATAGTTGTTGATTTCGCCATTGTGCGGCACTTCGCTGTATCCGTTCATGCGCCGAGCGTAGCGCATTCCACGGTGGCACAGGGGCAAAACCGAAAAATGGGGATAACTTAAGCGGCGCGAACCGGTTATCCACCGGCATATCGTGTGCCGCGCCCGGTTATCCACCGCGCTTCGGGAGTGTCGTCCACCGTATAACAGCACTCATCGTGTGCGAACAGCTAGCCACGCTCAAAATGCCTAGCGCATTTATACGAATACGACATGGGAAACGGCGAGACCAGCCCCACACAATACAAAGTGACCGCCAGCCATGCGCCCGACTGCGGCATACACGGCAGCAACGCCAACGACACCAAGGCCAAACATGGAATCAGCAGATAGGACAACACGTGCCCGCTTTGCCGTCGCAGCAACGTCTCAGCCACCACGCAGCAGGCAATCAGCGCACAGCAGACGCCGAGCGATGCGCGACTCAGCGAGAATGTATGCCGATGCCCAATGCCGCCTTCACGATGTCTGATGCGGAAATGAGACATCGACTGAGCAACTGTGTGGACATACTGTGAACACGTTGGAAACGTCGGTGTGCTATCCTCCCACTCATGTCTGAAACGAACAATGAAACAGCAGTGCGTTCGCGCGCGACAAGCACAACATCACCGAGCAAGGCCAAATTGACCCCGCTGGTTCCCGGCAAAGAGGACCCGAACCGTCCGCTAGTCGAACTGACCCACGTCGAAAAGCACTTCGGTGCTTTGCACGTCCTCAAGGACATCAACCTGACCGTCGCCAAGGGTGAGGTGCTGGTGGTCGTGGGCCCGTCCGGCTCAGGCAAGTCCACGATGTGCCGCACCATCAATCGCCTCGAGACCATCGATTCCGGCGACATCCGCATCGACGGCAAGCCCCTGCCACAGGAAGGCAAGGAGCTCGCGAACCTCAGGGCCGAAGTTGGCATGGTATTCCAGTCGTTCAACCTGTTCGCCAACAAAACCATTCTTGAAAACGTGACGCTGGCCCTCATCAAGGTGCGTCACATGGACAAGAAGGAAGCCGAGCAACTGGCCATGGACCTGCTCGCCCGCGTGGGCGTCGACTCCCAGGCCAGCAAGATGCCCTCCCAGCTCTCCGGCGGCCAGCAGCAGCGTGTGGCCATCGCCCGCGCGCTCGCCATGCGCCCCAAGGTCATGCTGTTCGACGAGCCCACCTCCGCACTCGATCCGGAAATGGTCAACGAAGTGCTCGACGTGATGGTCGAACTCGCGCATGAAGGCATGACGATGATCTGCGTGACCCACGAGATGGGCTTCGCGCGCAAGGCCGCCGACCGCATCGTCTTCATGGCGGACGGCCAGATTCTCGAAGAGAACACGCCCGACGAGTTCTTCGAGCATCCGCAGACCGACCGTGCCAAGGACTTCCTCTCGAAGATCCTCACCCACTGACGAACCCACTGAAAGACGGGTACGTAATCCAATGACATTCACCAATACGTTCAAACGGAAGGCTTGCCGCGTGATCGCCGCGCTCGCCGCCGTGGCCTGCACAATGTCGCTGGCCGCCTGCGGCGCGGACGAAACCGGCAAGATCCGCATCGGCATCAAATTCGACCAGCCCGGCCTGGGCTTCAAGAAGTCCGGCACCTACGTGGGCTTCGACGTGGACGTGGCCAAATACGTCGCCAAGAAACTCGGCTATTCCGAAGACCAGATCATATGGAAGGAAGCCCCCTCCAAGCAGCGTGAGGCCATGATTCAGAACGGCGACGTGGACATGATCCTCGCCACCTACTCCATCACCGACGAGCGCAAGAAGGCCGTCTCCTTCGCTGGCCCGTACTTCGTGGCCGGACAGGATCTGCTCGTGCGCAAGGACGACAACTCCATCAACGGCCCCGAAGACCTGAACGGCAAGCGCCTATGCTCCGTCACCGGTTCGACCTCGGCCGCCACCGTCAAGGAGAAGTTCGCCTCCGAAGTCCAGCTCATGGAACAGCCCGGTTACGCCGAATGCGCCACCGCCCTGTTCTCCGGCATCGTGGACGCGGTAACCACCGACGACATCATCCTGGCCGGCCTGGCCTCCGCCTCGCGCGGCAAGCTCAAGGTGGTCGGCAAACCGTTCACGCAGGAATACTACGGCGTGGGCATCAAGAAGGGCGACACGCAGCTGGCCACCAAAATCAACAACGCCATCGTGGACATGATTCAGGACGGCTCGTGGGAGAACGCCATCAGCGATAACACCAAGGGCACCAACTACACGCCCGACGTACGCTACAACCCGCCCACCCCGGACGAAGGAGAGGAGGCCTGATGAGCGGATTCCTGGAACTCTTCAGCCAGTATGACGTGCTCGGCGCGTTTCTGGTCAATATCGAACTGACCCTATGGTCCGCCCTGTTCTCCCTGATCCTCGGCGTGATCCTTGTGGTGATGCGCATCTCGCCGATTTCCTCGCTCAGGGCCGTGGCCGGTGCGTATGTGGAACTGTTCAAGAACCTGCCGCTGACCATCATCATGGTGTTCATGGTGCTGGGTGCCTACGCGCAGCTGAAGCTCAGCTTCTCCGACACCTTCACCACGAACTTCTTCTGGCTCGCGGTCACCGGCCTGAGCCTGTACACGGCGGCGTTCGTGTGCGAATCTCTGCGTTCGGGCATCAACACCGTGCCGATTGGCCAGGCCGAGGCCGCACGAGCGCTGGGCTTGGGCTTCATGCAGTCCGCCACCGAGATCATTCTGCCGCAGGCCTTCCGAGGCTCCGTGGCACCGCTCGGCAACACGCTGATCGCCCTGCTCAAGAACTCCACCGTGGCCGCCGCCGCATCCGTGGCCACCGAAACATCCTCGCTGATGAGCGAGATGATCGAATTCCGTCCCGACGTGATCATCCAGATCTTCCTGATCTTCGCGCTCGGCTACGTGATCCTGATCATCCCCATCGGCATGCTCACCACGTACCTGTCCAACAAACTCGCCGTAAGGAGGTGACGGATATGGCCGATACTTCGAATTCCGTGCTGTTCGACGCGCCCGGTCCCAAGGGCCGGCGCACCATTCGCATCGTCAACTGGATCGCGGGCATTCTGTTCGCGGTGGTGCTCGTGCTTATCCTCATGCGCCTGCACAACCCGCCGGACGGCGAGAACCAGCTCAGCTGGGAGCTGTGGAAGCCCGCCGTCGAACGAGAGGCGTGGACCGACTTCTACCTGCCCGGACTGTGGATGACCATCAAGGCCACCATCGTGGCCGTGGTGGGTGCCGTGGTGTTCGGCTTGGTGTTCGGCGTGGGCCGACTGCTGCCGAACCCGTTGGTACGTGGCGTCTCCGCCGTGATCGTCGAGTTCTGCCGTGCGGTTCCCGTGCTGTTGCTCATGATCTTCTTCTGGCGATGGTTCGCGTTCGCGGGCCTGCCCAGCCCGTCCTATTGGGCCGTGGTGCTGGCCTTGGTGCTGTACAACGGTTCGGTGGTCGCCGAACTGGTGCGCTCCGGCGTCGGCAATCTGCCGGGCGGCCAGCGTGAGGCCTCGCTCGCTTTGGGCCTGACCGAAACGCAGTCGCTGATGGAGATCGAGGTGCCGCAGGCCGTCTACGCCATGCTGCCGGCCGCCGTCACCCAGCTGGTCGTGGTGTTGAAGGATACCGCCCTAGGCTCGATCATCATGTATACCGACCTGCTGCAGGAATCGCGCCGACTCGGCTCGATGTACTTCAACATCCTGCAGACGCTGGTCATGGCCGCGGTGATTTACTTCATCGCCTGCTGGCTGTTGTCGAGGCTCGCCGAATGGCTGCCCTCGCGCATGCAGCAGCGTACGGCCGCACCCGCCGAACCCGAGCCGCTGGCGCCGATCGCCGCCGGCGACCCGTCCAATGTCAACCAGATCGCTGTGGCCAAGGAGGTCGAAGAGCTGCCGCTGGGCGGTACGCCGCGCAAATACCATGTGCATCACCGTGGCACCAACGCCTCGATTCGCAACTGGCGGCGCACCCGCTACGAACAGGGATATGACGCCACCCAGCCCGAGTCACAGGTTGACCCGGAAACCGGCGAATTCCAGGAGTCTCAAAAGCCTGAGGACAAGCCAGAGGCCTGACAGTCAGCTCAATCGCCGCTAAGCCGGCACGAAGAATTTACTGAGTGTTTGACTGGGCTCCGGCTACGTAGCCTTCACGGAGGATAGGTTGGAACATATGAAGATGTTCCGGCACCTATCCTCCGTTTTTGCTATTGCGACCATTGCGCCGCTGGCGTTGGCGGCCACGCTAGCCGTGACGCCTGCAATCGCACAGGCCGACCAGCTGCCCAACCCGGATTGGGTGGCATTGCTCTCCGACTACGAAAAGAACTATTGGCAGGCCCCCACCGATGCCGAACACGGTGGCAAGGTGCTCGACGCCGATACAATGAAACTCGACGAAGATTTGGCCGTGGCCATTAACCACAAAGCCGCCGAAAATCTCGATAAGGATGGCCTGAACGCCCAACGCAAGCGTGCGCTCGTCGACTCCGATCTGCAAGCCGAGGAAGCCATGCCGGACGCGCTCGGTCCGGTGCTTGGCAAATATATGAGCGAAGGGCTCAAATCCGGGAAACTCAACGCCGTCGCCGATATCTTCTCCTTTAACGTGGTCTCCACCTACGCCTCAAAACGTGCGGCCATGCATCCGCGCCCCTATCTGAACCGTGCGGAAAGCAGCTACGGCGGCACTAACGATCTCGCCGGACTGCCCGCCACGCTTGACATCAAGCAATCACCCTCATGGCTCGAACACGTGCCCGGCTACTCGAACTTGCAGAAAAACAGTTCCTACCCCTCCGGCCACACTACCGGCGCCTATTCGTGGGGTATCGCGCTGGCCGGCATGATTCCCGAACTCGCGCCGCAAATCATGGCCCGCACTTCGGAGGCCGGCAACAACCGCATCGTGCTCGGCGTGCATTATCCGCTTGACATCATGGGCGGGCGCATTGGCGCATCCGCCCAGAACGGGCAGTACTGGCATAACGAATTCGCTTCGTCCATCGTGCCCGCGTCCCGGCAGCTGCGGGACTATCTGGTGTCCCGCTGCGCCGCGGACGGCCACGGCACTACCCTCGCCGCCTGCATCGCCAACACCAAGGCCTCCGGTTCGGGCGGCTACACCAACGATTTTCTGGACCCGGTGGCCACCGAGCCGGTCGCGGACCAGGCCTCGGCCGTGCGCGTCTACACCGCACGCCTGACCTACACCTTCCCGCAAGACACCGCCCAGTCCGGCGCTGATTTCATGGCACCGCGCGGGGCGGCGGACGTGCTGCGACTGGCCTATCCCGAACTGCACGCCGATCAGCGCAACGCGATTTTGAAAGCCACTGCCTTGGATTCCGGATACCCCCTATGGCAATCGAGCGACGGCTGGCAGCGTATCAACTGGGCCAAAGCCCTGTGCGCCCGCGTCACCTTGGATAAGCACGGCGATGTGGCCAAGGTCGAGACCGCCGACCAAGTGGCGCTTACCGGCCCGAGTGTGGTCAATGCCCAGTACACCGACGCGGGCAATCACCCGGCGTCGGATAGCTCGGCGGGTGAAAACAGTGCCATTGCGGCCGGACCGGATCTCGCCACCCTCCATGCCGCGCAACGACCGGCGTTGATCAGCGTAGCTATCGGTACCGCTGTAATCGCGATTGTCGGCGGAATACGGACGGTTCGACGCAAATCCAAGAACTAGCTTCAGCAGTAATTCAGCCAAAGTTCAGTCGCGCTGCTCACCGCTGCGGTGACACTGAGCAGCATCGCCCTGATCGGCGTGCCCGCTGCGACTGCGGACGAGCAGCAGACCACTGCCGAACAGAACACGGCTGCCAAACCATCCGTAATCATCAACGAGGTCTATGCCGGCAATACGAAAGCTGCCGGAGACCCGGATAGCAAGCGTTGCGATTGGGTCGAGCTCAAGAACACCGGCTCCACAGACGTTGACGTGAAGGTCTGGGCATCTACGGCAGTGACAAGAAAGCCAAGAAGCACTACACCATCGGCACCAGCGAAGTAACGAATACGGACACCGTCATCAAAGCCGGCGGATATCTGGTGGCATACATCGACCCCGACAAGGCAAAGCCTGCCAAAACCTGCGATGCCGCTGCCGATATGAAAGTCTCCTCGATCAAGAGCGAGAGCGACAATCTGATAGTCACGATTCTGGCCACTTCGAATTGTGATGATAAGAACGCATCCACGAAATTCAATGATTCGGCCACCCGACTCACGTTGCAGGACAGCGACGATAATGTCGTGGCCGATGCCGTGTTCGATTTTTCGGGTCTATTCCACGTATACCGCGCAGCTGTCCAGCAAGCGCAAGGGCATGGAAGCTGAAGGCAAGACCTGGAACTATCACGATATTCTTGCGCAATTCATCACGATGCACAACAAGAAGTCAAACGTACTGCTTATCTGGTCGGGTGACTGGCCCACCTACAGCAGCAATTCCGACAAATACTATGTGATTCTTGCCGGTGAGGGCTTCGACTCGACGGATGAGGCTTGGAATTGGTGCAAAGCCAACAATTACGGTCCGAACGACTGCATGTCTATAGATTTGCAGTAACAAGTGGAATGTGAATGTCGCTACGTTGCTGGGTCTCCTGAGTTACAAGACGTACAATCGGGAGCATGGCCAAGGACGACGACAGAACCAACAAGCCTGAAGAGGCCGGCAAGTGGGGTACAGCCGGAAAATCCTCAGGAAAGAACAACAAGAACGGCAAGGGAAAGGAATACAAAACCGATCGACGGATCGACAAGGTATTACAGCTCGCGGCGGATCGCATAGACACCATCGACTCCAGTGCCAGCGTGCCTGAACGACTGGCACGTGCGGCGAAATCCAGTGAACTGCTCAGCGCCGTATGGTCGTTGCCGCCCGCTCAACGTCTTATGTTCCACCACGGCATGCAGGTCACTGATGTCGAAGGCGATTCCACTCCCGGATTCGACGGCAATAAAGAGGACGCCGAGGAGTTCATTTCGATCAGCTCCTCCGAAATCGCCCGATACCAGCGGCTCATGTACGCGAATGGCGTCAAAGGCTCGACACGGCGGCTGCTCATCGTGCTGCAAGGCATGGATGCCTCCGGCAAGGGCGGCATCGTGCGTCACGTGTTCAGCCAAGGTGACCCGATGGGCATCCATTACCATGGCTTCGGCAAGCCTGCGGCCGAGGAGCTCGACCACGACTTCCTCTGGCGTGTGAAGCGTGAAGTGCCCAAGGCGGGGTGGATTGCCGTATTCGACCGTTCCCATTATGAAGATGTGGTGGTTACCCGTGTCCATGATCTGATTGAAAATGATAAGATTCCCAAGGATCTGGTAAATAAAAATATTTGGAAAACCCGGTATCGCCAGATCCGTGACTGGGAAAGATACCTGGCGGAAAACGGATTCCATATAATCAAGATCTTCCTTCATGTTTCCAAAGATGAACAGCGTGACCGTTTGGCGGAACGTATTTTAAACAAGAAGAAAAATTGGAAATTTTCTATTGCCGATATCAATGAACGCCGTTTCTGGGACAGGTACCAGGATCTGTACAGTGAAATGATTGAAGAAACATCAACAGAAAAAGCGCCGTGGTACATCGTACCGGCAGATAATAAATGGTTCACCCGGTATGTGGTGTCTCAGATCGTTTTGAAAGCAATGAAAGATATCGCGCCGAAGTTCCCTGAAATGTCGAAAGAAATTAAGGAACAGCTGGAGGAATTTAAAAAGCTGATTGAAAGCGGGAATATAGGAATGATTGAGGAAATGCAGGATGTAATGAAAGGAGGAAATAAGTAACGGTTCAGAAAAGCGAGGAGAAAGCTGTTTAATGATTATTCAAGTCAGGAAGGTTTTTCCTTATCATTGTCCTGGCTTTCTTTACATACTCCTTTTTCATGGGATAGTACTTCTGGATATGAATAAAGAGGATATTTCCGTTTTAATTAAGAAAAGAATGTTTATGCTATAATGAAATAAATTAAGTTGATTAGTATGAAGGAGGAAAATATATGAAAAAGACAGCGGCGGTTCTGGCAGCCGCAATGGCGCTTACTATAAGTGTCTATGCGTCTCCCCAGACAGAATTTGCAAAAGGGCAGTGGGAAATTAATGCAGGGATGTGGAATACAAAAGCGAAGACCCGTACGTATAAAGATAACGGCGCATGGAATTTCAACGGCGGCGTGACATACGGACTGAATGACAAGGCAGCGGCGCAGTTTCAGTACTATGGTCTTAACAGCGATGATACGGACGGCCGCAGCCATGAATTAAATCTGCTTTACAGTGTTCATCCCCAGGTGGCTTTATATACCGGGTATAACCATATCACTATGTCCGATTTTCCTACCGGTGTTTTCGGGGCGGAAAAACGGGAAAATGACATTGCCCAGATCGGTATCATCGCCCGCCAGCCGATCAATGAAGTTCTTGATTTATATGCAAAAGGCGCGCTCGGCTCAAAGAATACATCCATCTGGGAAGCCGGTGTGAATTTCACTCTTGATGAAAACATCGACCTTAATGCGGGATACCGTTACCTGAATACAGAAGGGAGCAGAGATAAAAATGTTTCCTATCAGGGGTGGCTGGCAGGTGTTTCCTACCGCTTCGGCGGAGGTAGCGATAGAAAAGCCGCCTATTCTGAAGATGATATCGATTATTCCGCATTGGACAATAAAGGAAATAAAAAAGAGGCGGACACAGTGACCATCACTCCGGCAGAAGAAGAGACGGCGGTACCGGAAAATGATTATTACTTCAATAGTATTCATTTCGGAAATGATTCCGATACCCCCCGCACTGATCAGACGGCGAATCTGGATGCTTTTGTCAAGGCAGCAAAAGAAACAGGTCATACTTTCAAGCTTGTAGGACGGACAGATTCCAACGGGTCTAAAGAGTACAATGATGATCTTGCTATCCGCCGTGTAAAGAAGGTGGCGGACTATGCGGTGGCTCACGGCGTAGATCTGAGTCATCTGGTGGGTATGTACAAAGGGGAAGAAGCACCGGTAAATACGAATGATACGGAAGCCGGCCGTGCGAACAACAGACGCGTGGATATATTTGAACATAAATAAGGGATAAGCCGACAGCTTTGCGCTTCTTTGGGCAAGGCTGTTTTTTCCGGGTGGAGTCTTTTTGCCCCGGAGTGTCTATGACGGACTGTCAGCAGTATCCCCTCCCCTTTCTCTGCGGCACGAAAAAAGACAGCTTTATCTTTTATAGGATAAGGCTGTTTTTGTCTGTGCTGGATCATTTATAAGAACTCTGATCAGATCCCGGCGGCATAGAGCGGAATGACGTTAATGACCGGTTCTTCATAAGGATGGATTTCTTTGACGGCGGCCATCGTTTTTTCCAAATTTTCTTTTTTTATGGTGACTTCCACTTTATACTCTTCTTCTTCACTGATTTCATTTTTTTTGCCGATGTAAGGAGTCGTTCCTTCCAAAGGACGCCATGTTCCCTTGACGGGACTGTAAGAAAGGCAGCTGTCATAGTTTCCTATATGCCCGGCATCCGCCGATTGGAGTGCTTTTTGCAGGATGCGGAAATGGGTAGCGGGAATAAATATTTCCAGTTTCAGATATTGTATAGTCATCATTACCTCCCTTTTTGGCTTATAAAGAAAGAATCATTTCTATAAGTTCATCAGGTGAAAAAGCGATCCGTTCCGCTCCGTGGTTTTTAAGAAATTCTCCGGTGCGGAAACCCCAGGCAACAGAAATGCTGGGGAATCCCCCTTTCTTTCCTGTTATGATATCCACTTCCGAATCACCGATATAAACGATTTCTTTTGCTTTTATTCCTAAACGGCGGGCTATTGACAAAATCATTTCCGGATCCGGCTTAATGGCCATTTTCGGGTTTCTTCCGATGGAAATATCGAAAAGACCGGGGAAAAGTTTTTTTGAAAGAATCTGCACATGGTCATCGTCTTTATTAGAGGCTACGGCACAGCGGATACCCTTTTTCCGGAGGGTGCGAATAACTTTAGGTATACCGCTGTAAGGTTTCGTTTTGATTTGGTTATGGCTTCCATAGTAAGAAGTAAATATGCGCATGAGTTCATTTATTTCTTCTTCAGTGGCTGGAATGTCTTCCACCGGAATTTTGTTCCCCGCCAGTTCCAGATCTTTTGCTGAAAATCCTTTTGCCATAGCGAGGGCTTTAAGCATATCAAGGTTCAAGGCCCAGCCGAAGCAGAGTTTTACCATTTCTTCTGGATGGCCCCCTTTATGTCCCGTTTCCACAAGAGCATAGTTCAAAGAATCAGTAAGGTCGCCGATGGTATTTAAAATAGTACCGTCCATATCAAAAACAGCAGCTTTGATCATTCTATCTCCTTATAAATGTTTCACGTGAAATATGAGTTCAGAAAGTTTTTTTCAAACGGAGTCCGGGAAGGATGAGAAGGAAGCTTACGGCAAGCCCTATGAAGAGCGGATCAAAAGGAAATTTTGCCAACGCGGCGGTGATAGCGGCAATGGTACTTCCCGCCATGGAGAACACCGCCCAGTCTGCATTGAGATGGCCCGGCCAGAAAACAGCAAGCGTGAGAGGCAGAAAGATGCCTCCTCCCCGGAGTCCCATAGAAAGATAATTCCAGAAAAGTATTTCTGTCCCCCTGTTCATGATGGCGATAAGGGATGCCAGAATCATGACGGCAAGGACGGTCAGCTTTGTCAGGCGGAGAAGCTTTTTGTCATCAGTAATTTTCAGCAGAGGTGAAAGAATATCATGGGAAATCATAGTGCCGATACCCAGTGACAGTCCCCCGATACTTCCCAGTAGGGAAAGAATGATGCCGCTCATGGCAAGGCCGCCGATGAGGACCGGCACATAATTGACCAGAAAGGTTGGCAGGACTAAGATCGGTAAGGTTCCGGGCTCTGCGGCGTGCATGTACATACCGACAGTTACTGACGGCAGCCCGATGGGGATGACGATGAGTGCTGCAATGAAGCAGCCGGAAGCTGCTTTCAAAGGGGTGTCTGCTGAAAAGATGCATTGGATATAAGTTTGTGTGCAGAGTACGCCAACGATGACGGAAAATAAATGGGCCATAGCGGAAGCTGTGCCCTGCCCCATCAGATCAAAATGAGAAGCGGGAAATGAAGAGAGGGTATTGTTTTCCTGTAACAGCAGAAAAGCAATGGCGCCGGATATGAATAGAGAAATCCAAATAATTACCATTTTCAGGATACCGCTGACGGCGGCGCTTTTCATGCCTCCGAAAAAAGTATAGGCGATAACGAGAGCCATAAGGAGAAGGGCGGACAGAAAAGGCGTCAGCCCGAAAAGGGCGGAAATGATCTCTATGCCCGGCAGTGAACTGGCAACAGCGGACAGAAGGATACCGATGGAAGAAATAATGGAAGAAAGCGTCTCGGCCTTCTTTCCGTAATAAAGTTCCAGATATTGAGGAATTGTTTCCAGTGCTGTATTGCGAAGCCGTTTGGCATAGAAAATACCCATAAGGATAAAAGCGATACCGCTTCCTAAGGTGAACCACCACGCGGAAAGGCCAAAAGAGTAAGCCAGCTGCGCCGTACCTACCGTAGCGCCTCCCCCGACGACCGTTCCCGCGATGCTTCCGGCGACAAGAGAGGCCCCGGCGCTTCGTCCTGCCACACTGTACCCTGCAGAGGATCTTACGGAACGGGAAACATAAAATCCGCTTCCAATGACGGCAAAGACCGTGGCGGAGATGATCAGTATATGTAAAAAGGTCAGAGACATAAGAATCGGCCCTTTCGTAAGTATTTTTGTAATTCTATTTCAAAAGTATAGATAGATTATAACAGAATACAGAATAAGATTGGAAAAATGCTTTATATGTTTCACGTGAAACATAAGGAGATAAAATAAATCGTCTCCTTATGGTATAATAATATGAACTATCTGTGAAAGGATGTAAGCTATGGGGAAGATCATCAGTATCATTAACCAGAAGGGCGGCGTGGGAAAAACCACAACAGCGGTAAATCTGGCTGCGTTCCTGGCGGACAAAGGATATAAGACGATGCTTGTGGACGCGGATTCCCAAGGAAACGCCACCAGCGGACTCAGCAAAGATGTGGAGTTTGAGGAAACGCTGTATGATGTGCTTTTAGATGATGTCTCCATCGAAGAAGCCGTCGTCAAGACAGACATAAAGAAATTATCCATTCTACCCGCTTCCATTGATTTGGCAGGGGCTGAAATTGAAATGGTTTCCATGGAAAAACGGGAATTTCTTATGAAAAGAAAACTGGATCAGGTATGCGATAAATATGATTTCATTTTGATTGACTGTCCTCCTTCTTTAGGTCTTATGACGCTGAACGCTCTTGTAGCATCACAGGAAATACTTATCCCCATTCAGGCAGAATTTTATGCGCTTGAAGGACTTTCCCAGCTGGTGAAGACAGTACAGGTCGTGACACGTAAGCTGAATCCGGGTTTGTCCATACTGGGGATATTGCTGACGATGTTTGACGGCAGGACGAATTTATCCCTTCAGGTAGCTGATGAAGTGAAGAAATATTTTGGAAATAAAGTTTTCCGTACAGTAATTCCCCGATCAGTGAAGTTATCGGAAGCGCCGAGTTTTGGTGAACCTATACTTACATACGCGCCGAAATCCAAGGGGGCGGAAGCATATAAAAAATTGTGCCGTGAGGTGATTAAACGTGTCTAAGACCAAAAGACTGGGAAAAGGATTGGGAGAGCTGCTCGGAAGAGAAGTGATGGAAGAAAAGAATACCGAAAGTATTTCCATTTCCCTTGTTGTTCCCAATGAATGGCAGCCGCGGCGTGAATTTGAGCCGGAATCTTTAAATGCTCTGGCGGAATCCATCAAGGAACACGGCGTCGTCCAGCCGGTTATTGTAAGAAAAAAAGACAGCGGATATGAACTTATTGCCGGCGAGCGCCGTTTAAGAGCGGCCCAGCTGGCGGGGCTTGTGGAAATACCTGCTCTTGTCCGCGATTACAGCGATCAGGAAACAGCGGAAATCGCCCTCATTGAAAATCTGCAGCGTGAAGATCTGAATCCTCTTGAGGAAGGACTTGCCTATCAGCGGATGATCAGTGAATATCATTTTACACAGGAAAAGATGGCAAACCTTATCGGTAAGAGCCGTTCCTATGTGACGAATATGATGCGGCTTCTGGAGCTTTCTGAAGAGGTAAAAAGCCTTCTTTTGGAGCGGAAATTGACGGCGGGACAGGCGCGTCCCCTTTTAGGATTGGAAACACCTGCCGAGCAGATCGCGCTTGCGCGCCGAATTATGGAAGAAGATCTTTCCGCACGGCGTATCGAGGAAATCCTCCGCCGTGAAAAAGACGGACAAAAGCGGAAGCCTGCGGATAAAGCGGATGCGTATCTCCGCGCGCTGGAAGAAGATCTGGTGAATGCCGTAGGATCCCGTGTAAAAATTAAAGTGGGAAAAGGGAAAAACAGTCACAGAGGCACCATTTCCATTTCTTTTAAAAGTGACAAAGAATTTGAACGTATTACAAAACTTCTCAAACAGGGAGAATAAATGAATCCATGGATATCTTAGAATTCAATATCAATTATCAGCTCATACTCTCCGTGGTCGGCACGGTTCTCGCCGTTTTACTGGCGTTTCTTATTCTCCAGTTTTTCTGGCTCCGGGCTAAGGTGAATCGTCTGTATAGGAAATATAAGTATTTTATGATGGGTGAAGACGGCGGTTCCATCGAAATGAAGTTGTCCACAGAAGTGCGGGAACTTCGGGATATGGTGGAATCTTCCCAAAGCATGCTTCATCAGCAGGAACTTCTGGCGACGATGCAGCTGAAATCTTTCCAGAAAATCGGTCTGGTACGGTATGATGCTTTTGATGAAACGGGAGATAAACTTTCCTTTTCTCTTGCACTTCTGGACGGCAAGAACAATGGCGTCGTCCTTTCTTCTTTGGCAGGTCATGACTCATCCCGTATTTATGCGAAAGCTGTGACCGGTGGTGAATGCAGGGAAGCGCTTTCCGCAGAAGAAGCGGAAAGTATCGGTATAGCGCTGAATACGCTCATGCCTGATGTGGCGAAAAAGGCAGAAGATGCAGTCCGTGCCGACAAAGAGAAAAATGATGAAAATCCATCTGCCCGGCGTATTGACCGGACAGAAAAGAAATAATGGAAAGCAACAGGAATATTTCCTTGAAATAGATTGGCAGGTGAGTGGATGATTAAAGAAAAAAACGAAGAAACAGGTGAAGTGAAAGTCATATTTTCATCTGAAGAATTTAAAAAACTGAAAATTTTTGGTGGTGCGGCAGCGGTACTTCTCATTCTTTCTGCCGGCTTGGCGGGATGGGCTGCATACAGTACGACCGCTCTCCATGCGGAAAATGAGCTTTATCGGAGCCAGCTTAAAATGGCGGATGAGAAAATGCAGGCCCTTGAAAATAAAGCCAAAACCGTAGAAAAAATCAGCGGACAACTGCAGGAGCTCGTTCGTACGAGTGGCGGAACCGTGCCTAAAAATACAGGGATCGGCGGTATTGGCGGCGCTTCCACTGTTCCTGACATAGCAAAAACGATGGACGATAAGAAGGCAGATGGCGAGAAAATTGTTATGTCAGAAACACCGGGAGAACTTTTGAGGGAAATGCGCCGCCTTGATGAACGTTTAGATAAGCAGATACGTCTTGTCGTCGCACTCCGTTCCGAATTTATGAACCAGGCCTACGGTGCTGTCAGCTCTGTTGTAAATCCCACGGCGGAAACGCCGAACATATGGCCAGTTGCGGGTCCTATTTCCAGCTACTACGGATACAGGACCAGTCCTGGCGGTATCGGATCTACCTTCCATGAAGGAGTAGATATTGCTGGCGATTACGGCACACCTATTTCTGCGACTGCTGCGGGGACTGTCACGCAGGCAGGCTGGGTCGGCGGCTACGGATACCTTGTGGAAGTAAAACATGCCGATGGTATTGTTACGCGGTATGGGCATAATTCCGCTGTTTTGGTTTATGAAGGACAGCATGTGGACCAGGGCAGCATGATTGCCCTTATGGGGAGCACGGGAAACAGTACCGGTCCTCACTGCCACTATGAGGTCCGTATTAATGGCGAAGCTGTCGACCCCATGTATTTCCTACCTCGGAACTATTGAAACGAGAAAATAAGGTATAGAAGAGTTAA
>OHDS01000467.1_pt1 | contig 21230 bp, 5 predicted proteins | sample 1567031 | NCBI WGS metagenome assembly OHDS01 (sample SAMEA3879503, study PRJEB24766) | human gut metagenome | biome: human-associated habitat; feature: feces | place: USA | collected 1985/1987
AGGGATGATAGCAGGCTGTGGCGGAGAAAAGAAAGCATCGGCGCCGTCATCACAGCCGGCAGCGCAGACGGTGAAAATTAATTTTCCGACGGCTGGCGCGTCAGGCGCCCTGTATGCGGTGGGGGCGGCAATCACCAATATGTGGAACAATAACGTTCCCGGTGTGCAGGCAGCGAGTCAGGCTTCCGCAGGCGGAATTGCCAACCTGAATATGGTTTCCGACGGCGAAGCGCAGGTGTCCATCGCTATTTCCAGCAATGTGTACCAATGTCTCAACGGGACGGACAGTTTCAAAGATCATCCTTATAAAGATTTGAAAGTGATTGCCGGTCTTTACATGAATCCGAACCAGGTGGTGGTCACTGCCAAGTCGGGCATTCAGACTTTGGCTGATGTAAAAGGAAAGCGTTTTGCCGTAGCGTCGGCAGGATCTTCTGTATATAACGAAAGCAATGCCCACTTCACCGCGGCGGGACTGAAATTTCCTGATGACATCCAGGCGGAGTACATTACCTTTACCGATGCTGCCGATATGCTTCAAAACGGCTCTATTGACGGCGCGTGGATCATGAGCGGCGCTCCCGCTTCCGCCGTCACCCAGGCTTTGACCGGCGGCGCACACCTGGTAGATATCGATGATCAGCTCGTGAAAGAACTGAAAGCGAAGTATCCCTGGTATGCAAGTTATACTATCAAGGCGGGGACCTATCCAAACCAGGACAGAGACGTCCATACCACGGCGGTTAAAATGGTTATGTTCACCCGCGGGGATATGCCGGAAGATGTGGTGTATAATATGACGAAAGCTTTCTGGGAACATATCGATGAAATGGGGCAGGCACAGAAGAATCTGAAAGGCCTCAAGCCGGAAGATGCGGTGAAAGATATCGCAGGTGTGCCGCTCCATCCCGGCGCTGAAAGATACTATAGGGAAATCGGTGTATTGAAATAAGGAATAGAAAGAAAACATCGTCTTTACAGGGGCGGTGTTTTTCTTTTCAGACTGCCCGGTGAGCATGTACCGGCAGCGAGCATTCTCATTATGACACTTTCCGTTCCCCATTGTTGGTGACGTGCTTTCCCAAAATCGTCATTCTGAACGGGGTCAAGAATGCTTTGTGGGAAGGATAGGGAAATAGAACAGCGACACAGAGTGAAGAATCTATTACACGGATGGCATCTTCCCGCTTTCCCCACCACGGGTACAGATCCTTCGCTTGCGCTCAGGATGACGATTAGCGTTTCCTGTCATTATGACGCTTAACGTTTTTCATCATAGTGATGCTTAATGTTTACCGTCATTATGACGACTTCCATACCCCGGTCATTCAGAGCGGACACAGGAATGCTTTGTGGGAATAAGGGAAAAGAGTTATGTGACGAGGAGCGATGAATCTATTACGCTGGTGACATCTTACTGGCTTTCCTTGTCACGGGTACAAATCCTTTACATTCATTCAGGATGACGATTAGCGTTTCCTGTCATCATGACGCTTAACGTTTTCCATCATAGTGATGCTTAATGTTTACCCTCATTGTGACGACTTCCGTACCCCGTCATTCAGAGCTTTGGAAAGAATACCGTATGAGAAAGCAGGGAGGCAGCAATATGATACAAAGCGAAGAATCTGTTACTCTGATGACAGCTTACCGTCTTCCTCATCAAGCCAGCGGATCCTTCATATTCGTTCAGGATGACATTTTACCGTTTTCCTTGCTACGGCAGCCGATTCTTCGCTAATATACATAATGGTGCCTTCTGCCCTGTCAGTCCTGTGACTGCTGCCCTTTGCTAAAGAAAGAGGGGCGCTCAAATTTAAAATATTTTCACCAAAACTATTGACAAGAAAATCTCTATTCGCTAAAATAATCACAATATTTAAAAGTGTTGACGGAAAAAAGTAAATTTCCTTTCCCGGCGCAGAGAACCGATGGATGGTGAAAATCGGTGCGGGCAGGAAGTCGAAGTTCTTTCCTGAACTGCTTTGCTGAAATAACAGTAGGCATTGCCGGAGTGGCTCACGTTAAGCAGCTGAGAGTTGATCTGATGAAGTAGGGTGGTACCACGGAATATCCGTCCCTTGGGTGCCGCCTTTTTTGTTTTTCATCAGATAAACAGGGTGGTACCGCGATGAGTCCCGTCGTCCCTTGCAATTGGCAGGGGACATTTTTTATAGGATAGAAGTGCAGTAGAAAGAGAGGGCTCTCAAATGAAAAAATGGATGAAACTTACGGCGGCGGCGCTGGCGGCAACAGCTTTGCTCTATGGATGCGGAGGAAGCGGTGGCAGAGAGAAGAAGACGGCTGACGGGAAGAAACAGATTGCTGTGGTGCAGGTGATGCAGCATGGTTCTCTTGATGCGGCCAATCAAGGATTCCTTGACGGCTTGAAGGAAAGGGGCTACGGAGCGGACAAAATTTCAGTAGACCAGCAGAATGCCCAAGGAGACCAGTCAAATTTAAAGACCATTGCGTCCCGTTTCAAGTCCAATCGTCCTGATCTTATCTGCGCGATTTCCACACCTGCCGCACAGGCGGTAGCCAATGAAATTCATGACCTGCCCATTATCGGGTGCGCCATTACTGATTTTGAAACGGCGAAACTGGTAAAATCGAACAGCCGGCCGGAAACGAACGTGACCGGCGTCAATGACCGCGGCCCTGTGGAGAAGCAGGTAGATATGGGACTTAAGTTCCTTCCCGCGGCGAAACGTCTTGGACTGATTTATTCCTCCAGCGAAGTGAACAGCCAGATCCAGGCAGACCAGGCGAAAGCCCATGCGGCGTCCCTCGGCCTTACTGTGGTGGAACGGACCGTTTCCTCCGTTAATGATATTCAGCAGGCAGCGGAATCCATGGTAGGGCAGGTGGATTTCATCTATGTTCCCACGGATAACGTGATCGCTTCTTCCATTCCCACTTTGGTCAAGGTGACGGATCCCGCGAAGATTCCCGTATTCGTAGGTGCGGACAGCATGGCGAAAGACGGCGCGCTCGGCTCGCTCTCCGTAGATTTCTACAAGTCCGGTGTACAGGCAGGACACATGGCGGCGGATGTGCTTGACGGGAAAATCAAAACACAGGACACTGCCGTAGAGGATCCTGAAGTGCTGGAAGTCATTATCAATAAAAAATCGGCGGAAACGTTGGGACTTTCGATTCCTGAAGATTATAAGAATGCGAAGATGGTGGGATAAAGCAAAAGCGGAACGGGAAAATAAAAAGCAGATACGATATGTGGAATAGTCAATCGGGCATAAAGCATTTCCTGTCCCATGTCACAAAGATTTGGTATTTCAAAAAAATTTTACAGATCGGTGATTAAAAGAGAGTTGTGAATGATTTCTCATTCCTACAGCTCTTTTTTGATGAATGTATGACATTGGGAATAAGGAATTGAAACCGAAGAATACAGCTTGGTTTTCAAAATCGGGAATCTTATATTCTGTTATACACAGCACATTCAAATACAATGGCGGTGTTGTACAAAACTTGATTACAGATCCCTAATATTAAGAAAGAAATAAATTATGTATTGTGATCAAGTGATAGAAGTATTAGTCATATATTGTAAAAAATATGGCATAGTGATATCATAAAAGTGGGTATTCTTAAAGCAAATGGGTTTAAGCATTAAGAATTTAACCTTTATATCCTGCATGCAGGAATCACACAAAATTATATAAGGAAAGCAGTCGTGGGGAATCCGGTTAGAATCCGGAACTGTCCCGCAACTGTAGAGGGAGTTTTGCGGCTGTAAGCCTTTCACAGAGGAGCCGCAGGATAAGGAACTGAGTCAGAGTGCCACCTGCTTTCTATGAGATTGGCGTAACTTGCGAGGTATAAGTTAATGCATAGGAAGCTGGTGCTGTATTTTTAATATGGCAGAAGTCTTCTATGTATCTTTCTTATGCCTCGTTTTATAAATTTATGGTATGAGCGTACCATAAGTTAAAAATTAAAAATAAATTTTTTGCGTGCGGGGAAATGCCGCGGAAGCGGTGCATATCTTTTTTATATTCTTTTGGTCATGAGGAGAATCAGGATGAAGAAGACATTGGTAATGACGATGGCAGCAGTTTTAACCGGGAGCATGACATACCCTGTGATGGCAGAGGAGTATGTTTTTGAGATGGCGCCCGTTGTTGTCACAGCAAATCGTGTGAATGAAAATTTGGTGGATGCCAGAGCCGATATCAGTGTAGTTACGAGCCGGCAGATTGAAAAACTCCATCTGAATACCGTGGAAGATGCGTTGCGTACGGTTCCGGGGACACAGTATCTGAATTATGGCGGAAATGGATTGAATGCCAATTTAAGTGGGATCCGGATTAATGGGAGTAAGGATATTATACTGCTTGTGGACGGCGTACGTGTAACCGATTTCAACGGCGCGAATAATTCAGGGTATATGTATTCTTCTCTGCTGAATAATATGGACAATGTCGAACGTATCGAAGTGCTGCGCGGCAGTGCCGGCGCGTTGTATGGAAGTGGCGCCAAAGGCGGTGTGATCAATATCATCACCAAGAATCCTGGGGAAAAGAAAACGACCGTGGATATAGCCAGAGGAACCGGCGGACGGGAAATATATAAGCTGACCACTATGGGGAGAGTAGGGAAGTTTTCCTACATGGCCTATTATGACAAATTGCTGATAGGTGATACCAGATCCGGTGACGGAAGGCTGTGGCCCGGACATACCCATACTTTATCAGACGGGGTGAAATTTGCTTATGATTTTACAGATAAACATTCTCTTTCCTTAAGTTATGACAAAATGAAGTCAAGATATAGAGGATATGATTTTGTGTATTCAAACCGGTATCATGGCGATTATAAGTCCGATATGCTGACTCTGCAGGATAAGATATCCATCGGGAAGCATTGGGATAACCAGTTTACTTACCGCCGGAATAAAGTAAAGACAAATTATTTTCAGGATTATGACATGAATGCGCAGTCCAATTGGGGGATAAGCAGCGACTATACTTATGACATCATCGGCGAGCAGGTGAGCTTCCATGATGAATGGAACCGACTGACTTTTGGTGTGGATTATTCAAAGGGAAGGGACAATGTTCTTCGGGCGGCAGGATTTGACGCAAATGGGAATCCGGTCAAAACGAACCACTGGTATGAAAATTATTCTTTTTATATACAGGAAGATTGGAATTTCCTGCCCCGGTGGTCTCTTTCCGGAGGCCTGCGGCATGACCGCCCTGAGACAGATCAATACACTGCCGATTTTTCCAGTCATACATCCAAAAGCTATCGTTTGAGCTATGAAATTACACCTAAGGATACAGTGTATGCGGGACGCAATGATTTCTACATTCTGCCGGGGCTTGATGTTCTTTATATTCCCCAGTATGGAAATGCCAAGGTCAGACCTGCTTATGGATATACGGATACCGTCGGCTACAGCCATGTATTCAGCGATAAGACCATGTTTACCTTTAACTGGTTCAGAACAAAAGATGAACAATCTATCGGATATGATACTTCATCAAAAAAATATAAAAACTTTAATCAGGGTGTTTCAAGAGGATGGAATGCCCAGCTGATTTCGCAGATCGGGAGTAAATGGAGCGCCAATGTAGGATGGGCGCATTTGTACTCCAATGTTCCCGGGGATAATTTTTCTCTCGGATATTCGCCGAAGGATAAACTGACCTTTGACGTGATTTATCATAATAAGAAGTTCACCGGTGGTTTGGACGGATTCTATTTTATCCGGAGAAAGAACCCGGCAAACAGTGATTTGAAAGGGTGGCCGAACGATAAATACGGAATTTATAATTTGAGCTTCAATTATGAACCGAGAAAAGATTTTAATTTCTATCTGAAAATCAATAATATTTTCGATAAACTTTGGGCGGAGCATACAGATGTCATCTGGAGCGACCATACGCCGGGAACATGGTATTCCATGCCAGGGCGCACATGGCTGTTCGGCGTGAAGATGGAAGTGTAAGGCATAGATCGTTGTAGTGGAGAAAAGGCGGGATAATGATGAAATATGTGTATGGCAGAAAAAAGTGGCTGGCAGCCGGTATAGCAGCATTGCTTATTAGCGGAGCTGGAGCAGTTTCGGATGTGCTGGCGGCGCCGGTTTATACTTCCGGAATCACGACCAAGGCAAAAAAAGATAAGGCAACTTTCGGAAGTGCCTATAAAGTGGAAAACGGTGTTAATAAGTATAACTTGGAAGACGGATCAAAAATCAGTATCCACGGCACTTATCACGCTGAGGGTATTACGCCGGGGAAAGGAACGACATCCGTTGTCACCGTGGGTGACGGGACAGGAACGCTGTCCATTGATACTTCCAGCAGCGAAGCAGGAAATTCGCAGGGGGCGGGGATTCTCGCATCTGACGGGAGCCGGCTGACCATAAACGGGAACCTGCAGATTAAGACTTACGGAGGCAGCTGTTTTGCCGACGGTATTTACATGATGCGTGCCGGCACCGGTACGGGGGCCAAAGCGAACATTACTGTCAATGGCAACGTATATATAGGGGATCCAGCAGCCGTTGGAGAACCTCCGGATTCCTCTTCCCGGGACGCGAAATGGGGAGTCAATGCGGCGGAAATACATGGCGGTTACGGGCCGGACGGCCATGTTCCGGGATGGGCGGATGAATATACCGGTGCCCGCTGGCAGCCGACCGGGGTCGATGTGGATATGTCGGACGGCAGCTCCATTGATCTCAACGGCGATGTGTACTTGGCTGTCCGCGGAGCTGCCATGAAGACAGATCCTTATTATAAATCTGCCGGCATGGATGACTATGATATCGCCGTTATTAATGCCAATAAGGGGAATGTGACCATAGTGACGCCATCAAGCACGGGAGAAAGTTTTTATTCCCTTGCCAGTTACGGCGGCACTATCAATGTGAATATGGCAGGAGCGGATGCGGCTTCCCATAAAGTGAATATCAAGGGGAATATCATTGCCATGCGGGATGATAAAGACCACAACGGACAGCCTTACTTTTTCCAGAATGGCCGTATCAATCTGGCTTTGGCAAACAGTGATTCCCAATGGATCGGTGTGGTGGACAACAGCGGATCTGATCAGGCAGGAGAAGTAAATCTCTGGCTGCAGAACGGAGCCGTATGGAAACACAGCTCTCCATCGCGGACCAATGGGCTTCAGGTAGAAAAAATGCCCCAACCGAGCGTATTCCACTATGGGAAATATGACGGAGTATCCCATGTGAACCAGTTGGTGGGCGGAAACTCCGCCGATAAGGCAGGCATCATTTATCCTGAAGAAGTATCGGAAATCCACGTGACGAATTATAGCGGACATGTCAAAGTTATTTATACTCACGAGGGAGATGGCGGTACGACCGCATCTTACCGCGGAGGCGATTTCCGGATAAAGAAAGCAGCTGCCGGTTCGGGAATTGTTGTATCCACTAATAACGCAGGTATTGATATGAATAATGATGATGCTGTATGGAAAGCATTGAACGCGGTGGCGGGGAAGATATATTATGAGGGATCCGTGGACGGCGAGAGTAATCTGGCGGGTAAGGCAGAAATCGCGGAAGGGCTGACCGCGTCATCAGCATCTGCCAAATTAGCGGATATGAAGTATAAGAAAGACAACCACGGGCAGGGATATGTAGAAAAAGGATCAGCACCGAACCCGAATCCGAATCCAAACCCGAATCCGAATCCGAATCCGAACCCGAATCCGAATCCGAATCCGAATCCACCGACACCATCGGTTCCACCGATTGTCCATGGGGATAATGAGACGGCGCTGATGAAAGGTGGACGCAGCGTGCTGACTGATTCCGCTTTGGAGTGGAGAGATGACGCCATGCAGGGGATGCTTCGTTTGGACATGCTCCGCTATCAAAGCGGCATGGAGGGTGCATGGGGAAGAGTTTATGGCGGCAGATGGAAATATGACGGAAACGGTATCGGAATAAAAGAAAACTATTGGGCAGGCGAAGCCGGGTACGACCGCCGTTACCCCAATAACTGGCGTGCAGGTATATCTCTGGATTACAGAGATGGAAAGGGCAAGTATGATTTTGGCGGAAGAGGCGACAGCAAACTGTATGCCCTGTCGCTCTACGGCTCGAAAGATCTTGCCCGGGGCGCCTTTGTGGATATGATCGTCAAAGGGGGTTATATAAAGAATAAGTTTACCCTGTATGACAGAGGAAGAAATCAGTTTACGGGATCATCTACCGCCAGAGGTTACAGTGTGGCAGGGAGATATGGAAAGCGCTTCGGAACGGGAGATTTCTACTGGCAGCCGCAGATCCAGTTCACCTGGGCGCATTTGGAACCTGATGAATACGATGTTTCCAATAAAAGCGCCATGATGACTGTGAAGGGGCAGTCTTTTGACAGTTATGTGGCGAGGGCAGGTATTGAAGCAGGACGTATCGGTTCTTTCGGTGATCTGTATGTAAGAGCGGGAATTGCCCATGAATTCGGCGGCAGAATTAAAGCGTCCTATTCCGCTGCTGACGGCGGTACTAAGGAAACCAGCTATGATTTAAAGGATACCTGGGGGGAATTAACGGTAGGCGGCACGTATAATCTGTCACCTGTAAGCCGTATTTATATAGATGTGACAAGAGGATTTGGCGGGGACTGGAAACGGGAGTGGCAGCTGAATGCCGGTTTCCGGTGTGAGTTCTGAGAAAGGCGGTGCGGAAATAGTGTGGCAGACAGCAGGTATCGTGACGGTTCCGGCTGCGGTATAATACCCTGCTGCAGGGAAGCGGGGTATATATTTCATATTTCTGAAAAATAGAAAGATGGAGGAGCGGATTATGAAAGAATGTTCGAAATGGAAATCGGGGAAACGGTTTCTGACAGCGGCAATTACATTGTCATTACTCGGTAGTCTTGGTTTGTATAGTCCGGCGGCATATGCCGAAGAAGATTTTGAGGAGTACACTGGCAGCATAACAGGAAAGGAAGATAACGCGTCTGAATATGTTATGGCCCACATAACAAAGGATGGCGGGAAAAATTATAAATTTACCGATGATTCTCTTATAAAAACGAATCAAGGCGTCAAAGTGGGAGATTTGGATTATCCTGTAAATATTGACGCATCAGGGCATGTTTTAAAGTTTTATGGACATGTAAATGACAAACATACCCTTGTTCATGCGGTGGAAGCAAACTCTAAAAAAGGTGTTACTATTACTGCTAAAAAGTTGATTATTGACGCAGGGAATACAAAGAGTCGTGCTGAAGGAATCAGCGTAGGCGGGCAGAACGGAACGAATAAGGATGCGCCGTACAGGCTGACGATTAATGGAGATACGGATATCAGGGCTCATGGTGACACTTATGGGCTGGGCATGTATCTGTGCGGCAATGCGGAAGTTACCGTCAATGGGAACGTGACGATGAATACCCATGATGAAAAGAATCCCTGGGCGGTTTATGTGGAAAAGGATGGCGGCCTCAGCTACTATGGCGGTTCTGCCATCTATGCCGGAAATAATTATAAACTTCAGTTGGGGCCGAAGCTGACCATTAACGGACTGGTGGATCTGAAAGTGAATGCCAATGGTGCATTTGCCAATGGCGGGCATTCGGACATTTATCTCCGCGGCGGAAATATAGAAATCAATAAAGATAATACCAAAGGATATTATGCGCTTCTGGCAGAGTGCGCCACTACCACGATGAATATGGAACGGGATGAAAATAAGGTGCCTGTCAGAGCCGGGAGCGCCAAAGTTACGATAAAAGGGAATATAGGCGCATCTGCCGGCGCGATCAATGTGAATGAGCCGGAGACTTATAGCCGCACGAATCTGGGGTTGGCTACGCCCGATTCCAGCTGGACGGGGATTGCATATAATGCGTTCAAGGATGAAGGAAATGAAGTCAGCGGCACACTTTATGGCAGCGATGAAATCATAAAGAAAACATTTTTTGGGGAAATTAATCTGTGGCTGCAGAATGGTGCCTCCTGGACGAATGAAGCCTGGGGCGAACCGCCTGATGCTTATTACGGAGAGGATTTTTCGGAAAGCCATCTGAAACGGCTGGTCGGCGGGGAAAGCGCCGATAAGGCGGGTCATATTTTCCAGAAACCCGGAGAGGATGAAGACAGCGAAGGTATTAATATCCGCGTAGACGATTATAAGGGGTTTACAAACGTATACTACGGGCATAAGGATGAAAAACCCACGGATATCCTCGGCGGGACTTTTACCGTGACTAAAGCGCAGACTGGATCGGGAATTACTCTGATTACCGACAGCAAGGGTCTTAATGTGGATTCGTCCAAAGCAGCAGATAAGAATCTGGCCAGTGAGACATTGAATGCATTGGCGAATAAGCTGTTTTATACTGCGTATAAAAATGGGGAAACCAATCTTGCCGGTAAAGTAGAAATTGCCGAGGGCCTGACGTCTTCCAGCCTGTCCAAACGTATGGAAGATATAACGTTCAAGGAATCCAACGGCCAGGGGCAGTATCTCTATACGCCCGCTGAAGATGAAAGCGGACAGACGGTAACGGAATTCGGCAGGGCAATTACCGGCGGGACTGACCAGCTCTATGTGGATGCCGGTGTGAAGCAGGCTGATGGAACCTACAAATTCACCAAAGACAGCACGATCACCATTGAAGATACGGTATTGGGAGAAACCTACCCTGTTAACACAGATGGCGGAAATAAGGTCATTATTGATGCGGAAGGGAAAAAACTGACCCTTGTATCAAAAGGAAAAGGGCTTCGGGCAGGTATCCAAACAGTATTGAAAAATAATAAAAAGATCGATATTACAGCGGATAAATTAATTATCAATGCGGAAAATACGGCAGGAATGAGCCGTGCTTATGGAATCTGGTTTTCAGGAAATTCTTCAATACTGGATATTCACGGAGATACAAAAATAACTTCCAAGGCCAATGACTGGAGTTATGGTGTCCTCTTGGGACAGGCTTCTAAAGCTAATTTTGACGGATTAAAGGTTTCTGTATCGAAAGAGGCGAAAGAAAGCGCTGCACTTAAAGGGACAGGGAAAAGTGTGATTTCTGTAAACGTGCAGGGGGATACGGCAGGAAGTAACTCCGTACAGCTTGATGGGGAAGTTGTTACCAAATATCTTTATGAAGAAGATGAAGATGGAATTGTTACAACTGATGGGCCAAGCACAATCAATTTGGCGCTCACCACGTCAGATTCTTATTGGAATGGGCTTAGTGCATACTCTTACAAAGATGAAAATGATGGAGATACAATTACTAAAGAAGACCATGGAAATCTGAATCTGTGGCTGCAGAATGGAGGCGTCTGGACGAATGAGAAATATGGAAAAACAAATTATGCCGGATTTAAGGGCAGTTATGCGACACGCCTGACCGGCGGCAGTGATGCGTCCCATGCCGGCATAATCATTCAGAAAGATGAGAAGCCGATCAGCGTGGAAAACTACAGCGGCCATACCACAGTGATTTATGAACATGATACGGCAGCACCGGCAGATCCGAATGAAGGATTCGTCATAAAAGGCGGTGATTTTAAGATTGCCAAAGCGGCTGCCAATTCCGGCATTACGCTTCGGACGGATAATGTAGGCTTGGATACTGCTTCCGACAAGGCAGATGATAAGAACCTCGTCAGCGGTACCTTAAATAAACTGGCGAATAAGCTGTTTTACACTGCGTATAAAAATGGGGAAACCAATCTTACGGGCAAAGTGGAAATCGCCGAAGGACTGACGGCTTCCAGCCTGTCCAAACGCATAGAGAATGTGACGTTCAAGGAATCCAATGGTCAGGGGCAGTACCTCTATACACCGGCTTCGGATATTCCTGAAAACCAGACAGAAACGGCATTTACCGATACCATCACCGGTGTAAAGGCCAAAGACATGAAATATGTCAATACCGGTGTACGTAAGGAAGACGGCACATACAAGTTTACAAAAGATTCCGAAATCACAATTGCCGCAGGCGGACCTGCAGTGGATGTGGAAGAGGATGTTATTATCCGGGCTGATGGCAAGACGCTGAAAATGAAGACGGTGGAAGGCAGCGGTACGGTCTACGGAATCAATCAGTCTACCAAAAAGAAAGCTGAAATTACCGCGAAGAATCTGGATGTAGAAGTGACAAGCACATCCCGTGCCGAAGGCATCCATATGGCAAACAGCAATGCGGCTATCCAGCCTGAAATGACAATTAATGGAAATGTCAATCTGAAAGTAAGCGGAACAGCTAATACACTGGGTGCTTATATCCAGGGAAACAGCAGATTGACAGTTAATGGAAATGTGACAGCCGATGTAGACGGACACAATGGCGGCTTTAGTTATTATGGGGCAACCGGACTATACTCCACCAGTAATATGGGGCCCAATTCCATGGGAGCTGATATCACAGTCAATGGAAATGTAGACCTGAAAGGCAAAGCCCATGGTATTTTTGCCAATGCCGGCGGCAGCAAAGTGACAGTCAACGGCGGCGGCAGCATTGAAGTGGACAAGACATCGACAAATCCCTATGCGGCTATCCGTGCAGAAGACGGTGTTGTTAACATGAATGTCAAGCTTGACAGCAACGGAAATGCCGTAGGAAGCCTTGACAAGAAAGTCAATATTAAGGGAAATCTGGCGGTAACGACCGGTGCAGTTAATGCCGTGGATAAGAGAGGCACTTTGTCACAGATTAATCTGGGACTGACTACGGCAGACTCTACATTCCAGGGGGTTGTGTATAATGCATTCCCCGATGAAGGGAAGAAAGCAGGAGAGTTGACCTTCAAAGGGGAGGCCAATCTGTTCCTTGCCAACGGTGCCGCATGGACGAATGAAAAGTATATCGATACCGGAACATCCTGGGGCGGCAAAAACTTCGAAGGCAGCCATCTGACAAGACTTGCCGGCGGAGTAAGTGCAGCTAAGGCAGGACAGATCTTCCAGAAAGACACAGGAAATATCACCGTAGATAACTATAGCGGTTACACGGATGTATATTATGCACACGAAGAAACGGCGCCGAAAACCATGATCGGCGGAGATTTCATCATACGGAAATCGGCGTCCGGCTCCGGTATATCCCTCATCACGGATAATAAGGGGCTGAATACATCTTCCAATGCATCTGCGGATAAGAATCTGGTCAGTGAGACACTGAACGCTCTTGCGAATAAGCTCTTCTATAAGGCATATGCGGACGGAGAAGATAATCTGACCGGTTTTGTAAAAATTGCGGAAGGTCTGACCAGTTCTGAAGCGGTTCTCAAAACAGGGAATATTACCTTTAAGAAGGATAACGGTCAGGGGCAGTATCTCTATGAAACCTCTTATCCGAATGAACAGATCACAGATCCGATTAATAAGACTATCGACGGCAGTGCCGCTTCTGAACAGGCATACAAAGAAGCCGGTGTTTATAAATCGGATACAGATACCTATAAATTCACAAAGAATCCGGCTACCATCAACGGAGATTCCGGTGCGGCTGTCGATGCAGGTGCGAAGGATATCCATGTGGACAGCGGGGAGAATACGCTGAATCTGAATGGCGGAAATACCGGCGTCGGTGTCAAAGCGGAAGGAGGAAAGACCGCTGATATTAAAGGCAATGCCAATATTACAGGACAGACCGGTGTGCTTGCTGACGGTGCGGGAAGTAAAGTACTTCTTTCCGGAAATTCTAATATTACTGCCGGAGGAGATGGCATCGTAGCCTCTGGAGGCGGCACTGTGGAAGCAGCAGGTATAACCAATGTGACGGCAGGAGCCGGCGGTAAAGCTGTTCGTGCGGGCGGCGGATCTTCAGTAAGTCTTCAGAATGGCAAACTGAAAGGAGATGTGGAAGCCGATAACGGTACAGTTTCCCTCCACGGTGCGGAAACAGAAGGTAATGCCACTGCAGCGGCGGGCGGCAGTATCAATCTGACCGGCGGCAGCGTGGCAGGGCAGGTGACGGCCAAAGATGGAAACAGCCAGGCCATCATTAAGAATGCCACGGTGAAGGATCTTATCGGATCCCATGGCGGTACGGCATCTATAACCGGCGGCATAGTCACCGGAACCGTATCAGCTGATGACGGCACTGTTAAAGCGGAGAGTACAAAAGTAAATGAATCCGTTAATGCTAAAAACGGCGGTACCGTGGAATTAAAACAAGGCAGTGCAGGCCGTCTTGCGTCAGAGGGCGGACGGATTACTGCAAACGGGACAGCCGTGAAAGGCGATGCTTCTGCTAATGCGGGCGGAACGGTGGAAATGACCGGCGGCAGCGTAGGCGGCAACACCACGGCGGATAACGGAACGATTGAAACAGAAAATACGGATGTTGCAAATGGCGCATCCGCGCTCAACGGCGGAAAACTTAAACTGAGAAACGGAACCGTTTCCGGCGGGATCAAAACGGATGCCGCGTCTGCATCTGATGTTGTTATGGATCGGGTCGGGGCGTCCTTGCAAGGCGATGTATCCGGTGAAGGCAAGACGAACGTAACTCTTTCTAATGGCGGAAACTGGAAAGGAAACAGCGCCGGCAGCGGAGAAACGAAAGTTAAAGTAGGAAGCGGCGGTACCTGGACAGGTGCCAGCATGAACGGTGATACGGATGTCGATCTGGAAGGCAAATGGAAACAGACCAACAATAGTAAGGTTCGCAAGCTTATTTCCAACAACGGCGTTCTTGATAAGACGGCTCCGGAAAGCGGAAATACGGATATAGGGCAGCTTAGTGGCAGCTTATCTCTCATTTATGCCCATGACAAAACGAATCCGACAAAGGTACTTGGCGGCGGCACTTTCATTGCGGCAGCCGATGCCGGTTCCACGGTAGATATGATTACCGATAATGCCGGACTGGATACAAACTCGAAAAAGGCAGCTGACAAAAACAGGGTCAGCGAAGCACTGAATGCATTGGCAGGCAAGCTGCAGTATACCGGATATCAAAATGGAGAAAGAAATCTGAAAGGTAAATTGAGAATTGCTGAAGGACTGACATCCAGCAGCGCCGGTCTGAAAACTGAAGCATTGAGCTTTAAGAGAGATGGACAGGGATACTTTGATTACACACCTGCCAAGCCGGATAAGCCGGAAATTGAAACCGGGGATTACGAAACTTCTATCATGAGCAGTACCAGAAGCGCTCTGACCTCCTCTATCCTTGTATGGCGGAATGATATGAATGATATGTATAAGCGCATGGGAGATCTCAGAATCGGTGCGGAAAGCGGTTTGTGGGCAAGAGCCTACGGCGGCCGGATCAGTTATGACGCCAACAATGCGTATATGAAGGACAGCTACTGGGCGGCCCAGGTGGGGATGGATAAACGTCTGGCATCAGGCTGGCATGTAGGCGGCGCTTTCGGATACACTGACGGCAGCGCAACATACAGATATGGTGGAAAAGGCGATCCGAAACTGTACACATTGGCGGCCTACGCAACCCGAGTGTCGGAAGACGGACAGTATGTGGATGTCATTGCGAAAGCAGGAAAACTTTCCAATAAGTTCACTGCCTACAACAAATATAGTGCACCGGTGCTCAGGAATTATGTAGAAGGCAAGTATGATACATACGGATATGGCATCAGTGCTGAGTATGGCAAAAAGATTCGTATGGGCAAAGGCTTTATAACGCCGCAGGCGGAACTGACATGGAGCCGTCTGTCATCGGACAGCTTTGATGCAGCGGCGCCTACCGGTGAAAGCATGCGTGTCAGCCAGTCATCAGTCAACAGTTTAGTCGGACGCCTGGGTGTAGTTGCCGGAGTAGAAAGTGACAAAGGCAATTTCTATGCTAAGGTAAATCTGTTCCACGAATTTGACGGAGACGGCCATATCCTGTTCACTGAACCCGGAAAGACAGGCAAGCGCTCCTCGTTCAGCCTTAAGGATACCTGGGTGGAAATTGCACTGGGCGGCAACTACTATTTGAGCCCGAGAAGCATGATTTATGCAGATTTCACCAAGAGCTTTGGCGGAGATTACAAGGTAGATTGGAGAATCAATGCGGGAATCCGCTTCAGCTTCTGAGCATGATGTCAACTTCCAAAAGGGGAATGAAACAAGATTTTGTCATGAGAACTGAATAATAAGAAGAAAAAATAAAGGACTGCTTTCCTGGGGACAGGACGGCAGTCTTTTATACTTGGGAGATAATTAGATAAGTATGCGAAACAGAGTAAGTTAACATTGTATTTGAAAAGGATTTATAAAAAATAATTAAAATTACCAATTGGAATATCATTTATTGTTGATATGTGAAAAGTAATATAGTATAATTTACAAGATGAAATTAGATAATCATTTGAAATTATGAGATACAAATAGCTGTTTCTTAATAAATAATGGTTATCCAATAATTTAATACTATATGAGGACAAAAGCTGAAGAGCTCATGTGGGGAATCCGGTGAGACTCCGGAACTGGCCCGCAACTGTATGGGGAATTGTGTCATAGTAAGTCTTTCACGGAGATATGACAGAATGAGGAACTAAGTCAGGGTGCCACTTTGTTTTCTGATTTTCTAATGACTTGCGAGGCATAAGGTTAGATGCATAAGGAAGCCGGATATGGGAAATCCGGTTCAGATTTAGAATTATGAAATCTGTGCATCTTTTTATTGTCTCGTTTTTTGTTGCGTTTAATGGAGTGGATGAAAGGGAGTGCCGGGCATGGATAATTTGAAATACTTTTTGGAGTGAATCCGGTTCATGTGACACGGGTTTCATGACCGCGGTAAGCGGTTCAGATCCGGATGGGTATGTTTTAGAAGAGGATGAATTGCCTGCTATCGGGCAAGGCCGGGATGCTAATCGAGTATCCGGCGGAGAGTTTATGTTTGAAAAATAGGGAGGAATTATGAAACGGAATAAGGTAAGTAAATTACAGATGAGGCGGCTGGCTGCCGGTGTTACAATTGCGCTGCTGGCGGGTACATGCCAGGTGATGGCAGATCAGTCTACAAATCCGATCAGTGAAAGTGAAGTATTTACTGCAGACCGTCTGGCACAGGTTGTTAATAAAAATAACATGCCTAAAGAAAGATTCAAGTCCGTCGCAGCAGGTATTTTAGGATATACGCATGATAAGGCCTCAATTAAGACAATTAATATTGATATGGCGGGTCATGACCTGACGCTCGACTTGACGAAAGTTGCTGATTTGGGGACCGATTATTCTGCATACGGGATCAAGGCGAATAATAAGACAACTATCGTGGTTGACAGCAATAAAACCAATCCGGGGAAAAACGGTACGATTACCATCAAAGCGAAAACGCTGTGGTCGCCCTCAGGAGACAGCGGCAGCAAGTATACTGCTGCACATGGTATCGCAGTGGGTAATTTTAGCCAGAGATTTAATAAAAAAGTAAGTGAAGACCTGGTGAAGACGACGATCAATGCTGATGTAGTGATTGAAGAATTGCGCGGCGGTTCTATCAAAACGACAGGCATTTCGTCTATGGACTGTTCTGATTTAGCGATTAATGGAAGATTCACAATCAAGCCGGGCGCAATTAGCCTTATGCAATGGAATCGGGGCGATCAGTCAAAAACTTATGGCATATATATGATTGGAAGCAATAATACTATTTCTATTGCTTCAGCGGATATTGATGATTCAAAGAATGGGTCACTTTCTGACCTGATTAAAACGGACGAATCGCTTTGGGGCGGCAAAACAGAGAAGAATGTTCTTCGTATTGGCGGCGGTACGCTCAAAGTCAAAGAGAATCAGAAAGAACGGTATCTTATCAGCGCCGCGAAAGGATTCCGGACATTTATCAATGTGAATCAGGATGGAAGCGCAATCGGAATATCAAAAGCGGATTTGCAGGGGACGATTCGCATGGATGCTGGGTCAGAAGCTTATGTTGGTCTTACTGCCGGATCGAAATGGGTCGGCGGAACACAGGCAGATATAAAAGGAAAGGTGAATCTTTTTCTTTCAGAAGGTGGTGAATGGAACACGCTGAATGCGGGACAGGGCAGCCGTGTAACCAGGTTTGTCGGTGATGCAAAAGGCGGTGCAATTTATCAAAAAGATGCGGGACAGCTTGTAATTGAAAATTACAGCGGCGCGGGAAAAATCTATTACGCCCACGAGAATGCAGGCATAGCGGCGGAAGACTACAAGGCGGGAGACACCCATATCGGATCCGCGGCAGAAGGATCACGCATTACAGTAGTTACAGATAATAAAGGAATTGTTGATACAGATAAAGACCAGGTGTATAAGGCTTTAAATGCTTTGGCGGGAAAACTGTATTACGATGCTTATAAAAACGGAGAAAAGAAGCTGGCGGGACAGGCAGAGATAGCCGAAGGACTGACGGCGTCATCTAAAACATTACAAATGAGAGACCTGCTGTTCAAAAAAGAAAACGGACAGGGGTATGTAGAAGATAAACCCGTGCCGCCGGCAAATCTGGATGTAAGTGAACAGATTGTTGAAGATGGTCTGGGATCGGGGAATATGTATTGGATGAATAACGGGTATAAAGATGGTGAGGATGATGATCATCGTTATGTCCTGAAGTCCGATACCACGATCAAGGTTGATTTATCAAATCCCAAGACTCTGACATACGGGGGAAATCAAGGTGCCAATGTAGCAAATATCATATGGGGAGATCCGGATTATACAGCGGATGGCTTTATTGATATGAACGGACATAAGCTGACCTTGGTTTCTGAGGCAAATCATTTAAGGCATTATGCGTCGGGAATTTTGTCACATGGCGGTGATCTGGAAATAAAGAACGCGGCAGGTATAGATATTGACATACATGGCGATAAAAATGCAAAGAGCGGTATTTATGTCTGGGGACAGGGCAGAAATGGAGCGAGCCTCACTATATCTAATGATAATCAAGCGGAACATGCTGTGAAGATACGTAATACGGCAGCGGAAAAAGACGCAGCTATACTTGTGGACGGCAGGAGTGTAAAGGATGGCGGAAGCGCAAAGCTTGTTATAAAAGGTTTGGTAGATGTTGAGAATGATGATGTCAGCGTAATTCAGGCAAATAAGGGCGATGTGTCAATCGGCGGCGGGAAAATAATAGCCAAAGGGGATAAGGCGTCCAGTTTGAAGATAAATAATGACGGTAAAATCCAGATCAACGGCAATTTGTCGGACAGAAATGTTCTTACGGCAGGAGCAGTCAAACATGATGTACAGATAGAAGGGAATGTACTTGCTCAGAAAGGAAGATTGGGACTGGTTCTGAATACGGACGGATCCTACATAAAAGGGTTGATAGGAACAGATGCCGGAACAGCTGGTCAAACGTACATGATGCTTTCTGACGGAGCCTCCTGGTACCATGAAGGAAAAGGAGCCCGGACAGACGGCATTAAAGAAAGTAAAATCAAAAACCTTGAGGCTGATGGCGGCAACATTTACCAGAAAAATGAGAAACCGATAACCATTGAGAACTACAAGGGAAATATGAAACTGTTCTATAAGCATGAGAATGCGGGAACGAAGGCAGCCGACTATAAGGCGGGAAACACCTATATCGGATCCGCAGCAGAAGGGTCACACATTACAGTGGTCACGGACAGGAGCAATATCAATACGGACAATGAAGACCAGGTATATGAAGTACTGAATGCTCTGGCGGGAAAACTGTATTACGATGCCTACAAGACCGGAGAAGAAAAACTGACCGGACAGGCGACAATAGCCGAAGGACTGACCTCATCATCCCAGACAGTGAAAATGAAAGACATGCTCTTCAAGAAAGAAAACGGACAGGGATATGTGCAGGGAAAACCCACGCCGCCGCCACTGGTTAATCCGGTACGCCATCAAATCGTGGAAGCGAACTATTTTGCTGAAGAAGCGCGGGATTTCTGGTCTAAAGCGGGAGTTTATGACGGAAAAGGCCACTATAAATTTGATCATGACTTGTCACTGGTAACCCATGCGGAAGATGATCCTGTAACAACGGTAAACGATAATAAGTTCGGAAATATCTACTGGAATGGTGATGTGGTCGGGGATATCGACATGACCGGGCACCGGCTGGAACTGAAATCCATTACGGAGCGCCTGCCGAAGAAAAACCCCAATGCAATTACCGTCTACAGCGGTACATTAACAATCAAGAATGTCAACGGAATGTACATCGAATCCGATCCGAAGGGAAGCCTTTATGGACGAGGAATCCTGGTAGCAGGGGTACGTGGTGACGAAAGATGGAAAAGCGGAAGCGGCCATGCAAAGTTAATCATAGAAAATGATGATGATCCGGCACATGCAGTAAAAATCCGTGTAAAAGACACGGGGGAAGATTTCGGTGCTATTGAAGCGCAGAAACATAATGGAAGTGCGCTCGTAGACATTAAAGGACTTGTGGATATTGACTCCAAGATGTGGAGAGCTGTTGAGTCTCACGGAGCAAAAGTATCTATTGGAGGAGGAACGATCAGAGGAACAGATGTCGCATCCTTGGCTGCTTATACAGGCGGCTCGATACTCGTCAATGCAAAGCTGAATGATGAGAATAAGGTAGAAGCTACTTCTGCGGCCCGTCCGGTAAAGATTACCGGGGATGTCAGTGCTGAAAGCGGCGGTCATGTCATGCTGGGACTGAACAATAAAGACTCCTTCTTGAAGGGTCTGGTAACCACGGATATATCGGGAATTAATCCGGATACGCAAAAATGGGGAAAGATACCCGGAAAAGTATCTATGGTGCTGGCAAATGGAGCAGTCTGGGAACACAAGCAGGTAGGAGTAGGATACTATCACAAGAAAGGCGCAGATTTCAACTACAAGAATCGCGGTAAGGGAGAATCTATTGACAGCCATGTAACAAGCCTGCGCGCGGACAAAGGCATACTGCTGCAGAATGATCCGCATAAACTGACCATCGATAAATACGAAGGGAACATGAAGCTGGTCTATGAACATGAGAACGCGGGAACAAAGGCGGAAGACTACAAGACGGGAGACGTACACATAAAAGAAGCTGCTGAAAACGCATCAATAACGATGGTGACGGACAACAGCGGAATTACGATGACTGACGATAAGCAGGTGTACAATGCATTGAATACCCTGGCAGGCAAGCTGTACTATGATGCATACATAAAGGGGGAAAAGAACCTGAAAGGGCAGGCGACGATTGCGGAAGGGTTGACAGCATCCTCTGCGACGTTGAAGATGGCGGACATGGATTTCCGTGAAGCAAGTGGACAAGGGTATGTAAAAGAAACGAATCCTAAACCGA
>OHDS01000482.1_pt1 | contig 20676 bp, 13 predicted proteins | sample 1567031 | NCBI WGS metagenome assembly OHDS01 (sample SAMEA3879503, study PRJEB24766) | human gut metagenome | biome: human-associated habitat; feature: feces | place: USA | collected 1985/1987
CTTTCATGTGGCGGCCCAGGTGATTTCCATCGATACGATTATCAGCTATGCCGAAAGTATGGGATTCAATCTGCACGAAGCCAAGATATTCCCCAGCATCACTTTGTCCTGTGCTCTTGTGGGATATTTCATCGGTATCTTGCTGATTCCCCGGTTTGCCAGCCAGCAACGCATGTTCCGTATCTGCACCGTAGGCGGACTGATATTATCGGTCTGTGTACTGGTGATTCCCGGAGAAGTACAAATGTACGGACATGCCACTTCCCTTTCCATCTGGTGCCTGAGCCTGATGGGAGTATGCAACGCACTGATCTATGCAGGAATCTGGCCGCTTGCCATACATGACCTGGGACGCTGGACGAACCTAGGTTCCTCGTTCATGGTGATGGCACTCTGCGGCAACGCTTTCATGCCGGTCATCTATGGACTGATAGCCGATCATTACGGATTACGGATCGGATATATCGTGCTGATTCCCTGCTTCCTTTATTTGATATTTTACGCATTCTACGGATATAAAATCAATCATTGGTCTGAATTATGGAAACTGAAAAAGGACAAATAACCAGAATTTATAACGGCGAAATCATCACTCCGGAACGTAACTTCGGAGTGGGAACCGTACTCATTGCCGAAGGAAAAATTATCGGCATAGAGCCGGGAAACTATGAAGTACCCGGCAGCATAGGTCACGATGCACACGGCGGCTACATCGCCCCGGGATTCATCGACCTGCACACACACGGCGCAGGTGATTCCGATTTCATGGATTGTACGGAAGAAGACTGCCTCACCATTGCCCGCGAACACCTGCGGCACGGAACTACCTTACTTTATCCTACCACACTGGCTTCGGATAATCAGGAACTGTTTCGCTTCCTCGATATATACGACCGGGTAAAAGATCAGCGTTCGGGTGCCGCTTTCGGTGGTTTACATCTGGAAGGCCCTTACTTTGCCTATGCCTTCAGGGGAGCACAGGATCCGCGTTATCTGCGCAACCCTTCTCCCGAAGAATACATGGAGATATTGGACAGGAGCCAGGATATCGTCCGGTGGAGCATTGCTCCCGAACTTCCGGGGGCACTTGAGTTTGGTGATATACTGCACCGACGTGGCATATTACCTTCCATAGCGCATACAGATGCCATTTATGAAGATGTGGTGGAAGCCGTGAAACACGGTTTTACCCATATCACCCACTTCTACTCCTGCATGAATGGAGTAACCCGCCGGAACGCCTTCCGCTATGCAGGTTGTGTAGAAGCTGGATATTTATTGGACGAAATAACCATTGAACTGATAACGGACGGCGTACATGTTCCGGCACCGCTTATGAAACTGGCAGTAAAGAATAAGGGTGCGGAGAAGATTGCCTTAGTCACCGACTCCATGCGCGGTGCAGGTATGCCCGAAGGGAAAAGCATATTGGGCAGTCGTGCCAAAGGACGCGAAGTACTCATTGAGGACGGAGTAGCCAAGATGCCCGACCGCCAGTCCTTTGCGGGAAGCGTAGCTACGGCCGACCGGTTGGTACGGAATATGTACCGGATGGGAGAACGCCCCCTGGAAGAAGCCGTGCGCATGATGACGCTCACCCCCGCCGAAATAATGGGCATTGCGGACAGGAAAGGAAAGATTGCCAAAGGATATGATGCCGACATTGTAATATTCGACCCGGATATCCGCATCAACCGGGTATTCATTAACGGAGAAACATTATTTGAACAACCATGAACATAAAAGAAATTAAGAAAGAAGCTTTACTGGCACGGATATGCGCTACCCGCCAGATTATGGGCGAAGATGCCGCACAAGCAGCAGCCGAAAGTATCAACCAATTATTAAAAGAAAAAGAGGAAATCAATATTCTGTTTGCAGCGGCCCCCTCACAAAACGAGTTTCTGGCCGCCTTGCAGAAGTATGCTCTTCCCTGGAACCGCATCCATGCCTTGCACATGGACGAGTACATCGGTCTGCAAGCGGATGCGCCTCAACGCTTCGGGAATTATCTCAAAGAACACATATTTGCCGCACTTCCCTTCAAGTCTATACATTATTTATATATAGAAGGCGCCTCACCCGAAAACATCTGCACCCACTATGAAGAAGTTTTGCAAAAGCATCCCATCGACATTGTTTTCATGGGAATCGGTGAAAACGGGCACATCGCCTTTAATGACCCGCATGTGGCATTGTTTGATGATCCCCAGCAGGTAAAAGTGGTATTACTGGACGAGGTATGTCGCACACAACAGGTACACGACGGTTGTTTCTCCAGTCTGGAGAAAGTACCCCAACAGGCAGTCACCATTACGATACCGGTTATGATGAAAGCTACCCGTATCTTTTGCATAGTACCGGGAAAGCCGAAGGCGAATGCTGTGAAAGAAACATTATACGGCCCTGTCAGCACCACTTGCCCGGCTTCTATTTTACGTACTCATCCCCATGCGACGCTTTATTGTGACCAGGACAGTGCGTCACTTTTATCCATCTAAAAAATAAAGACCATGAATCATACCCTTCGTTCCATATACAAAAGTTTACTTTTAGTAAGCGTATTCCTGTGCCTGTGTGTTCCGGCCCGTAGCGCAGCCCCTCCTTTCGACTTCAAAGTCAGGGCTTTCTATCTGGATTGCCGTACACAGGTAATGACGGTTTCGGCAATCAAGGAACTGGCGTCCGACCTTTCAAAGAAAGAGATAAATACTCTGCTGATAGAGTATGAAGCAACATTCCCTTTCCAAAAGCATGCCACTTTGTGTAATCAATTGGCATTCAGCCGCAGCGAAGTGCAGGATATTGTAAGCTATTGCACTTCGCTCGGCATTGAAGTAATCCCATTACAGAACTGTTTCGGACATTGCGAATACATATTAAGGCACGACCGGTACGCACATTTGCGTGAAGACAGTAAGGAAGTGTCGCAAGTATGTCCCCTCAAGATAGAAGAAGCTAAAAAGGTATTCCGGGAAATCTTCCGGGAAGTGGCAGAATTGCATCCGTCACCTTATTTCCATATAGGAGCTGACGAAACTTATCTGTTGGGAAGTTGCGCACAATGTTCCCAAGTAAATAAGTCGCGCCTTTTTGTTGACTACATAAAAGCCATGTGCGAGGTGGTCAAGGAAATGGGAAAGAAACCTATCATCTGGGCGGATATTATCCTGATGCACCCCGAAGCCGTTCAAGAGTTACCCAAAGATCTCATCTACGTTGACTGGAATTACGGTTGGGAACCGGACCGCTTCGGTAAACTGGATAATCTGCTGAAGCTCGGTGTAAAGATGTGGGGAGCAGCCTCCCTGCGTTCGGCACCCGACAATACATATCTGACCCAGTGGATGAAGCATTTCAATAACCTGGCTACTTTCCTGCCCTTTGCGCGTGCTCACGGATATGAGGGAATGATAGAAACTTCCTGGTCAACCAGCGGAACTTATGGTTTCCACTATGATAACGGTTGGGAAATAATCAGTATGCAACCCATCCGGCAGGTATATCCCATGTCAGGATTCCAATTGCTGATAGACGCTTATTGCAAAGCGGTCAATTCATCAGAAGCGATTCATGCCGAAACTTTCATAAAAGAGTATGCACAGCAACGCTATGGGCTGTCGGAAGACGAAGCGCAAACCTTTCTCAACTATTTCCTGCTTCCCCAAGAGTTAGTCCGTCACGGAAAGGATGCTAAAGGAAAGCCGATAGAACAGGTGATACAGGAATGTGAAGAGTTGAAAAGCAGCTTCAACAAGATCGTTCCCCGGAAACAGGGCGGTGAATTCGAACATTATCGCCTGATGCTGGAACTGCCCATCAACTATCTTCAGTACAAAGAAGTGGAGTTCACCTACGAATCTTCGAAATATGATGTATCACAGGCTTCCGGACTTGCCACGCAACTTAAAAAAATCATCGGTGAAGCCGGGAAACTGGACAAACGTTTCATCAAACTCAACAAAGATTATCTGAAACCCGGACAAGCAGAAGAGATCAACGCATTGAGAAATGAGAAGATGAACGAACTCTACCGGACTTTAAGCAGACAAGCCGGTTTGTAGTTTTCTTCAGTACCGGAAGTATACTTTTGCGTCCGTTTATGTGAAAATTCGAAGATAATCACGTACATTTGCATTTGTACAATCAATTAAATACTAACACCATGAGAAAACTTAACCACGCACTTCTTGCAAGTGCTCTCGCCTTGGCATGCGCTTCGTGTACCGCGGAGAAAGAAGCTAACTACCAAGTGATACCTCTCCCCCAAGAGGTAAGTTTAACCCAGGGAAATCCGTTCAAACTGAACGAAAATGTTCTCATCGCTTATCCGGAAAACAATGCCTTATTGCAACGCAATGCTGAGTTCCTGTCGGAGTACATCCAACAAGCCACGAACTATGCACCGAAAACAAAGGCCATCGCGGCAGGAGAACAAGTGAAAAATGCAATTGTACTGGGGCTCGACCCGGGCATTGCAAACAAGGAAGGCTATGTGCTGACTACCACCCCCGAAGGAATCAGCATCAACGGACAAACCGAAAACGGAGTGTTCTATGGCATCCAGACTTTACGCAAATCCATTCCCGCCGAAGCCAAAGGAGCAACCGTCCTGATACCGGCAGGTGAAATTAAGGACGAACCGCGCTTCAGTTACCGCGGTATGCACCTCGACGTAGGACGTCACTTCTTCCCCAAAGAGTTTATAAAGAAATATATAGACTTGCTGGCACTGCACAATATGAATACTTTCCACTGGCACCTGACTGAAGACCAGGGCTGGCGTATTGAGATCAAGAAATATCCGAAACTTACGGAAATAGGTTCTCAACGCAGTCGTACGGTAATCGGAAGAAACACACAAGAGTACGACAATACGCCGTATGGTGGTTTCTATACACAGGAAGAAGCTAAAGAAATCGTGAAGTATGCGCAGGAACGTTACATCACGATAATTCCGGAAGTAGACTTGCCGGGACATATGCTTGCCGCATTAGCTGCTTATCCGGAAATGGGATGTACAGGCGGTCCATATGAAGTATGTCCTCGTTGGGGCGTATTTGAAGACGTACTCTGCATCGGTAATGATAAAACCATGCAATTCCTGGAAGACGTAATGAGTGAAATCATCGAAATATTCCCATCAGAATATGTACATATCGGTGGCGATGAAGCTCCACGTACCCGTTGGGAAAAATGTCCGAAATGCCAGGCACGTATCAAAGCGGAAGGGCTGAAAGCTGATAAAAAACATACCGCAGAAGATCGCCTGCAAAGTTATTGCATGACACGTATCGAGAAGTTCCTGAACAGTAAGGGACGCCGGATTATCGGCTGGGACGAAATTCTGGAAGGCGATGTAGCCCCCAATGCGACAGTAATGTCATGGCGCGGAGCATCTGGAGGCATAGAAGCGGCACAAATGGGACATGATGTAATTATGACGCCCAACACCTATTGTTATTTCGATTATTATCAGACGGCAGACACCAAGGATGAACCGCTGGGTATCGGTGGATATGTACCCATAGAAAAGGTGTATAGTCTGAATCCTACTTTCGATCTGAATGAAGAACAGAAAAAACATATTATTGGTGCCCAAGCCAACTTATGGACAGAGTACATAACTACCACCGAACATGTGGAATACATGGTATTACCCCGTATGGCTGCCCTTGCCGAAGTACAATGGACGCAACCCGAAAAGAAAGATTTCAAAGATTTCACTAAACGCCTGGCTCGCCTGATGAAGTTCTATCAAAGAGATGGCTTCAACTATGCCAAGCATGTATTCGATTTGAAGGTCGACTTCACACCGGATGTTGCCAAGAAAGCGGTAGTAGTCACATTGAGTACTATTGATGACGCTCCTATTTATTATACATTAGATGGGACCGAACCGACTACAGCTTCATTGAAATACACAGAGCCTGTTGCCATTACTGAAACAGCAGATTTCCAGGCAGTGGTTATCCGCCCGGAAGGAAAGAGTAAAGTGGTGAATAAAAAGATTTCTTTCAATAAGGCTACATATTGCCCTATCGAACTGACCTTCCAGCCTTCGGAAAAATATAAATTCGGAGGTGCTATCACCTTAGTAGATGGTATGAAGGGAAATGATAGCTATGCCACCGGAGCCTGGTTAGGCTTTGTAGGTGGTGATGTGGAAGCCATCATCGACCTGGGACAGGAAACAGAAATCAAGCGGGTAGCTACGAACGCCATTGTCGATATGAGTGCCTGGATTATGGGAAGTACAGGGTTGGTAGTCTCTGTATCTGACGATAACAAAGAGTTTCGCGAAGTAGCCGTTAAGGATATTCCGGCAGAAACAAACATTGATAAGAAAGGTGTGGAAAACTATGAGATAACTTTCGATCCGGTGAAAGTACGGTATGTGAAAGTTGTTATCAAGCGAAGCCCTGCCCTGCCGAAAGGACATGCAGGCGAAGGAAAAGCTGCTTATATGTTCATTGATGAAATAGAGGTGGATTAGAAACCTCTCCCCAATGAAGGGAGAGGAGAAATTTTAGAACTGGAAATAAATGAAAGGCTGAATCTCCGTACTCTTCATCTGGATTACCAAGTAAATTAAAGCAAGCATCAGAACCGCCTTTCCCATAAGGGGAAGGCGGGTTACTGTTTTACAGCAAGCGTTCTCCCAACGATCAGGGCAGAAATGCAGAAAGAAACCCAATGCCATCAGTGCAAACACTTCCCAATAGCCTGCAATCAGTTGCGGGAAAAGTTGCGGACGGAAAGTGGTACAGATCTGTTTGATCATATCCAAAGAAGTGGAAAAGTCCGCATTGCGGAAGAATATCCAGCAGAAACAAACAAAGTGGAATGTGATCAGTATACCGAAGAAACGGCGGATGCCGTGGCTTTCTTCTCCCTTCTTTCTTCCAGTCAGCGTCATCCAGAATTTATGTGCCGCCAAAGCAATGCCATGGAACAATCCCCAAACGACAAAATTCCAGGAAGCGCCATGCCACAAACCACCCAAAAACATGGTAATGACAAGATTGGCATACTGGCGAATCTTTCCTTTCCGGTTTCCACCCAAAGATATATAGAGATAATCTTTCAGCCAACTGGAAAGCGAAATGTGCCATCGCCGCCAAAACTCCGTAATAGAAGCGGACTTATAAGGAGAGTCAAAGTTCTTATTAAAATGAAAACCTAACAACAAGGCTATTCCGATAGCCATATCACTGTATCCGGAAAAGTCACAATAGATTTGCAAGGCATATCCATAAACACCCATCAGATTCTCTACTCCGGAATAGAGCGTAGGATTATCAAAAATACGTTCTACAAAGTTCACACTGATATAATCCGAAATAATCGCTTTCTTGAATAGACCGCTTGCAATCAGGAATATACCTCTTCCGAACATCTCATGGGATACGAACAAAGGACGGCGTATCTGTGGGATAAAGTCACGGGCACGTACAATAGGACCTGCCACCAATTGTGGGAAGAAGGATACGTAAAAAGCATAATCCAGCAAATTAGTAAGAGGGGTTATATCTTTGCGATAAACATCGATGGTATAGCTAAGTGACTGGAAAGTAAAGAAAGAAATACCCACAGGGAGGAATATATCGTAATGATGGAACGTGCCGCCTACCAGCGAAGCGAAGACATCTCCCAGAAAATTAGTATATTTGAAGTATGCAAGCAAACCAAGATTAATAGCAAGGCTAAGCACAACACTTGCCTTACGTTTCCAACCTACGGAAGTACCTGCCATAAAACGAGCAATAAAGAAATCGCTTACCGTGACAAGTGCCAGCAGGAAAAAGTAAGTTCCGCTACTTTTATAATAAAAATAATAGGAGAATGCGGTAACAAACAACAAGCGTGCAGTCAGACGGTGTTGCAACAGCAGATAAACCAGTATAAATGCTGCAAACAACCACAAGAAAATGCCGCTACTGAATATCATCGGCGCTTGCGGGTCATAAACGAATACGTCTCGCAGACGGTTAAAGTCAATATCCCACATAATCATTATAGGCTTTTAAAAGAGCTTGATAAAACAATTCACCTTGCAGCACATATCCTTCGGGAAGATAATGTACATGGTCCGGACGCATCAATTTTGCTTCCTGCCAGTTCAGACAAGCACGCTGTCTCCCTCCCACCGCTTCGTACATATCCCACACTGCAAGACCGTTGTCATCAGCAAAGCGACGCATGGTTTCTACGGCAATAGCAGTACGGGGATTAATGGAATAGGTGCGGCGGCGACGACTTTTCCGGAAGCTGTCGTAGGAACCGGGAGGAGTTGTCATCAGTAAGGGTACATTGGGCAGACTGTCGCGAAGCATACGCACCAGTTCATCCATTTGTCGGTAGTGTAACAGGGTGTTATAACGTCGGTTATGGCTTTCGTTCGTTCCGAAAGAAAGTATAACCAGGTCAGGATGCAGGGCGGCAATATCAGAAATACGGTCGGGACGGGTAAAGGTGGTACAAAAAGCGCCATTGATACCCATATCGGTATAAGAGATAGCACCAAAAGTTTCTGTCAGCAGCGTTCCGGTGGTACGGGGCAAGATACGTCCACGGATATGGCTGTCACCGATATGTACGATACGGATGGTATCTGTAGAAAAGCCGGCATGTAACAGACGCAACTTTTCCCAAAAAGGATTGAGGATGCCAAGGCTATCCGTCAACTCATTTTCACCAAGTTGCTGAAAGCCGGAAGGAAAAGCTATTTGAGGAACAGCAACAGTATCCGTACGCTGGGAATAAGAACGGAGTGTGTCACAATTTGCTGTGACTTTACTAATTAGAGGGCAGGATGGAATAGGGTCCTGGGCATGAAGCGGAAAAAAGCATAGAAGAAAGAATATTAGTATATAAGAAAATTTTAGGCGCGGATTACGCGGATTACAGTGTAGATACGAATACTCTAAATGTAACTTTCTTGAGACAAAAGAATCCGTGTAATCCGCGTAATCCGCGCCTAAAAAATCGTTCAATAGAACCCTATTTACATTATTCCGCTTCATAAGCCCTCCTCCTGTCGTACTGTTCCTTTCCATACACAAGCGCTTCATAAAGTAGGCCTGCCAGGTGCTTACCTCCCCGGAAATTAATATGCGTATAGTCATAATTCGCCAAAGAAGGCTTGGCATGTACCAGATTCGCCATGCTTCCCTCTCCTCCCATTGCTTCGAACATATTCCAGAAAGCAATGTCGTTATCCGCCGCCAGATTTTGTTGGTAACGCACCAGATTTTTAATGCCGGGCATTGTGCGTAGAGTGCCATCTTCCGTCTTATAATCCCGGTCACCTACGCTGACTACCAAAATACCTGCTTGTGGAAATGCATCCTTCAAATGATCAATAGTAGTCTGCATACCTGCAATGTATTTGTCATAATTCCGCCCACGTTCAGTAGCAACGTTCAATCCATATTGCAAGATAATCAGATCGTAAGGACGCTGCTCATTAAATTCGTGCATCATCCACACAGGAATAGAACGCAAGGATAAGCCCGAACTGCCGCGCAAAGAGAAATTATCCAGGATAATTCCTTTTTTACCATCCATAGCCAAACCATAGAATAAGGTAGAGTCCGCCTCATCAACCGTCCAACGGACAGAACCGATGTTTCCATCCACTTGCATTTCCTGCAAATCATCTGTAGCCAAGAAAGTACGGGTTTGCTTTTCGTTCCGGTTGACATTCACAGAAAGGGTGACTTCTCCTTTACTATAAAAGAAGATAGAAGCCTGTTCACAGGTATCCAGATGGGAAGCATATTTGTTTTGTCCCTTCAATTCCACATAAGCACCGGGACGGGGAACAAAGTAATGTCCGGAAATACCTTGCTTCTTGCGGTCAAAGAAAGTAGAATCCATTACAGAATGGCTTTGCCAACCACCAAACGAGTGGCGCACGGTAGGGCGGAATCCGCTGGTCATAGAAGTAATGGTAACAAAACCTACTCCGCAACCACCATATTTATCCTGCAACATATTACGCAAATCCGCAGTAAGAATATCCGCTTCAATGAAGGAATCTCCGAAAACGGCAATACGTACCTGACGGGGGCGCTGTGCCAATTCATCCAAAGCCCGGTAAAAAGGTGTCATGCCACGCAGAGTAGAGTCGCTGTAGTCTTCAATGCACGTCATACCCGCACGGCAGGTATCCACAAATGCAGGTTTCACCTTCGGCGGAGGCGGAAGCAAACTGTCCGGTTCTTCCGCAATATCTTTCTGAGTACGCACGTCACCCAGCAAGTCGACACGCCTCATTACGTGTTCACCTACCGTAAAAGCGGGCAGGAAGTACATCAGTAACAAGCCCGCCAATATAATCAATGCCCAAATGCAAGTATATTTCAGATAATTCTTTTCCATGTTGTCCATAAAGGATTTGCAAAGATAGAGAAAAGACATAAAAAGAGAGGGAAATCTTCACGTTTTGTAAGATTTCCCTCTATCAAGTTATTAGTGAACGCCTCCACTACCCTATGCCACGGTCTTGCACAGGCTATGCGAGCGTCTTGCGTAAACTATATAGTCTTCTCGATATTCCAGACGAATGCCCGGAGACCGAGTTGCTGCGTCTCTTCGTCCATCCGATGGAGCGCATCGAGCAACGGGTCAACTTTAGCTTCGTCTACAATAGTAATAATAGCAGAGCACATACTGGGCCATGCGTGACTGCCATAATGCGGCTCTCCCGTCTTGCTGCCACGTCCCTGCACTTGCTGCCAATAGCTGAATCCACGGCAACCCTGACGGTCGAGTAACGCCATAATGCGCTCAAAGAACGCCTGGTCGAATGTTATAAATACGGATTTCATTTGATTTATGATTTATGATTATGATCTATGAACCACAAAACGATAAAGACCGAATGGCAATTCATAAATCATAAATCCAATTATTGTTTTCTTGGTTTCGTCATCTTCTCTTTATGAACCTGATAGTAATCATTCAGTTCACGATCTTTCTTGATCTTACGACGGTTGCGTCTGATACCAATACCGGCAAACGAACAATAAAGCACGGGAACTAAAATCAGCGTCAAGATGGTAGATACCGTCAAACCACCAATTACGGCCACACCCAACGGACGCCACATCTCGGCACCTTCACCCTGACCTACAGCCATCGGAACCATACCGAGGATAGTAGTCAACGTAGTCATTAATACCGGACGCAAACGGCTACGACCTGCCGTAACCACAGAGTGGAGTACCGCCATACCGCGCTCGCGACAGAGTGTGATGTAGTCAATCAGTACGATACCGTTCTTCACCACGATACCAATCAACATGATTCCACCCAGCAAACTCATTACGTTCAGGTTGGTGCCCGTAAAGAAGAGGGCCATCAACACACCGCTGAACGCAAACGGGATGGAGAACATGATAATAAACGGATAACTCAAAGACTCAAACTGGGCGGCCATTACTATAAATACCAGAATGATAATCAGTACAGCCAGTGTACCCAAGTCGGAGAACGAATCTTGCTGGTCCTCATACGAACCCGAAATCTGGATAGAAATACCACTCGGCAAGTCCATCTTATCGATAATGGCATTACCATCGGCAACTACATCACCCAACGGAACTCCGGAAATAACGGCGGATACCGTCACAACACGTTCACGGTCCTTACGCTCGATGGTAGGAGGAGCTGAGCGCTCAACTACTTTACCGAGATCTTTTATACGGACACCATCACCGGAAGGTGTATAGATAAGAATGTTCTCCAAATCTTCAATCTTTGTACGGAACTCGGGAGCATAACGTACACGGATGTCGTACTCATCACCATCCTCACGATAATAAGAAGCCAAGGCTCCGTTCACGCGATTACGCAGATAACCGGAAGCGGTTGACAAATTCAGTCCATGTAATGCTAATTTCTCACGATCAAAGTCTACCTGATATTCAGGTTGGTAATCTTGACGGCTGATATTTACTTCACTTACACCTTTTACATCCAGCAGTTTCTCTTTCAGCTCAGCCGAGACTTTATCCGTTGCGGTAAAATCATAACCATATACCTCGAAGTCAGCACTGGCCTGGGCACTCATACCACCGGTACTACCACCAAGGATTACCTGCGCTTTATCCAATTCAGGATAAGCCTTCAGGTCTTCACGCATTTCGTCGCAGACCGTTTCCAGCTTTACATCACGATCGCCCGGACTTACTAAACTAATATTAAAGCTGATAATATGGCTACCATTATCCTGCATTGAGGCGAAAGTATTGTCCGAATCAGCCTGTCCCACCGTATAGTTACAAACCTTCATCACACCTTCGTAACGCTTCATCCACTTTTCCGTCAGTTCCGAAGCCAATGCTTCCGCACGCTCCACACGGGCCCCGATGGGCAACTGAAGGTTGATACCGATGCGGCTATTGTCTGCTGCCGGGAAGAACTCGGTACCGATGTACTTGGCACAGAACAGACTTGCCACAAAGAATGCGGCACAGCCTGCCATAACCGTCAGACGATGGCGCACAGCCCAGTTCAACCGGTTCTGATACCACACGTCAAGACCGTCCAGTGCACGCTGAATCGGCGTATAGAGCGTAAGGAACATCTTACTCTGCTTTTTCTGCAAACGCAGAAGCTGCGCACACATCATCGGGGTGAATGACAAGGCTGAAACTGTGGAAACCGTCATAATCACACACATCATCCATCCCAACTGACGGAATAACACACCGGACATACCACTTACCATCGTCAATGGGAAGAATACCGCAATCATAGTCAGCGTAGATGCAATTACGGAGATGGCCACCTCGTTCGTGGCATGTATCGCTGCCTGCTTCGGTTCGGAACCCCGTTCAATATGGGTCGTTACATTCTCGAGTACCACAATGGCGTCGTCCACCACGTTACCAATAGCAATAGAGAGACAAGAGAGCGAGATGATATTCAGTGAACCGCCGTCGATGATACCCAGATAGATGAACGAGGCAACCAGTGACATCGGTATGGTGATACAGATGATGACCGTGGCACGCCAACGCCCCAAAAAAACGAACACCACCAAGATAACGAACAGCATAGCGTACATAATGGTTTCCTCCAAGCTGTCTATCGTATTCAAGATGTTATCGGAAGTATTGACAATGATCCCCAGCTTCACATCGCTCGGCAGTGACTTCTGCAACTGTGGCAACATATCAATTACCTTCTGCGAAATGGCTACAGAATTGGCACCCGATTGTTTCTGCACCACAATCATAGCGCCCTGCACACCGTTGCTATACGTCTTCTGTGCACGTTCCTCCACAGAGTCCACAACTTTTGCCACATCGCGCAGATAGACGGAAGCACCGTTGTGCGTACCTACCACGATGTTCTCCATCTCTTTGGGATCCTTGAACTCACCTTCCACACGCAGCGAATAGGTATTGCTACCTACATCAAACGTACCGCCCGGCGTATTCCGGTTTTCGGCACTGATAATAGAGCTGATAGTTTCTACAGAAAGGTTGTAGGCATCCAGTTTATTGGGGTCGCAATATACATTGACCTCACGCTTGGGGGCACCCGAAATGGACACCGTACCGACACCGGGCACACGCGCCAAGGGATTCGCCACGTTGTCATCCAATATTTTGTAAAGAGCCGGCTGGCTCTCCTCCGCCTGCACGGAGAGCAGCAGGATAGGAATCATGTCCGTACTGACCTCATCGGGCAGCATGGAGCTCACCATGTCCAGTTTATCACGCACGTCGTTCGTCAGCACGTCTATGTCATACCCATACTCAAACTCCAGCGTAATCACGGAAATATTCTCCGACGAACGGGAAGTGATATGCTTCAAGTTGCTGACCGAATTCAGCACGTTTTCCAACGGACGGGTCACGTTATTCTCGATGTCCGAAGCACTTGCTCCGGGATAAGCGGTCATTACCATGATTGTATTCGTGTCAATATCCGGATACAAGTCGATAGGTAACTTGGACAAAGAGAAAAGGCCAAAGATCACCACTGCCAGAAAGCAGAGGGAGGTCATAATCGGTTTCTTAACCGCTCCTTCGTATAAACTCATAAGATTAATTCTTTAATTTGCCAATGTGCTAATATGCTAATTGGCTGCGCAATGTAGCTACATCGGCACATTAGCATATTATCACATTACCATATTATTTTTCTACCTCGACTTCCACACCATCGGCTAATTTAGACTGCCCAGCAATAACAACTTGAGAGTTATTGTCTACACCGGAAATCAACTCATACTCCGTATCCATACGACGGCCAAGCTCTACCTTATTATAAGACACCTTGCCGTTCTTGTAGACATAGACATAGCGGTCGCCTGAACCGGCACGCTTCACAATGGCCAGGTCGGGAACAACCACGTGGTCCTGTGTTCCGAAGTTCAGCGTGGCGCGGGCAAACATTCCCGGACGTACGCGCTGATCACGGTTGACAAGCTGTATCTCTACCGGGAAAGTACGGGTAGCCGGGTCGATGGTAGGATAAACAAGGCTGATTTTGCCTTCGAACTCCTCGTCACCATAGACATCTACTTTCACGGATACGGGAGCGCCCTTCTTCACTTTGGTAAAGTAGCCTTCGGATACGTTGATGTATAGTTTTACCGGAGTGATTTGCTCCACTACCAGTACCGGTTCTCCACCGCTATACATATCTCCGTTATCGTAATTGCGTGCCGTCACCACCCCGTTAATGGGACTGAGCAACGAGGTGTTCTCCAAGAGATTCTTATAGGAAGTCTCACGGATGTCGAGATTCATCTTGGCGGTATCCCACTCCGACTTGGAGGCACCGCCTACCTTATACAACTCGTCAATACGCTTGAACTCTATCTGCTGGTTGTCCAACTGATATTTTATCTGCTTCAGATTGGCAGCATCCATGCTGACCAGCTTCTGGCCTTTCGACACGCGGTCGCCCACCTCCACAAAAATGCGGTCTATACGCACCGGAGAAGAGGGAGCAATATTGTTTTTTACTTCGGCTTCCACCGTAGCGGTGTATTCCTGAATCTGTTCCACGGGACGGGACGACACCTCGGCCAGTTTCACCCTCGGCTTTTCGTCCACCTTCTCAGCAGCAGCTTTATCACTACCTCCGCTACATGCCCCCAGCATGGCAACAACCAGCAGGACCATCCATTGAAAACCTTTTTTCATATCGTTGTTCTTATTTCTATTCTTCATTCTTAGTTCTTCATTCTTCGTTCTCTGCAATATAATCCTTTCCCAGCACTTGGTCAAGGTCAGCCTTCGCTACCAGATAATCATAGATGGACTGATTGTAAGTCAGTTCGGCCTCCGTAAGCTGCACTTGTGATGTGTTCAGTTCCAACACCGTACCTTTGCCTACCTCATAGCGTTTACCGGCAATCTGCACAGCTTTCTGTGCCTGCATCACATTCTCGCGGTTGCTGACAACCTGCTCGGAACTGGCAGCCATGTTGTTCTGGTAGCTGGTAATCTGCATGTTCAGCTTTCGCTCTGTGTCCAGACGGTTCTGCTCCAACTGACGTATCTGAATACGGTTGGACTTGAGCTTGGTGAAATTGCTTGCCTTATACAAAGGAATACTCAGCGTAAACATCAGTGCGGAACTTCCGCTCCAATTATAATCGAGGATGTTCCAATCCTCGTTGTAGAGTGACTGGTACTGGTAAGAATAGTTCATACCCAAAGTAGGCATGAAGTTGGCACGGAGTGACTTGATGTTCTGATTGAGCATCTTCCGGTTCAAGTCCAACTGCTTCATCGTCGTATTATTGTTCAGATTGGCAGCGGGCTGATTCAGTTCATTGGCAAACAGCTCCGTCTCATAGTTGCCGAGATTGTCGGCAATCTCTATATCCACATCGGCCGTTACCCCCATCAGTACCTTCAACTGCAACTTGGACAACGTCACGGCATTACCCGCCGAAATCACATTCGGCTTAATGCTGCGCATCTGCACCTCGGCACTGATTTTATCGAACTCACTGACGGCACCCTGCTGATACTTGGCATTGACAATGTTGTAGTTGTCTTCCGCCAGCTTATAGCTCTTCTGCAACACATCGTAGGAGTCTTGCGTCAGCATCAGCTGATAGTAACCCTTAGTTACCTGGTTCACCAAGTCCAGCTTAGAAGCCCGTGACTTTTCCACAGCCAGTTCAATGTCTGTCTTCGTCATCGACATGGCCTTATATACGCTAGGGGCGAATATGGGCAAACTGATATTCAGCACCCCGCTTACCGTATTCGAATTGTCCATACCCATCTTGAACGACTGTCCGCCAAGATTCATCTGTGCCGCACTGATGGTATGATTCCACGTACCGTCAATGCTTGCCTGCGGAAGCAAGTTCTGCCAGGTCTCCTTGTGAGTCACTTTCTTCAAAGCAATTTCTTCCTCCGCCACCTTTATGGTAGGATTGTCGCTTAAAGCAATCTCCAAGGCACGGTCAAGGGTCAGGGTCAGGGTATCCTTTGCCTCTTGTGCGCGCACATAGCCGCCGGCATACAGCACAGCAACTGCCAACAGTAGTGCTCTTCCTACCCAAAATCTCTGCATCTTCATAAATCAAAAATAGATTATTTATTAAAACTACTCCTTCGTTTCATCCGGCTTTACCTGATTCTTGCGATATTCGCAGATAAAGTCCTCCAGGACACGGGCACCCTTCTCCGTAGAGATACCGCGCAAGAAAGTGAACATGATAGATTCGTACACTTCAAGGAAAGAATACTCATTGCAGATGTCCGAATTCATCAGCAAATCGAGCTGGTCGCGCACGAGCAGATTGATAATGGCGAAATTCACATCATCACGAAAAATGCCTTGCTTCACGCCCTCTTTGAAGAAGTTCACTGTATCTTCCGAGCTCCGGTTCCGATTGTTCTTCATCAGCTGATAAGCCTTGGGATATTTCTTGATATCCTCAAAAAACTTCTTGTTCGTGGCATGAAAACGCTCTATGCTCCACTGATAACATCTCAACAAAACTTCCAATACGTTACTGGAAGTCTCTATTACTCCTTTCACAAAAATATCACCATCCTTCTGGGACTTCAGGATACATTCTTCCAACAAGGTTTCCTTGTCCGGAAAAACTTCGTAGAGAGTGCGCTTAGAGATACCCAAAGATGCGGCAATCTCATCCATCGTGATACTTTTTATTCCATTTGTTGTAAATAATTCTACGGCGGCCAGAATGATACGTTCCCTCAGTTCCACCCGTGATGTTGAATGCTTCGTGTGTTCGCCCATTTTTCTTCCCTTTCTAAACTAAAACTATTTTTATTCATTATCGGAATAAAACGGGACAAATATAGAAAGAAAACTCAATTCGCCAATTAAGTTTCCTTTCTTATTGTTAACAGATTAATAATTATTATGTTTCTGGCAGATTTATTGGGAAGTTCCTAATAATCAAACTTTGTCCGGTTGAGGAAAGCGACTGTCTTATGGATTTCCTTATACATCACGATGTCTTCCTTCACGAAAGGGACTTCCTTGCGATATTCGTGCAGGAAACGCTCCAGAACGGGAGAAGTCTTTGCCGGACGGCGGAAGTCGATGCCTTGAGCGGCATTCATCAGTTCGATGGCAAGGATATGCTCCAGATTGTCCATAATGCGATAAAGCTTAGTAGCTGCATTGGCACCCATGCTGACATGGTCTTCCTGCCCGTTGGAGGAAACGATGGAGTCGCTGCTGGCGGCATAGCAGTACATCTTATTCTGGCTTACCATAGACGCGGCAGCATATTGCGGAATCATGAAACCGGAGTTCAGACCGGGATTGGCCACAAGGAATTCCGGAAGTCCACGCAGCCCCATGATAAGCTGGGCGATGCGCCGCTCGGATATATTGCCCAGCTCTGCCAGGGCAATGCCGAGAAAGTCGTAGGAAATGGCAAGCGGCTGGCCGTGGAAGTTACCGCCCGAGATGATACGGTCCTCATCGGGGAAGATGGTGGGATTGTCCGTCACAGAATTGATTTCCGTCAGCAGGACGGAAGCCACGTAACGGATGGCGTCTTTCGTGGCCCCATGCACCTGAGGGATGCAACGGAACGAATAAGGGTCTTGTACATGCTGCTTGGGACGGGCTATCAGCTCGCTGCCTTCCAATAGTTTGCGGAAGTTGGCACCTGTTTCTATCTGGCCCTTGTGTGGACGAATCTGCTGGATACAGTCCATAAACGGATCTATACGCCCGTCGAAAGCTTCCAGGGAGAGGGCGGCAATCAAGTCGGCTTTCTTGGAGAGACGGAAGGCTTTGAGAAGAGCAAAGACACCGTTGGCACTCATAAACTGGGTGCCGTTGAGTAATGCCAATCCCTCTTTACTCATCAGCTTCACCGGTTCCCAACCGAACTCGTCGAGCACACTGATAGCCTCGCGCTTCTTTCCTTTATAATAGACATCGCCCACACCGATAAGCGGCAGGAAGAGGTTGGCCAGAGGAGCCAGGTCGCCGGAGGCGCCCAGTGAGCCACGGTCATAAACGATAGGCATCACGTCGTTATTGAAGAAATCGAGGATGCGCTGCACGGTGATGACCTGCACACCGCTATGCCCCAAAGAGAGAGCATGCGCCTTGAGCAACATCATCAGTTTGATGATGACCGGGCGTATCTCCTCGCCCACACTGCAAGCATGGCTCTTGATGAGATTTTCCTGCAAGGTGCCCAGCTCGTCCGACGAAATGCTCTTACTGCACAACGAGCCGAAACCGGTGGTAATGCCATACAAGGGTTCTTCCGACTCCGCAATCTTCTTGTCCAGATAATCGCGGCACTTCTGTATCCGCAGCTTGGCTTCCGGAGCCAGCTCCAGTTTCAGATTTTCATTGATAATACGTTCGATGAGGTCGAAGGTCAACTCACCGGAACCTACATAATAGACATTGTTCATACTTTCAGCTCTTGATTGATTTCGTCCAACAATTCCTTTTCTTTCGCACAAGCCAAGTGTTCCAATTCGTCGGCTTCACTTTGGAGCTTGGACACAAACTCCTTGTCCTTCAGCGAACCCAGGTTGATGCGTACATTCATCAGTGCGCCCAGCACAGCCGAACGGGCAGACATCATGGCCACACAAGCATCCGTAACGGCATTGCGGTTGCCCAGGCGAGCTACATCCATGATAACCGTCATCAGCTCATACGCATTGCGTGCCACCTGCATGGGAACAAGGGCGGCAAACTTGGTAGCCGCCTGGATGGCAGTACTGCGCGCCGCCTTTTCCTCATCCGTAGCTTTCGGCATCTTGAAGCAGGCAAACACCTTGTCGTAGGCTTCAGAGTCGCGGTCTATATCTTCTACAAAAGCCCCCTTTTGCTGCAAGGCAACTCCGGAGATATGGCGCATCAGCTCTTCGTGAAGTTCATAACCTTTCTTACCGATGGTGAGGTTAGCAACCATAGCGGCAAGAGCAGAAGCAATAGCACCGTTCAAAGCGGCAATACTACCGCCACCGGGGACGGGATCGCTACCCGCCACTTTATTCAAAAATTCCTTTACTGTCAAATCAACTAACATGATATTAAATATTAAAGATTAAGGATTAAGAGGGGATATCAGCACTTCTTAAAGTACAGGATAAAGCACTCCCCCCTTTATGGTGGTATTGACACAATTCATACCTACATAATAAGGTAAAAAGTGATAATTATCCGTATTGAGCACTACGAAGTCTCCTTTCTTGCCCACCTCGATACTACCAATGCTGTCCGCACGGTTCAGAGCGGCCGCACCGTTCAAGGTCAGAGCAGTGATGGCCTCTTCAATACTCATTTTCATATAAATGCACGCCAAGGCAAATGTCAGGGGGATGGAACCGGAGAAACAACTGCCCGGATTGAGGTCGGTGGCAAGGGCCACGGCACAACCGGCATCAATCATTTCGCGTCCACGGGCATAGGGTTCTTTCAAAGCAAAGGCTGTCAGCGGAAGAAGGGTCGCCACAACTCCCTTGTCAGCCATGGCGTGGATGTCCGCATCCGAAGCATGCAGCAGATGGTCGGCAGAGACGGCAGAAAGTTCAGCAGCCAGTCCGGCACCCCCTAATGGTACAATCTCGTCGGCATGGAGTTTCAAGGCAAGTCCCATTTCCTTGGCTGCCAGCAAAAGGCGACGGGACTGCTCGATGGAGAAAACGCCCTGCTCACAGAAGACATCGCAGAACTCTGCCAAATTATTATGAACCACTACGGGCATCACTTCGCGGATAATGTAGTCCACGTACTCGTCCGTCTGTCCGTTGTATTCTGCAGGCACAGCATGTGCACCGAGAAAAGTGGAGACAACGTCTACACGCTTGTGCTCGTCATTATTAAGGCTACGCATCACCCGAAGCTGCAGGAGCTCGGTTTCCTTGTCCAGACCGTAGCCGCTCTTTCCCTCTACGGTAGTCACTCCCATAGCACTCATCTGCTTCAGAAAGCCCTCCGCCTTGCTGCGCAGCTGGATGAAATTACATGCACGGGTAACTTTCACCGTACTCACGATGCCTCCTCCACGTTCCATGATGGACATGTAACTCTCTCCCTTCAAACGCCAGGAGAACTCCTCGGCACGCTCGCCACCAAACACAAAATGTGTGTGTGAGTCCACAAAGCCGGGTAGCAGACACTTGCCGCGGGCATTGTAATGCCAGTAGTGCTGATAATAGCCGTCAC
>OHDS01000495.1_pt1 | contig 20359 bp, 10 predicted proteins | sample 1567031 | NCBI WGS metagenome assembly OHDS01 (sample SAMEA3879503, study PRJEB24766) | human gut metagenome | biome: human-associated habitat; feature: feces | place: USA | collected 1985/1987
CCTTCACCGGGCAAAGCATCCGTACCGATAAAGCGCATTTCTTCTGCCCTACCCTGCCGCTCAGCAACATCATAAGCTCCTGCCGCCATTCGGTCGTTCTGTGCATACACTACATCTATTTCAGGAAAGCGCGCCAAAAGAGTATCCATCTTCTCTCCTGCCTCAGAGCGCAGCCAGCCGGCATCTTCACGTGCCAGAAGCTGAATGCCGGGATAAGGAGATATGGCGGCAACAAATCCCTGATGACGGTCCATGGCCGGTGTAGAACCTGTCAAACCGGCTATCTCCACAACGTTGCCTTGTCCATGAAGCATATTAGCAACATAGTTACCTATTGCTTTTCCTAACTCATAGTTGTCAGCACCTATATAAGCGGTATATTTATCAGAAAGTATCTTGCGGTCGAAAACAATGACGGGAATTCCCCTGTCGAAGGCTTCCTCCACTACCGGAGTGATAGGTGCAGCTTCATTGGGTGCAACTACAAGCAAGTCCACTCCTTCTTTGATGAAATTACGGATATCTTTTATCTGTTCTGCATTATCATCTTTTACCGTACGAATATCAATTTCTACTCCGTCATAGAAAAGTGCCTCGCGCAACATTTCATTGTTCATCTGATGTCGCCATTCATCATCGCTGCACTGGGAAACTCCAATACGGAAACGTGCTTCGCGATGGGTGCACGAAGTGGTCAACCCAAACCAGGAAAGTGAAACAAGTAATAATTGGATAGTATATCTTCTCATCTTTTCCGTTATTAGTAACGCAAATATAAAAATATTATCATAGGTATCGTTATCTGTTTCTTAAAAAAACTCCCTATTCCACCGATTTTTAACTCGGACAGAATAGGGAGACTACTATTGCCGGAAAGAAGGACAGACAAACCAGATAAGGCTATTATTGAGCTGTAAGCTCAATAACATGGCTCTGAGTCGCTGTAAAACCAAATACATTCAAACCAACTTTCATCAGATAATCACCGGAATAAACTTTCCCGCTAGATTCTAATTTAGATTCAGTAGAGGGCATCAAATTGATTTCTTCCACTTTATATTGCTTGTTCGGGTTTAATCCCTGAAGTTTGACTGTCATCAGTTTCTCCTGGAAACGCGGATGGATATCATAAGCAAACAATACAGCTTTGTTTGCATCCTTGCTTACATAATTCAGTGCCATGTGATTGCCCTCATACGGAGACACCAAACGATATTGATCACCATCCATAATGGCACTTTGCAGACGCTTCCAGTTGGCAACAGCCGTCTGGCAGTAAGTCAATTCATCAGCCGTGAGTTCTTTCAGACCTATATCAAAACCAAGCTTACACATAGAAGCTACATCCGTACGGAATTTTACAGAAGTCGCTTTATTCCAACTGGTCACATGGGCATCCATAGCTTTCGCAGGGAAGAACTGGGAAAAGCCCCACTGGATATAAATACGTTCTACAGGATCCGTATTGTCGCTGCACCAGAACTCTGTGAAATATTTAAGCGCTTCGTAGTCGCAACGGGCACCACCACCGGAACAAAGCATCATCGGGACATCAGGATAATTCGCTTTCACACGCTTCAGAACATTATAGATGCCACGGACATGATCAATATACAACTGTCCCTGTTTGTTCTTCAGATACGGAGAATAGATATTGGTGATAGGACTGTTGCAATCCCATTTGAAGAAAGCAACTTCGGGATTCTCCTTCATTATATTCTCTACAACACCATACACATAATCCTGCACCTTCGGATTGCTAAGGTCAAGTACCAATTGGTTACGGTAATAATATGTTTCACGATTAGGCAGTGTGATCGTCCAGTCCGGATGTTTCTCGAAGAGTTCGCTCTTGGGATTCACCATTTCTGGTTCAATCCAGATACCGAACTTCACATCTGCATCCTTGGCAGCTTTCACCAGCGCCGAAATACCACCGGGCAATTTATCGTGATTCACATCCCAGTCTCCCAAACCCGCATGATCATTCTTACGGGGATATTTGTTCGCAAACCAACCATCGTCCAACAAGAACATATCTACACCCAGATGCTTGGCTTCCTTCATTAACTCGGCCAGTATCTCCTGATTAAAGTTAAAACCTGTATTTTCCCAGTTATTCAGAAGAGTCAGACGACTCCCTTTACCATCTTTCAAGCTGTAGTTGCGTGCCCACTCATGAAGGTTACGGCTTCCTTTCCCGGCACCGTCATTACTTAAAGTAAATATGAATTCGGGAGTGGTAAACACTTCATTCGGTTTCAGTTCATAATTCGAAGCGTAAGGATTGATACCGGGAATCACACGAAGATTCCCAACATTGTCCACTTCAAACGTAAAGCGGAAATTACCGGTCCATCCCAACGTACCCATCAATACATTTCCCTGATGTTCGCTGACCGGCTGATCCAATCCTACTTCAAAAAAAGGATGCGTATGCATGGCAGCACGGCTTCCCAACTTCGTATCAATTACTTTCTTGCCAAATTGCAGTTGCTGGCTGCTCATTTGCGCTTCCTTTGCCCAATCACTGCTGAACTCAGTCAGGTAATAAGCGGAATTATTGAAATAAAGCATGGCAGAGGCGTATGTAGAAAGCAGGACAGGTTTCTTTTCCTGATGCTTGATTTCACTCCAAGTCTTGATAACATTTTCTTTCGGATAAGCCACATAGTGCAGAATGACGTCTACCGGATACTGATCGTCACGGAGATTAACCACAGTTTCCGTACCACCTTCAACCGCCTTGGAGGAGGAAGAAACATAATACAACATAGTGGACGGATTGCCATCATTGTGAGTGATAGCGATAGCCGGTTCAAAGTAATCTTCATTACCCGAACCACCATATACTTCCCAACCGCGTTTACTTACACTACCGTCGGCACCGGCATGGATATTCCACTGAAAGTTATTCAAATCCTGCTCATGCAGCAGTTTTTCACCTAAGTAAGTTTGATACAGACGGCCGTTGTCGCCTACCTGAAGCACCAGGTCGGTGTTATCCGTAGAAATACGGATCGTTTTGTTTTCCGCTGCATTGGCATACGACAATGTAGCACATGCAAAGAGAGTTACAAGTAAATTTTTCATGGTGTACAATGAATTTAGTTACAAAAATATATTAAATTAATTTAGAATGAAAGGCTTGCACTGAATTCCAGTGTAAATGGACGCAAGTAATTACCACTCATATAATGATCTTTGAATTTACCTGCTTCTTCCTTGCCCAGTAGTTCGGCGCCGCTGATAGTTCCGCTTGCACCCTTTTGGTTCAGGAAGTTCACTACCGTTGCCCCCAGTGAGAGGTGCTTATTCACTTTCCAGTTCACACCACCGAAGGTTTCCCAACGACCGTTGAAATAGAGGGCATTAGTCAGATTGGCATACGTCTTCCCGAAATAACGGAAACTGAGCCACAAGCGCAGATCGGGAGTTATATTATAACTGGGATCTATTTCAGCCAGTATCTGCGGAATTTCTTTCACGATGTTGCCATTAGCATTCAAGTCAGGCACTCCTTCAAACGGAGATTTGATGAAGTAGTTGTTATAAGTCGGTTTCTGATAAGTGAACAGGGTATGCAGATGGAAACCTTTGAAAGGATTGATTTCAGCGGAAGTGGTCCAACCCAATGTCTTGATATCGTAAATCAGCAAGGTCGTCTTGGACTGCGTTGTTCCCGGTTTGGTTACATTCTGCTGGTCTATATTATTCGACTTGGAAATATAAGTAATCATGGAAGTCAGGTTTATCCAGTCATTCTGATAAAATAATCCGCCACGCAGCAAAGGGATAGTCACACGCTTATATTGCTCTTCGGTAGGTCCTGTTCCGGCATATTCATTGATACGTGGGAAGCGGGTGGCGACGGTTCCGTCGGCAGTCAGCCCGAAGTTCTTGGTCAACTTATAAGTAAATTGTGCCGTTGCAGCATAGTTCAGCTTATCTTTTACTACTTTCTGCGGCTGTATCTTTTCAGTAGAAAGTATATTCCCTTGATTGTCCGTATATTCGTGAGTATCACCGATGTGGAAGCCGGAATAGCGACCATAAGGAATCTGATCGGCAGACATACGGTAATATTCCAGACGGGCACCATAATAGACAGTGAATTTCGGACTTACCTGCCAGTTATCCGTAAAGTAGGCAGCCAGTTTGTTTTCGGTCCCTTTGGTATATTCCGGACTCAGCTCATTGAAACCACTGAATTTAGCAGTAGTCCCGTCAGCTACCACACGATTCAGTATCTGCGGATATTCAGTAACCGTGCCTACCCATTGAAAAGAAGAAGAGTGATAATCCAAATGATAAAACCATTCATTCAGCCCCAGGCGTACGTCATGGTCGCCTATCTTCTTTTTCAGTTCGGAAGTAAGCAATGCATTCTTCACTTTGCCAAGATGCAACCAGGTACGCCTGCCTTCAACCAATCCGGTATAGGCATCCTCCGAACCATCCTGAAAAAGGCCGTCCGCCACCGTGGCTTTGTTGATATTGCTACCACCAAAGTCCACATAGTTAGCTTCGGGAGCATTCATAAACTTGGCATTCAGCGTCCAGTTCAGATTGTTACGGAAGGTATAATCAAACAGCATAGCCACTTCATGCGCCTTATTGCCTGTAAAGTCACCAAACCGACCGCTCTTCATCTTTCCGTCCATCACATCCATGTACTGAAAACGTCCACCTTCGGGAGCATACGAAGAAGTTCCTAACTTGAAGCCAGGAATTTCTTTCACACTGCCATCTCCCACATAGATAAACGGAGCAGCGTTAATCATCGAACCCAATGCACTGCTTTTTGAGAACTTATAGATAACGGAGAACCTTCCGCGATTATTGTTGAAAAGGCGCGTCAGCCCTGCATGATAAAGTTGGGTACGGTCACTGAAGTTTTCAAACTTAGGAGAGAAACTACCCGGATCGAAGTTCTGATAGATGCTGGCTGTATAGAGCCAGCGGTTTCCGATGCCACCGGACACATTCATGTCTATATTTTGCCACCCAAAATGGTTGGTGCGGTAATTCAAGACTCCTTTGAACTCCTTTTGCCCCAATTTGGAGAAAGAATTTACGGAATAAGCGATGTTTCCGGTAGCAATAGCAGATTCAGACGGTGTCATCAGCCCTACTTCGCCCAGGCTGGTATCGCTGCGCCAGTGAGTAGCCAGCTTATGCACAGCCGAAGAATAGACAGCGGGTAATCCGTTTTCATACACATTTACATCTTCACTGGGAAGTCCGATCTGAATTTCACGGGGCTTGTTTGCATCCGAAGCATTCAGCATCACATTGCGTTCGCTGATCTCCGCTTTTTTACTACTGATAGTGTCATTCTCTACCGGTTTGCTCGCCGTTGCAATAGTAGCGAATGATAAGGCTGCCGATATGACATAAGAAAAGAGACTTGCTTTCATACTATTAATGGATTTAAAATTAAACTTTCGGTTCAAGGCATCAGATAAGAAATATTCCCCTTATCTTTCAACGAGGGCAAAGTTAACAGGTATAATAATGCCCGGTTTCCGCAAGTAGCCGTCAGGTAGATTGGCGTGAGAGTATCATCTACAATACAGCACTGATAACAAGCTATTTACATCATTCCGTTTTATAAAAGCAAGTAGACATACCCGTTTACCGGAAAGTTTTAATATCTTTGTATTTGTCTACTTTTAATGAACATACCCTATGAAAAAATACTTGTTATCGGTATTATTCCTGTTGTTCGTGCTTGTCCCTTTTCGTGCAGCGAATAAGACTGACTTATCCAATGAGTTGGAATCAGCTTTAAAACTGCGCAACCAATACTCACTCCGAAAAGAAGCCCGAATTGACAGTTTAAAGCGTTTGCTATATCCATCCATGGACGACAATGAACGTTTCCGATTATACAATGCTATTTACGAAGAGTACTATACTTACCGTTTCGATTCAGCCATGCTCTATGTAGACAAGGAAGAACAGGTGGCTATGACACTATCTCACCCCGCTTATCGCAACCTGAGCATCATTCACCGCTCGGTGCTTCTTTCCACATCGGGTTATTTCAGCGAATCCATCCAGAATCTGGAACAAATAGATTCACGCACATTGAATGATGCGACACGGATAGAATATTACGCCGCCTATGAATGGGCTTACAGTATGTGGGCGGAATATTCCAACGATAAGGTTTATGCTCCCCGTTATTATGAAAAGGAAATGCTTTATCAGGATTCATTGATCAGTGTACTTCCCACTGGCTCGTCACTACACAATTACTGGAAAGGAGAAAATCTATATCGTCACCAACGGTACGCCGAAGCGGAAAAGTATTATCAAAAGGCACTGGAAGGCGTTCCAGTGAATGTTCGATTGTATGCTATGGTTACGTATGGTTTAGCATTGGTCTATTCAAAACTTGGTGACTGGAACGAATATGAGCATTATCTGATCAAGGCCGCCATATCGGATCAGGTATGCCCGCTTAAAGAAAATCTGGCCTTACAGGAACTGGCCCTGCATATCTTTAAAAACCGAAGTGGAGAAGTATCCCGTGCCAACCGCTATCTGAACTACTCCATGGAAGACGCTCAGTTTTATAACAACCGGCTCCGCATGCTCGAAATAGCGAAAAAATTCCCTTCTATTGTACTGTCTTATCAGGAACAGAATCTTATCAAGAGCAGACGACTGCAATGGTCACTGATATGCATCAGTATATTGTCCATCGGACTGGTCGTCTCCCTGATCTATATTTATCGGCAAATGCATCAACTCCATAAACGCAGGAAGATACTGGCGGACATGAATCAGGAACTGCAACATCTGAATAAGGCATTAGTAAATACAAATCATACGCGTGAAGAATATGTAAGCCTGTTCATGGACCTGTGTGCCGCCTATATAGACAAGCTGAATAAATATCAGGATTTGGTAAAGAGAAAAGTGAAAGCGAAGCAGACAGATGATCTATTGAAGTTAGTCAATGCCACCAAACTGTCAGATACAGATGCGAAAGAGTTCTTCGTAAACTTCGATACGGCATTTCTGAATTTATACCCTAAATTTATAGAAGAATTTAATGCACTATTGCGGGAGGGTGAGGAAATCATACCTAAAAGAGGAGAAATACTGAATACAGAACTTCGGATATTTGCATTGATACGTATGGGGATTCAAGATAGTTCCAGGATAGCTACCCTCTTGTTCTACTCACCACAAACAATTTATAATCATCGGAGTGTAGTGAAGAATAAGGCAAAGATGAGGGATAGCTTTGAAAAGCAGGTGGAGGAGCTTTGTGCAGTGATATAGATTCACTTACATTATAAAATAAGACACTTTTTCTTAAGAAAAGAATGTGTATCCATTGCCCTTTCAAATACTTCTGTTACTTTTGTCGACAGCTACAAGATAACTACTAGAAAAACTATTATATTATGAAAAATCTATTCTATTTTATCATTTCGATATGCACGTTATATGCATGTTCCTCGGATTCTGATTTCAACCCGGAAGATGAAAATCCCACTTCTTCTGATTTTTATGAACTTAAAGCCATTCCTGACAAGAAAGTCATTTTCAAAGCCTATCCGGCAAATATGAAACAAATTCTTGGCGCAGGCTACGATGTTACTGCCGACCATTTAAGTCCCGAAGCCATAAAAGCTCCCATAATAGATTTGGAAAAATTGGAAAACAGCGATGAAGATTATATCTATCGTATGAAAGCCACTTCTTCCGAACCCAGAGACTACGCCGGAGAAAATGCAACAACATTCCTGACTGATATTACCAATAGCCTGATATTGGGAGACATAAATTCCAGAAATGCTCTATCGGTCGGTACCATTCTCAAGCATAAAGAGTTCGAGTCTGATTACAACCATTCTTCACAATATTCTTTTGCCTCCAGCGAACAACTATTTACAGCGGAGCGTTGGTACTTTTCGTTTTTCTATACCTTAGAGAAATATAAATACAGATACCTTACGCAGGAATTTGAAAATGATGTAACCAGTCTGGCAGCAGAAGATATCATAAACAAATATGGCACACACCTTTTAGTGGATGTCGGTATAGGAGCACGATTCAGAGGACTTTACCGGACAGCAGTACCTACAGCGACATCAGCTACCAGCACCACAAAAATCACCTTACTCAGCGCTTTGGAAAAAATAGGCCAGCAAGGTCTCTTTACCGGAAGCGGTGCCGGCGGATGGGAAGAAGAAGTGGCACAAAGCATAGGAGGTCAGCTTATACTGGAATTCTATGGAGGAAATACAAGTTTATTGACTTCACAACCGATAACCGATGGCTTTAATGCCTGGTGGAACTCGTTCAATGAAGAGAATTATACTTTGACGAAAATCACTCAAAATAAAGTCCTTCCTATTTATGAACTAATAGCGGATGCCACCCAAAAAGAGCAAGTGAAAGATGCGATAGAAAAATATATATCCAACCAAAAGTTATCGTTAGTTTCTACCACTCCGTTACTTCAGGCCTGGAATGGCAAAAATCACACATACGACACATCTTACTTAGATATTGCAATGCACTCCAACAAAAAATATGAAGGAGCCATCTGTTCCATCTACAAACAACAAATCACGAGTACCGTACCGTTGTATTTATATAGTAACGGAAAAAAGCAACGTCTATCTGTAGAGCTATTGCCAGCCGATACCGAATGGCAACTGGAAAAAGAATTAGGATATGTATACGCTTCGCCCGTAGAAGGAGCCATCCCGCTATACGAAGCCGAAAATAAGAACGATTATTGTTATACTACAGAAGACAAGCAGGAATATGGCACAAAAGGGAGTTGGAAGCAAAAAGGCATTGTATGTTACACAATGCCCCTATAATATAGGATTGCCTGCCAAGTTGAAGCAATTATCAGGATAGGTTCAACTCATACACCGGAGATATCAGCTACTCCCAACCGACTCTTAAAAGCAGACGGCAATTCCGGCATGGCCCCACTCTGTGTACAAACATAGGCGGAGACTTCCACTGCCAGTTTATGCGCTTCGGGAACAGGTTTCCCACTAAGTATAGCCGATGTAAAAGCAGCAGTAAAAGAATCACCTGCCCCCACAGTATCGGCAACAGGAACTTTCGGTGTATCCTGATAAGATACTACACCCGGAGTAAATACATAACTGCCATTGGTTCCACAAGTCAGAATCAGCATCTTCAGATTATATTTAGCCAAAAGTATCCAGCATTTATCCTGTAAATCAATACCCGGATAACCGAAGATACGGCTGATAGTAACCAGTTCCTCATCATTTATTTTAAGTATGTTGCAGCGGCGCATAGATTCGCAGAGTATTTCTTTCGTATAGAATCCCTGACGAAGATTGATATCGAAAATCTTGATCTGATCTTCTCCATCAGGCATGGTGTCCAGAAAACGTTGAATAGTAGCACGACTCACGGGACTGCGCTGAGCCAGCGAACCGAAACAAACAGCACGGGTGGAAAGGGCCAGACGTTTCAAATCATCCGTAAAAGGAATGTTATCCCAAGCTACCCCCTCTTTAATCTCATAACAGGGAACCCCCACAGCATCAAGAGTAACCTGTACCGTACCGGTAGGATAATCCACTTGCTCGATCTCACAAGTCAGTTTCTTTTGAGCAAAAACATCCAATATTTCCTGTCCGTCAGCATCACGTCCCACTGCACTCACTACACGGCTATCAAAACCAAACTGTGATACATGATAAGCGAAATTGGCAGGCGCACCACCTATCTTCTTTCCTTCGGGCAGCACATCCCAGAGTGCTTCACCCATTCCTACGATGATTTTATTCATGACACTAAATTTAATTACAAATTATAAATTACAATTAGACATTAGGTTATTTCTTTATCTTCAAAGTATAGTACAGCAAATAAAGTACTCCGACAGTCATCACGGCTACTGCACCACTTTGTCCTATGGCATCACTAGCCAATCCCATTGCCAACGGAAAAACAGTTCCACCAAAAAGTCCCATTATCATCAGACCGGAAATTTCATTCTTCTTGCCGGGCATATACAGCAACGCCTGTGAGAAGACAATCGAAAAGATATTCGAGTTTCCGTAACCTATCAACGCAATGCAAATATAAATAGATGTTTTTGAATGGAAAGCAAAAAGTCCAATCATTGCCAGTAACATCATAAAACTACTGATAGCAAAGAACGATTTAGCATTCATCCTCCTCAAAATAAAAGAACCTGTGAAGCAGCCTGCCGTACGGAAAATGAAGTAGAGACTGGTAGCAAACGCAGCGTCATCCAATCCCATCCCCAAACGCTCCATTAGAATCTTAGGAGCAGTAGTATTCGTACCTACATCGATTCCTACATGGCACATGATACCGATGAAAGAAAGCAAAACAAACGGTTTACCCAATAAAGCCAAACACTCACCGAACGTAGAAGGTTTTCCTTCCTCTTTCTCCTCGGCAATCTGTGTCTGTCCCAACAATAAAACGGCTATCACAGCTATCACCATATAAATAGGAAACAGCACACGCCAACCCAAACCGAACGACGGAATGGCCTGTGTAGCTCCCCACATAGCGATGTAAGGTGCAAGAAACGAAGCAATCGCCTTTACAAATTGTCCGAAGGTAAGGCTACTTGCCAGCCGGTCACCTCTCACGATGTTGGAAAGCAGCGGATTCAGTGAAGTCTGCATCAATGCATTGCCGATACCTAATAAAGAGAAAGAAAGCAGCATCAACGTATAGCTATCACCAAAAACAGGCAATAACAACGAAGCAAAGGTCACAACCAAACTAAGGAGTACCGTCTTTTTTTGTCCGATACGGCTCATCAACATACCTGTCGGCACAGAGAAGATCAGGAACCAGAAGAAAACCAGCGAAGGGAAGATGTTAGCTTGAGAGTCAGTCAGACCCAAATCTGCTTTTACATAGTTGGAGGCGATGCCTACCAGATCCACAAATCCCATAGCAAAAAAGCAGAGCATCACAGGGATCAGCTTGGATAACGAAGAATTAGATTTCATTGTTGTATGGTATTAATTTAAGTATTTCTTGCTCGGAAAAGCACGTTGCAAAGGAAGCGAATATCAGAACAACAGGATAACAATCTTGTTACAAAGAGTGGCAATTATGATACAAGAATGTTTTTTAAGCGCATTTCAAGGGCATTATTTCTCTTTTTAGCTACATTTGTGGAAAATTATCCAAAGAAACTTTTTAAACAACAATATGGAAACACTCTTTAATGGACGACTCAGCATTGAAGTTTCTGCACATGGAGCAGAGCTATGCAGTATTTTTTCTAATGGAAAAGAATATCTATGGCAGGCAGATCCTGCATTCTGGAAACGCCATTCGCCGGTACTCTTCCCGATTGTAGGAAGCGTATGGGAGAATGAATATCGAAACGAAGGCACCACCTATGTCCTCACTCAGCATGGATTTGCCCGCGACATGGAGTTCACACTGATATCCGAGGAAAACGATGAAGTCCGCTACCAGCTTGTCAGCAACGAAGAAACACTCAAGAAATATCCTTTCCCATTCCGTCTCACCATCGGCTATCGCATCCGCGAGAAGAAGGTCGATGTCATGTGGGAAGTAGAGAATACCGGGGAGAAGGAAATGCACTTCCAAATTGGTGCACATCCGGCATTCTACTATCCGGATTTCGATGCCGAAACGCAAGAACGGGGGTTCTTCGGTTTCAATAAGAAAAGCGGACTGAAATACATACTTATTTCTGAAAAAGGATGTGCCGACCCGGATACCCAATATCCTCTGAAACTGACAAACGACTTGTTGCCATTGGACACACATACATTTGACAAAGATGCACTTATATTGGAGGGAAGCCAGGTGCGGCGGGTTACTCTATATAATAAGGAGAAAGCTCCTTATCTTAGCCTCCATTTTGATGCGCCTGTTGTCGGACTGTGGTCGCCACCTGCCAAGAATGCCCCGTTTGTCTGTATTGAACCATGGTACGGTCGTTGCGACAAAGCACATTATACAGGAGAGTATAAAGATAAGGATTGGGTACAGCATCTACAACCCGAAGAGGTATTCAAAGGAAAATATACCATTGAAATAGAAGAATAAAGGAGAAGCCATACCTGGTCCGTATCTGGTCCAAACGCTTAGGTACGGAGCAGCTACGGAGCGGGTACGGCTTTGATAAAATTCGGGTACAGAAAAGGAGGAAATATAGACCAATCTTATTTCAACTTATAAATCTTGAATGAACTTACCACATAGCTACCGCCTTTGGCATAGAAACTGATACGGTTGTAAGGTTCCGAAGGAAACACAAGGTTTGTCATTGCGAAACGTCCGTCATCGCCAAACGCTTCAATACTTGATTTATCAACGAAAAGACGCAGCGTCATTTCCGAATTGCCTTCTATCGGAGCAAGAGTCAGCACCGGAAAGTCCGAACTGAATGATACGACTCCGCTCTTACTACGATCCATCGCAAACTTCTTCTCTACCAGGTTATAGTAAATATCCACTTCTTCTCCTTTTGAATTGAAAAGTTGGAAGCCAATGACTTCTGCATTTCTGTTCTTAATCGTCATTTCAATTTCATACGTACCTGTATTATCCGAAAGCAGTTTGTCCATATTATAAGTACGGTCCACCTTGAAGGAATGCTTCTTTTCTTCTTTTCCACGCAGTTTCAGCAGTTCTCGCGAAGGGGAAGATTTCAGATAGGTTTCGCCGGCCGAAGTATAGAGGCTCAGGTCACGAGGAACGGAGTTACCACTGCGATACTGAGTAGTAGGTACATTGTTGGCATATTGCCAGTTGCTCATCCATGCCAGCGCTATATGGCGTCCTTCGGGCGCATTACTCCAAGTCACGGTAGCATAGTGATCTTTTCCCCAGTCCATCCACTTGGTGTTTTTCGGTGATTCATTCACAAACTTCTTTCCATCGAAGGTACCTACAAAATATTGAGTGGCACTTCCACCGAAAGGTCCGCCGGGATTAATATTACAGATTAGAACCCATTTCTTCAGTTCCGTACCTTCAATAGGCAGTTCTATCAGGTCGGGACATTCCCATACACCACCATGAGCCCCCTGACCTTCACCGAAACTACTTTCATAAGCCCAGTCCTTCAGATTAGCTGAAGAGTAGATTTGCATTTCCTGACCTACGGCAAGAATCATGATCCATTTATCGGTAGCGTCATGCCAGAAAACTTTCGGATCACGGAAATCACGTTGGGTGGAAGTCAGTATAGGATTACGCGCATACTTCTTGAATGTCTTTCCGTTGTCCAGACTGTAAGCCATACTCTGTACCTGGCGATCGCTGGCCGAAGTATAGAAAGCTATGATCGCACCGGCACCAAAGCCTGCCGTATTATCCTTATCAACCACACAGGAACCACTGAAGATAGTTCCCAACGCATCGGGTGCAATGGCTATCGGCTGATGTTCCCAATTCACCAGGTCTGTACTGATGGCATGTCCCCAATGCATATTTCCCCACATAGAACCGTAAGGATTGTATTGATAAAACAAATGATAAACACCATCTTTATATACCATACCGTTCGGATCATTCATCCAGCCATATTGAGGAGTGAAGTGATAAAGCGGACGGAAACTCTCGCGATTGGATGTATCAAACTCATTGGAAAGTTTCATTTCATCCCAGCAAATAGCCGTATCGGGTATCAACTGGAAGTTGAAAGAAAGTGATTTATTATCAAATCCGGAGAGATCTACTGGAACAAAATAGTCCACCTTACTTATAGCCAGACGAACATTCATATTGCGCACTACGTCATTATCGGCTATCATATATAGTTTTGCTTCCGGAGAAGCCTCTTCCACGGGAAGCAACAGAAATTTCTTCTGGTTCTCAATCTGGACAATGCTCTGTCCGTCACCTAAATGTTTAATCACGAAAGGAGGATTAATAGCCTGACACGAAAAGACAGACCAGATTGTACCTATTATAAAGGTAAGGGTCCATCGCACAGTCAACAAATTGTTTTTTAAATTCATGATGTTTTTGGGTATTACATTTAATTAATAATGAGTTGCTCGGGAAAGCACTTTGCAAAGGAAGCGAATAAAACAGAAATAGCCTGCCATTTATGTTTCATAAGCTGGCAAATATGATACCTGCCCTTTATTTTGTTACAAATATACCAGCTTATGAAACATAAATTACAGTATATTTTCACTTAATTCCCTTTCTTTGCAACATCAAAACATCACTCGGGAAAGCATGTTTTGAGAGGTAATCCACAGCGATTACAAAATGAAAAGCATATTAATTAAAATCTAAAAACATGGAAGGCATAAAAAGATCACTTCTATTTGCACTCTTTCTTATAATGTGTACACTAGTTCAGGCCCAACGCCTGACGGTACAAGGAAAAGTGGTTTCCAAGACTGACGGAGAATCCATTATCGGTGCAACTGTCATAGAAACCAACCAGACAAGTAACGGCACCATAACCGACATCGACGGTAACTTTACATTGTCTGTACCACAAGGTGCAGAACTCTCCATTTCGTATATCGGATTCAAGACTGTGAATGTGAAAGCTCAAGCTACACTGAATATCGTTCTGGAAGAAGAATCGGAGTTGCTACAGGAAGTCGTAGTCACAGGTTATACTACTCAACGCAAGACCGACCTGACCGGAGCCATTTCCGTAGTCAGCATAGACGAGATTGCCAAGCAAAACGAAAACAACCCGATCAAAGCATTACAGGGACGCGTCCCCGGTATGAACATCACAGCCGACGGTAATCCCAGTGGAAATGCCACTGTACGTATTCGCGGTGTCGGGACTTTGAATAATAACGATCCTCTTTATATTATTGACGGTGTGCCTACCAAATCGGGCATGCACGAACTGAACGGCAATGATATCGAATCTATCCAGGTATTGAAGGATGCGGCTTCTGCCTCTATCTATGGTTCACGCGCTGCAAACGGTGTCATCATCATCACTACGAAGAAAGGTAAAGAAGGACAGATAAAGATTAACTTCGATGCTTCTATCGCCGCTTCCATGTATACCAATAAGATGGAAGTACTGAATGCGGAAGAATATGGCCGTGCCATGTGGCAAGCTTACGTAAACGAAGGACAGGATCCCAACACCAACGCACTGGGTTATAAGTATAGCTGGGGATATGACGCAAACGGTTATCCTCAACTGAACAACATCAGCATGTCCAAGTATCTGGATTCCGCCAATACGGTTCCGGCTGCCGACACCGACTGGTTCGATGAAACAACCCGTACAGGTATTATCCAGCAGTACAATGTATCAGTAAGCAATGGTTCTGAAAAGGGGTCATCTTTCTTCTCCCTGGGCTATTATAAGAATATAGGTATCATCAAGGACAGTGACTTCGAACGTTTCTCTGCCCGCATAAATTCTGATTATAATCTGATTGGCAAATTCCTGACCATAGGAGAGCACTTCACACTGAACCGCACTTCGGAGGTGCAGGCACCGGGTGGATTCTTGCAAAATGTATTGCAATTCAATCCCTCATTGCCCGTTTACGACATCAATGGAGAATATGCAGGTCCGGTAGGCGGATATCCCGACCGTGAGAACCCGGTAGCGAGACTGGACCGTAACTCTGATAATCGCTATACTTACTGGCGTATGTTTGGTGATGCCTACATTAACCTCAACCCCTTCAAAGGATTCAATGTCCGCTCCACTTTCGGATTGGATTATGCACAGAAATCACAACGCATCTTCACCTACCCCATCACCGAAGGCAATGTGGCAAATGATAAGAATGCCGTAGAAGCCAAGCAAGAACACTGGACGAAATGGATGTGGAATGCCATCGCTACCTACAATCTGGAAATCGGCAAACATCGTGGAGACGCCATGGTGGGTATGGAGCTGAACCGTGAAGATGATATCAATTTTTCGGGTTATAAAGAAGATTATTCTATTCTGACACCCGACTATATGTGGCCGAATGCGGGTTCTGGTACGGCTCAGGCTTACGGTTCGGGCGAAGGCTATTCACTGGTTTCTTTCTTCGGAAAACTGAATTATACATATGATGATAAATACCTACTCTCGATGACAGTACGCCGTGACGGTTCTTCACGTTTCGGTAAAAATAACCGCTATGCCACATTCCCTTCCTTCTCACTGGGATGGCGCTTGAACCGTGAAAAGTTCATGCAAAACCTCAGTTGGATTGACGATCTGAAAGTCCGCGGTTCATGGGGACAGACCGGTAACCAGGAAATCTCGAACATTGCCCGCTATACAATTTATGTTCCCAACTACGGTGTAACGGAATCAGGCGGTCAGAGCTATGGTACTTCCTACGACATTGCCGGAACCAATGGCGGCAGCATCCTTCAATCCGGATTCAAACGTAATCAGATCGGTAATGATAACATCAAATGGGAAACAACCACACAAACGAACCTCGGCCTCGATTTCTCACTGTTTAAACAATCTCTTTACGGTTCATTCGACTGGTTCTACAAAAAGACAACGGATATTCTGGTACAGATGGCAGGTATCGCCGCTATGGGCGAAGGAAGCAGTCAATGGATCAATGCGGGAGAAATGAAGAATGTGGGTGTTGAATTGAATCTCGGTTATCGCAATCAAACGAGATTCGGACTGAAATATGACCTGAATGCCAACATATCCACCTACCGGAATGAAATCACGAAGCTGCCAACTACAGTAGCAGCCAACGGCACTTTCGGTGGTAACGGTGTACAAAGCGTAATCGGTCACGCCAATGGTTCGCAGGTGGGTTATGTAGCTGACGGTATCTTCAAATCACAGGAAGAAATTGATAACCATGCCACTCAGGAAGGTGCCGGGATAGGCCGTATCCGCTGGCGTGACTTGGACGGCAACGGTATCATCAATGAGAAAGACCAGCAATGGATTTACAATCCGACTCCGGACTTCAGCTATGGTCTGAACATCTACCTTGAATACAAGAATTTTGACCTCACCATGTTCTGGCAAGGTGTTCAGGGAGTAGATGTTATCAGCGACCTGAAGAAAGAAACCGACCTTTGGAGTGGACTCAATATCGGTTTCCTGAACAAAGGTAAGCGAGTACTCAATGCATGGTCACCCACCAATCCGAACTCTACCATTCCTGCATTGTCACGCAGCGATACGAACAATGAGAAACGTGTTTCCACTTACTTTGTTGAGAATGGTTCGTTCCTGAAGTTACGCAATATACAGTTGGGATACAACGTTCCGAAAAATTTTGCCCAGAAGATGAAGATGGAGCGCCTGCGCTTCTATCTGAGCGCACAGAACGTATTCACCATCAAGAGTAAGGAGTTCACCGGAGTAGATCCTGAGAATGCCAACTATGGTTACCCCATCCCGATGAATATAACTTTCGGTATTAATGTAGGCTTTTAACAATAAAATCAGTTACTTATGAAAAAGTTAATATATACAGCAGTCTTAGGTCTTTCACTGATGTGCGGCAGTTGCACCGACTTTCTGGAAGATCAGCTCCCCCAGGGAACCATCAGCGATGAACAGCTGAAGAACCCGGCATACATCGACAATCTGGTAATCTCTGCTTATGCAGTATGGATTACTGCCGAAGATATCAATTCTTCCTTCTCCATGTGGAACTATGACGTACGTTCGGATGACGCTTACAAAGGCGGAAACGGTACGGAAGACGGTGATGTATTCCACTCACTGGACATCTCACAAGGTATCATGACTACGGCATGGAACATCAGCGATATGTGGCAGCGCCTCTACAACTGTATCTCACGCGTCAATACAGCTTTGCAACTATTGGAACAAGTGGATGAAAGTACTTATTCACTAAAGCAGCAGCGCATTGCCGAAATGAGATTCCTCCGTGCACATGGTCACTTCTTGCTGAAACGTCTGTACAAGAAGATCCCGTTTGCCAACGATGCCAACTTGTCACCGGAAGAATATAACTATCTCTCCAACACCACTTACAACAATGACGAAGGCTGGCAACAGATTGCAGATGACTTCCAGTTTGCTTATGATAACCTTCCCGTGAAGCAGGCAGACAAAGGTCGCCCCGCCAAAGCCGCAGCAGCCGCCTATCTGGCAAAGACTTATCTGTACAAAGCTTATCATCAGGATAATGCAGACAGCCATGAAGTGACAAGCCTCAGCACGGAAGACCTGGTGAAAGTAGTACAATACACAGACAATGCCATTATGTCGGCAGGCGGCTACGGGCTGGAATCAGATTTTCACAATAACTTCCGTCCGGAACCTCAATATGAAAATGGTGTGGAATCTTTGTGGGCCATGCAATACTCCATGAACGACGGTACCAACAACGGTAACTGTAACTGGTCTTATGGGCTGATCGTGCCCAACATTCCGGGAGTTACCGATGGTGGTTGCGACTTCTACAAACCGAGCCAGAATCTGGTAAACGCATTCAGAACAGATGCCAACGGACACCCGCTGCTGGATTCCTTTAACAACACCGATTACAATTCGCAATCCGATTATGCTGACCCACGCCTCTTCCTGACGGTAGGTATGCCGGGATTCCCTTATGAATTCAATAAGAACTACATGATGGACCAGTCGACTACCTGGAGCCGCAGCAACGGACTTTACGGATATTACGTGACCTTGAAGCAGAATGTGGATCCGGATGGCGATTACCTGATAAAGGGTGCCTGGTGGGGTTCTCCGATGAACCGCATCGTACTGCGCTACTCGGATGTATTGTTGATGCGTGCCGAAGCACTGATCCAACTGAACGACGGACGTATAGCTGAAGCTATCAGCCTGATTAACGAAGTACGTAACCGTGCTAAACAAAGTACAGCCATGATTGCCGACTACGAAATGGAATATGGCGTACGTTTCAACATTCAGCCTTATACGGGAAGCTACTCACAGGCAGATGCCTTGAAATTGTTGAAGTTTGAACGTCGTGTAGAGCTGGCTCTGGAATCAGAGCGCTTCTTTGACCTGGTAAGATGGGGCGAAGCTGCCGAAGTACTGAATAAGTTCTATGCCGAGGAAGCTGCCGACTGCACCATCTACACGAATGCCTCGTTCACTAAGAATAAAAATGAATATCTGCCTATCCCGTTTGCACAGATGAGTGCCAGCAACGGAAACTATACGCAGAATTGTGGTAACTGGTAACCTTATAAAAAAGAAGAACATTATGAAATCAATACTGAATAAACTAAATCTGCTTGTACTGGGAACTGTCCTGTTGTTAACATTCCCGGGATGTAGCGATGATAATACTTCCGACCTGAAACTGGACGGAGACACATGGCTCACCGCCCTTGAACTGAATGATACCTATACGGGGGTGATAGACCGGACCAATAAGACCGTAACTGTGGCAGTGCCCGAAGTATACGACACTGACGCAATGAAAGTTACCGGTATCGAAGTATCCGAAGGTGCCGAGGCCTCTGTTAAGGCAGGCGATGTGCTGAACTTCTCATTCCCCCAAGTGATAAAAGTGACTAACGGAAACGTATTCCTGGACTACGCCGTCAACATCAAGCATGATGAAGCGCGGATACTCTCCTTCAAACTGAATGACGCTTATGCCGGAGTTATCGACCAGACTAAACGTACCATCACCGTACGTGTGCCGAGTTCAGTCAATATCAAAAACATGGTTCCGATCATTACAACTTCGGCAGGAGCCACCGTAATGCCGGCATCCGGCCAGGCTATTGACTTCAGCAATCCTGTAGAATTCACCGTTTCATATAACACCGCATCTGCCGTTTATACGGTAACGGTTATCCCGACCGATGCACCGAGTGCCGTATATGTGGGTCTGGCAGCTACACTGAACGAACTGAATCCGGAAGAAAAGGAAGCGGCAACCTGGATGCTGAACAATATTGCCAATTCGCAGTATATCTCATTCGAAGATGTGCAGGCAGGAAGAGTAGACCTGAGCGAATGTGAAATCATGTGGTGGCATCTGCATATAGACGGCGGCATCGACAACATGGATAAGTTTGAAAAGGCAGCGCCTGCGGCAATCAACGCATTGGTGAAGATGAAAGACCTTTATAACAATGGCATGAACCTGCTGCTTACCCGCTATGCTACTTATTATGCCGCCAAACTGGGTGCTACTCTGGTCGGCAACAACCCGAACAACTGTTGGGGACAATCGGAAGAATCCGGTGAAATAGTGGGTGGTGCATGGAACTTCTTTATCCAGGGACACGAGTCGCACGCCCTCTACCAGAACCTGGTGATGAACAGCGGTGAAACAGATAAGGTCTATACCTTCGATACCGGTTACCGAACCACCAACAGTACGGCACAATGGCACATCGGTTCCGACTGGGGCGGCTATGC
>OHDS01000498.1_pt1 | contig 20241 bp, 20 predicted proteins | sample 1567031 | NCBI WGS metagenome assembly OHDS01 (sample SAMEA3879503, study PRJEB24766) | human gut metagenome | biome: human-associated habitat; feature: feces | place: USA | collected 1985/1987
TTTTTTTTAGTTGAGAAGATTTCTCGCAATACTTTTTGCTTTTTTCGTATGCTTTTACGTACTATCGAAGATTTCTGGAGAATTTTTTGTTCAGAATAAAACTCTCAATACAAAAAGGAGAATTTTTCTGTTTTTTTTTCTTCTATTGTCAGAAAATTTCTCTCAATAAGCCCTTTTCCCCTCTGCCCGCTCTTTTTTGTCACTGCGCTCTCCCCTGCTCCGCCGGAAAAGCCCGAACTGATTTTTTCACTGCGCAGCATTTTTCTCTCATCAGCGCAGAAGAAAACTCTCATTTCGCTGTCTGCTTTGCCCGCAGCCGCTTGCGTACTGCGAGTTTTTTTCTGCCGAATTGAGAGTTTTATTCTGGCAAAATCAGCAGAAGAGAACTCTCAGCACAGCAGAATATTTCTCTTTTTTCGTGGGAAGAAAACTCTTTTTTCACAGGAATTTTTCTCTCAATTCAACAGAAGAAAACTCGCAATCTACTTATTATATATAAAGAGATAAATTTATAAAATAATAAATAGTAATTATAAGAAAAAAAATACAAATGGCACATTTATTTTTTATTGCGAGAAGGCGTTGACATTTTCCGCAATTGCGTGTATGCTTAATGTACTGTATTTGTGGAGGTGTAGGCCTATGTCTGAAAAGCGGAAAAATAACACCATCATTGAAGGCGAATACTATGACCCGGACCTCCCTGCGCAGGAAAACACGCCGCCACAAAAGCACCGCCGCACCCGCTCTGCAGGCAATGTACCCAAGTACAACCCGGCGTCGGAATCGATCATCACCAAGAGTAATGACCTGATCCAAAAGACAAAATATGCCCTGCCAAAGCTGGAGCAAAAGGTGCTGCTGGCGATGATGGCACAGATCAACCCTAAGGAGACCCCGGATGCGGACCGCGTTTATTCGCTGAGCTTTTCCGACTTCGGGCGGCTGGCCGGGGTCAACATGCACGACAACACCTATCTGGAATACCTGAAGGACACCGTCAAAAGTTTGGAGGACCGCTCCTTCTGGAGCCTGGACCCGGCCAGCGACGGCCACCAGTACAAGGTCCTGTCCTGGCTGCAGCGCGGCTCCACCGTGAATGACCGGGACAAGCAGATCCGCGTACGCTTCAATCCGGAGATCCTCCCCTATCTTTCCCAGCTGAAAAGCAACTATACCTCCTACAACGTGGAATATCTGCTGACGATGAACAGCACCTACTCCATGCGTTTTTACGAAATTTTGCTTTCCTACGACAACGGAGACACCGATTACGGCTACACGAACGGCCTGGTGTTTCAGCCGGTCACAAAAGAGATACTGGACCGTTTCCCGGACAAGGCGCAGGACATCCGCGGCTTCAAGTACAAGGTGTTTGACATTCAGGAGCTGAAGGAGCAGCTCTCTCCCCCGCCGGAAAAGCGCAAAAAGGACAAGGAAAAGCCGCTGACCGAAAAGTACAGCAACTTCCACGATTTTGAGCGCTACGTCCTGACCAAGGCCAGGGATGAGATCAACCAGATGACCGACCTCTGGTTTGACTATATCCCGGTCCGCATCCGCGGCGGCAGAAAATACGAGCGGCTGTACCTGTTCATCCGCTACAAATCCGCGCAGGAGATGGACGCAGTGCGCCAGCTGCACGCGCAGAAAAGCGCTCGCAATGAAGAAGTCCCGCGCCGCAGAAGGACGCGGAAAACCACCGAGCCGGAACGAAGTGCGGCAGCTGTGTCCGTGGCAGAGCCGCTGGGGGACGAGCTGTTTACTATGACGGTGACGCGGGCTGTTCGCGTGCTGGAAAGCAGGGCGCGCAGCCAGACCCTGCAGGAAAAAATTTCACCGGAGCTGTACAGTGCGGTGTCCTCGGTGCTGGTATACACGGCGCGTCTGCTGACCAACACCAACAGCGAGAAAAGGGCAAAGCAGGCGCAGGAGACCCGCGACGCGCTGAACCGCATCCTGGCCCAGCAGCACGATTTGACCTGCTGGGCGCTGGGCATGGCGCGGATGATGCTGACCAAAAAGGAGAACGGCCAGCTCAAGTCGCCGCAGTACAACGCGACCATTGTATACAACGCGATGGAGGATATTACGATCATCCCGAGCGGCAGGGACGAGCTGCGCAGCGCTGGTGCAACGAATCATTTCAAGGCAGATCTGTCCGTCTTTGATGAATAAATTTGCCACGGAGTTATAAGACAAAAAGGCATAACAAAAAGCGTATGGATACCCGGTCCGCAAAAGCTGCGGCACGGGCGTGTCTATATGCTTTTTTCTTTATATAAAAGTTTGCCACGGAGTTATAAGACTTTTCTGCCGCAGAAAAGCCCTGCCAAAACTGCAAAAGTGCTGTTGACGATGCTGGCAAATGTGGTATACTATACATAGACGAAAACGACATAAAAAATAATTTGCCACGGTGTTATAACTACATAATGAAATGGGGAACAAGCGAATGGCTGCAACAGTGATAACCATTGCGGTGGAAAAAGGCGGCTGCGGAAAAACCGTAACGACCTCTAACCTTGCCTATCTGATGGGCGACGAGGGCAAAAAGGTGCTTTGCCTGGACACCGACCCGCAGGGCAACCTGACGTTTGCCCTGACAGGCGGCAACGCCATTACCAGCAAGGCCTTTGCCAACCGTAGTCTGTATGATATGATCGACGGCTTCCGCTACAACACACAGACCAGAGATTTTATCGTCGAGTCGGAATATGAAAACGTGGACCTGATCCCGGCCAACGACCAGACGCCGCGCCTGTCCAAGCGGCTGGAGGATCTGTACACGGACGCCCAGCGGGACTATGACCGCGGCGACCCGAAGTATCTGGCCAGCGATACCGACGTACTGGACTATTTCCTGCGCCAGGTCAAGGACGAGTACGATTATATCCTGATCGACACCCAGCCAAGCCGGGACAGCCTGCTGCTCTCCAACGCAATTGCCGCGGCGGACTATGTGCTGATCCCGCTGAAGTGCGATTCCTTCTCGGAGGACTCGGCGTTCCGCACCTATGTGCTCTGCAATGAGATGCGCAAGAGCAAGACTTCCCGCATCAAGGGCGTCGGCGTGATGCTGACGATGGTGCAGAAAAGTGCAGCCTCGCAGGACATCCGCAGTGACTGCCGGGCCAAGCTCGGCGCAACGCTGTTCAACGCGGAAATCGCCTTTGGCAAGAGTGTGGATAACAGCATCAACCGCTGCGTGCCGGTCTGCTACTCGGCCCGCACGCAGCCCCCGGCCAAAAGCTATGTGGCGGCGTATGAGGAGCTGAAAAAGCGCCTGGCGGAATTGGAGGAAAAGTAAGATGGCTATGAAAAAGAAGCCCGGCAGATCCAAGGTCGAGGTGGGCATTCCGTCCACCGAGGCGGTTTTCAGCGCCGGAAACAACAACGCCTCCGGCAGCCTGATTGCCAATCTGGCCACGCAGAACCGCGCCGAGCTTGCCTATGAACTGCGGGAAATTGCCTTGCAGGACATCGAGCTGAACCCGGACAATGCGATTTTCCGCCAGCTGGACACCGACGAGGATGTGGAAACACTGGCCAACGACATTGACCGCAACGGCCTGATGCACAATCTGGTCGTATATCCGCGGACGGATGGCAAACAGACGAAGTACGTTCTGCTCTCCGGTGAGCGCCGCTACAAGGCATTGAATTATTTGCAGGCGCGCGGCGACGCAAAGTGGAACACAGTTAAAAACTGCCGTGTTGTCACAACACCGCTGAGCGACAACGAGAAAAAGGTCATGCTGTTGAGCGCCAACCTGCAGGTGCGCGGCGGCTTTGCCAACGAGATGATCCGCCGCAAGGCGGTTGCCGAGCTGGTTTCCTGCCTGCAGACAGAGCCGTACAACCTGACAGCAGCCGAGGCAAAAAAGGCCATCAAGGAGGCAACGCCCATCAACGGGCGGCAGATCGATAAGGATCTGAGCATTGAAAAAAATCTGAATGAGGGTCTCAAGGATCTGCTGGATCGTGGCTTTGTGCTGCGCAGCGAGGCGGAGAGCTTTTTGCGGATGACGCCCGAGGAACAGAGGATCGCTGCCCAAATGCTGCAGCAGCTCTATGCTATTGCGTACAACGGCCCGGGCAGCGCAGCCATTCAGGACGAGAAAAAAGCGATTCGCGGGCGGTTCGTGGATGCACTGCGGACGGTGGCCGACACCAGCAGTATGCAGGATGCCCACGAGGCGTTAGTCGCTGCGGTGTTCACGGTCCAGAAGGAGATGGCGTGTCTGAAGGAGACCATCCGAAAGGTCAAGGCCATCCCGCCGGAGCAGCCCGCCGCGCAGGTCGAGCAGACAGAGGTCATCCGGGAGGTCAGGGAAAAGACCGCCGGTGCCAAGGCACAGAGCAAAATTACGGGCAAGCTGTCCAGCCAGACAAGCCGCCTGGAAACGATGCTGCGCAGGAAAAACCCCGAGAAGCGCCTTGCAGAAAAATATACCCACGAGGAGCGCCGGCAGGCCATGAAGGAGCTGGACGAGATGATCGCCACGGCCACGCGGCTGCGGGAAATAATTGCAAAGGTGGAGCGCAGCGCCGATGAAGCCCAGGAAGTATAGGCTGCGTATCCGCCTGCACCGCAAAATTTACGACTTGCTTGAGATGGAAGCATTGTGGCAGGACAGTAAGATCGGTACGCTGGCCAACCGCATCTTGCAGGAGGAGCTGGCCAAGCTCCGGCAGGTCGGACTGGACCACTGCGTGTGCGGGGATGAGGACGCAGCATCCGCGCGGCGCATCGAGGCAGAGAAGCACCCCGAGCGCTATTACATGCTGCCGTCGTTTGACTGCCGCGAAAAGTATATGCCGACCCATGGCCGCGGCCTTGACACGAAGGGACAGGTCACGCTGCTGGTCACAGCGGAGCAGCTGCAGCTGATCGACGCGCTGTTTGACCGGGAAAGCGGCTGTGTCCGCGGGCTTTACTCGGAATCCCAGGGGCAGACGGTCAAAAGCTACCGCTATCAAATCGTGGGGCTGCTGCTGCACAATCCCTTGCTGCAGGAATTACAGAAGCAATAATTGCTACAGAAAAGGACTCGCAATGGATTTGCGAGTCTTTTTTTATAGAAAGTCTGTGGTAGGGCAGGGGAGAAAAAGAAGTATTGCGAGAAAATTTCTTAAAAAAATGAGAAAAAGTAAGAAAAAAGAAAGGGTTTATGAAGGAGGTATGCGGCAAACGAAAGGAACACGGGTCGATGGCGAGCAATGCTCGCCCCTACAGAGTTTTATAACGGCAAAATGATTTACAAACAGTAATAGTAAATTAAGTGTTTCCAAATTGTACTTTTAATGTCCTGTATTGCGAGAGATTTTCTGCGAAAAAAAGAAAAAATCAGAAAAAATCTCCGCCTTGCAACTGCGTTTTATATCTGCTACAATAGCGGTAAAAAACAGGGGAGGTCTGCACATGGAACCGGAAAAGCTGTTGGAGGCGCTGCACACAGCGGAAAAGCTCAAGGACACAACGCGGCATTGCTATACATCGAAGGGACGGCACGAGAGCGTGGCCGAGCACAGCTGGCGCATTGCGCTGATGGCGTTCTGGCTGCGGGATGAATTTCCGCAGGCGGACATGGACAAGGTCATCCGCATGTGCCTGATCCACGATCTGGGCGAGTGCTTTACCGGGGACATCCCGGCGTTTGACAAGACCGCCGCCGATGAGGCCGCCGAGGAAGCACTGCTTTCCCGCTGGGTCGATTCACTGCCCGAGCCGGTCTGCACCGAGATGCGGACGCTGTACGCGGAGATGGCTGCCTTGCAGACGACGGAGGCCAAAATCTACAAGGCGCTGGATAAAATGGAGGCCATCGTTCAGCACAACGAGTCCGCGATTGCGACCTGGGAGCCGCAGGAGTATGCGCTGAACCTGACCTACGGCGTGGAGCAGTCGCAGTTCTCGCCCTATATGCAGGCGCTGCGGGAGGCCATCCGGCAGGAAACACTGCGCAAGATGGAGCAGGAGGGCGCGACACCGCAGCCGTGAGAACGGTATAAAAAATCCTCCTGGCGGGCAGAATAGAAGGTGATGATTCTGCCGACAGGAGGAAACCAAATGCAAGAAATGTTCTGCTTTCAGTGCCAACAAACGGCGCATAACACCGGCTGCGACGGCAAGGCCGGTGTCTGCGGCAAAAAGGCCGACACCGCCAACTATCAGGATGAGCTGATCGGGGCACTTATCGGGCTGGCGCGGGCGGCGCGGGCTGGGACACCGACACCGCACACCGATGAATTGATTTTGAAGGGCCTGTTCACGACGATCACGAACGTGAACTTCAACAACGAAACTATCCTGCAATGCAAGGCGGAAATCGAAAAGGAAAAGGCTGCCGTCGGCCCCGGGCAGCTTGACGATTACGACCTTGCCGCGCTTTGGGCGGCGGGGGAGGACGTGCGCTCGTTGAAATCGCTGATCCTCTTTGGGCTCAAAGGTATGGCGGCCTATGCGTACCACGCCCGCGCACTGGGGAGAACAGACCCCGCTGTGAACGCCTTTTTCTATGAGGCACTCGAGGCCATCGGCGCAGAGAAAACGCCTGACGAGCTGCTGGCGCTGGTGCTGAAAACCGGAGAAGTCAATCTGGCCTGTATGGCGCTGCTGGACGCAGCCAACACCGGCGCATACGGTGACCCCGTGCCGGTCACGGTGCCGCTGACGATTGAGAAGGGCCCCTTCATCGTGGTCAGCGGCCACGACCTGCACGATCTGAAGCTGCTGCTGGACCAGACCGCGGGCAGGGGCATCAACATCTACACCCACAGTGAGATGCTGCCCGCCCACGGCTACCCGGAACTGAAAAAATATCCGCACCTCAAAGGCAACTTCGGTACGGGCTGGCAGAACCAGCAGTCAGAGTTCCACAACATCCCCGCGCCCATCCTGTTCACAACGAACTGTCTGATGCCGGTGCGGCAGAGCTACAGTGACCGTGTGTTCACGACGTCGGTGGTGTCCTACCCGGAGCTGACCCACATCGGGGACGACAAGGATTTCACCCCGGTCATTGAAAAGGCGCTGGAATGCGGCGGCTACCCCGAGGATCACCCGATGACCGGGATGAACGGCGGCAGCACGGTCATGACCGGCTTTGCCCGCAATGCGGTGCTGTCCCACGCAGAGCAGATCGTCCGGCTGGTCCGGGAGGGGAAGATACGCCACTTTTTCCTGATCGGCGGCTGCGACGGTGCAGCACCGACGCGCAGCTACTACACGGACTTTGCACGGATGACGCCGCCCGACACGCTGATTCTGACGCTGGCCTGCGGCAAGTACCGGCTGAACGATATGGATCTGGGCAGCATCGAAGGCATCCCGCGCGTTCTGGATTGCGGGCAGTGCAACGACGCCTACAGCGCCATTCGCATTGCGCTGGCGCTGGCCGAGGCGTTTGGCTGCGGCGTCAACGACCTGCCGCTTACGCTGGTGCTGTCGTGGTATGAGCAGAAGGCTGTCTGCATTTTGCTGACGCTGCTGTATCTGGGGCTGCGCAATATCTACCTTGGCCCCACGCTCCCGGCGTTCGTCTCACCGAATGTACTGGACTTTCTCGTTAAGCAGTACAACCTGACGCCCACGGGCGACCCGAAAACAGACTTGGAAAAGATACTGAACCGACAATAACAACATCCGCCGTGCAGAGGGACGCCTCTCTGCACGGCGGATGCTTTTTTGCGGCTTTTGGCTTCTTCAAGCAAATGGGCGTTTACACCTTCACCAGCTCATACGCCTGCGTGCCGATGCCAAGGGTCTCGGCGGTGTCGATGGTGTGGGTGCCGTGGCGGCTGTTGACGCGCTCCATAAAGTGGTCGCGGCCCGGGTCATTGCTGTTTATGACCAGATCAATGCAGGCGCGGTCCAGCGCGACGGGGTCAAGGCTCGAGAGGATGCCCACATCGTTCATGCAGGGGTCCTCGGCCACGGCGCAGCAGTCGCAGTCAACGGAAAGGTTCTTCATGACGGCGACATAGGCGATCTTGCCCGCAAAGTGCTTTGCCACGGTGGAGGCGGCGTCTGCCATGGCTTCAAGGAAGGTGTCCTGCTCGGCGCAGTTCTCCCACAGGATGTGCTGGTCGGTGACCTTGCCGCCGGAATGGATGTACGCCTTGCCGGCGCTGGACGCGCAGCCGATGGACAGCTGCTTGAGCGCACCGCCGTAGCCGCCCATCGGGTGACCCTTGAAGTGGATGAGCACGAGCATACTGTCATAATTCTCGATGTTCTTGCCCAGATAGTTGACCTTGAGGACCTTGCCGTTCTCGACGGGCCATTCGACGTCCGGACCCTCGGCGTCCATGATGTCAACATCAAACAGGTCACTCCAATGATGCTTCTTCATAAGCTCGATGTGCTTGGGCGTCTCATTGCGTGCGCCGCCGTAGGCGGTGTTGCACTCAACAACGGTGCCGTTGACGGCGTCGATGACGGGCTTCATAAACTCGGGGTGCAGGTAGTTCTGGTTGCCGTCCTCGCCGCTATGGACCTTGACGGCCACCTTGCCGGGCAGCTCGATGCCCAGCTGGCGGTACATCTTCACAACGGCTTCGGGGGTGAGTTCGTTGGTGAAATAGACAGTAGATTTGGCCATAATAGGGGACCTCCGTTTAAAATAGTAGCGTGATAAAAGGCTTCCCCCTCGGGGGAAGCTGTCCGCGGAGCGGACTGATGAGGGCAAAGCATGCGATTGCTGCCTGTTCACGGGTGGCCAACGGAGGGCTGCCCCTCATCCGGCCTCGGTCGGGGCCTCGGCCACCTTCCCCCTCGGGGGAAGGCTATTGAAACCGCAGTGGCAGCTCCGGTTCGCACCCGCATTTTTGCCTTTCTGCTGTCTCTAGCATAGCATGAAAGCCAGGTTTAATGTCAAGCGGTTTTGCAAAAAATGAAGCAAAAGCCTTGCAAAACACGACAAACTGTGCTACTGTAAATTTGTACAAAAGGGGAGCTTGTGTAAAGCGGGCTGAGAGTGGGCTGTATCGCCCTGACCCAAAAGGCAGCGCCGCCGCGGTGCTGCCTGAACCTGATTTGGATAATGCCAACGTAGGGAGATACCGTAGCACTGCGCTTCTTGTGAGCTTTTGTGCGGATATGTCTTTGCAGGCGTATCCGCATTTTTACTTATAAGGAGCGTTTTTTATGCTGGGTACCTGTCTTGAAAATGTGCGCAACACTGTGCCGCTGGTGCACAATATCACGAACTATGTCACGGTCAACGACGTGGCCAACATTCTGCTGGCCTGCGGCGGCAGCCCGATCATGTCCGATGAGCCGGAGGACGTCGAGGACATCACGTCGATCTGCGGCGGCCTGAACATCAACATCGGCACGCTGAACCAGCGCAGCATCGAGGGCATGTTCCGCGCGGGCGCAAAGGCGAATGCCCTCGGCCATGTCGTGCTGCTCGACCCCGTCGGCGCGGGCGCGTCGGCCCTGCGCACGAACACCGCCGTCGAGCTGATGGAGAAGATCAAATTCACCGTCATCCGCGGCAATATCTCCGAGATCAAGACGCTGGCGCTGGGCAGCGGCACGACGAAGGGCGTTGACGCTGACGTTGCGGACGCCGTGACCGACGCAAATCTGGACAGTGCCGTCAAATTTGTCAAGGACTTTGCGGCCAAAAGCGGCGCTATCGTTGCCGTCACCGGTGCCATCGACCTTGTCAGCGACGGCACGGCCTGCTATGTCATCCGCAACGGACGCCCCGAGATGGGCAAGATCACCGGCACGGGCTGCCAGCTCTCCGGCATGATGACGGCCTTCGTCGTTGCAAACCCCGACAATAAGCTCGAGGCTGCCGCCGCGGCGGTCTGCGCCATGGGTCTGGCGGGCGAGATCGGCTGGAGCCGTATGGCCGAGGGCGACGGCAACTCCACCTACCGCAACCGCATCATTGATGCCATCTACAATATGGACGGTGCAACGCTGAATGGGGGCGCCAAGTATGAACTGCGATAAAAATGATCTGCTGCTCTATGCCGTCACGGACCGCCACTGGCTGGACGGGCGCAGGCTTATCGACGTTGTGCGCGAAAGCCTTGACGGCGGTGTGACGATGGTCCAGCTGCGCGAAAAGACGCTGGAGGAGGGGAAGTTCCTCGAGGAAGCGAAGGAGCTGCAAACGCTCTGCCGCGAGCGCGGTGTGCCGTTCCTTGTGAATGACAACGTCGAGATCGCCCGCGAGATGAACGCAGACGGCGTGCATGTCGGCCAGAGCGATATGGAGGCGCAGGACGTCCGCGCGATTTTGGGCCCGGACAAGATTTTGGGCGTCTCCGCCCAGACCGTGGAGCAGGCCGTTCTGGCCGAAAAGCACGGCGCGGATTACCTCGGCGTCGGCGCGGTGTTCCCGACCGGCTCGAAGGACGACGCCGACGATGTGAGCTATGAGACGCTCAAGGCCATCTGCGGGGCCGTGTCCATCCCTGTTGTCGCCATCGGCGGCATCACGCAGGAAAATGTCGCGAAGCTCGCGGGCAGCGGCATCTGCGGCGTCGCGGTCATCAGCGCGATTTACGCGGCAAAGAACATCCAACAGGCATCCGCCGACCTGAAGGCCGCCACGGAGAAAATGCTGCATGACTAAGGCTGCTGTTTTTGATCTGGACGGCGTGCTGCTCGACTCCATGGGCATCTGGAACGACCTTGGTGCGCGGTATCTGCGCAGCCTGGGCGTCACGCCGGAGGAGGGACTCAACGAGATTTTGTTCTCGATGAGCATGGAGCAGGGTGCGGAGTATCTGCACACGCACTATGCACTGCCGCAGTCTGCCGCCGAGGTCGGCGCGGGCATTGCGGACATGCTGCGGGACTTCTATTTTTATGAGGTCCCCGCCAAGGACGGCGCGGCGGCGCTGCTGGCCGCCCTGACCGCCCGCGGCGTGAAGCTGGCGGCGGCCACGTCCAGCCCGCGGGAGCACGTCACGCGGGCGCTGGAACGGCTGGGGCTGCTCGGGTATTTCACCCGGCTTTTCACTACGGCAGAGGTCGGCGTCAGCAAGCATGAGCCGACAATTTACCTGCTGGCCGCCGAGGCCCTGCACGCCGCGCCGGCGGAAACGCTCGTCTTTGAGGACAGTCTCTACGCCTTGAAAACCGCGAAGGCCGCGGGCTTTTACACAATCGGCGTCTACGATGCCGACGGCGAGACCGACCAGGCCGGGCTGCAAAAGGCAGCGGATCTGTATGTGAGAGATTTGCACGAAGCGAAAGCAGCACTCCTGTAGGGGGCGGCGTCCCACTGCCGCCGCACGGCACGGAGCGGTCAAGACCGCTCCCTACAAAGCCCCTTGAAAAATTGCATCGTAGGGAGGGGTCTTGACCCCTCCGCAAGTCGTCGAGGACGCCGACCCCTGCTGCTGCAAAAAAGCCTCCCCCAGCGGTACACCGGGGGCACCACCTTGTACCGCTTTATAAAACCTTGCTGTATACAAAAAAGAAAGGAAGTTATCACCATGAGAACAGCATTGACCATTGCCGGAAGTGATTCCAGCGGAGGCGCCGGTATCCAGGCAGACATCAAGACCATGACCGCCAACGGCGTTTTTGCCCTGTGCGCAGTCACGGCCCTGACCGCCCAGAACACCACCGGTGTGACCGACATTTTTGACTCGACCCCGCATTTTCTGGCGGAGCAGCTCGACGCAGTGTTTACCGACATCTTCCCCGATGCCGTCAAGATTGGCATGGTATCCTCGGCAGAGCTGATCGAAACGATTGCGGCAAAATTGAAGGAATACGGCGCAAAGCACATCGTCGTGGACCCCGTCATGGTCGCAACATCCGGCGCAAAGCTGTTGCGCGACGACGCCGTGACCGCGCTGTGCGAAAAGCTCCTGCCGCTGGCCGAGGTCCTGACGCCGAACATCCCCGAGGCGGAGATCCTCTCCGGCATGACCATTCAAAACGCCGCCGATATGGAGCGGGCCGCACAGAACATCAGCGAAAAGTACGGCTGTGCGGTGCTCTGCAAGGGCGGGCACCAGATCAACGACGCCGACGACCTGCTTTGGCGCGACGGCGCGGGTAAGTGGTTCAAGGGACGCCGCATCGACAACCCCAACACCCACGGCACCGGCTGCACGCTGTCCAGTGCCATTGCGTCGAATCTCGCGAAGGGCTATGACCTTGACACGTCGGTGGAGCGCGCAAAGGCGTACATCTCCGGCGCGCTGGCCGCTATGCTTGACCTCGGCCGCGGCTCCGGCCCGATGAACCACATGTTCGCACTGAAGGGGGATTTTGTCGAATGAAAAAAACTTCTACCTTTCAGAACGGCCTGATCTGGTTCGGCGCGGGCGTCTCGCTGGCCGAGATCCTGACCGGTACCGCCTTTGCGCCGCTGGGTATGGCATCGGCATGGGCGCGGCCATCTTTACCGGCGAGTATGACATTGCCGTCATCATGGTCAAGGCCGGGCTCGGCATTGCCGCGCTGGTCATTCTGGTTTTCTCCACGGTCACGACGACCTTCCTCGATGCGTGGAGCGCGGGCATCTCTGCCGAGAGCCTGTCCGCAAAGCTCAACGGCAAAAAGACCGCCATTGCCGTGACGGTCATCGGCACGGCGGCGGCCATCCTTTTCCCGATGGACGACATCACGGGCTTTCTGTACCTGATCGGCTCGGTGTTCGCGCCGATGATCGCCGTGCAGATCGCAGACCACTTTATTTTGCACCGGGACCGCTTTGCCGTGGCTGCCGACGCGCGCAACCTTGTTATCTGGCTCGTGGGCTTTATCGCCTACCGCCTGCTGATGGGCGTTGACACGCCGGTGGGCTACACGCTGCCCGACATGGTGCTGACCGTGGTGCTGTGCCTGCTGGCCGAAAAAGCAAAACCTACCAAGCAAATGTAAAAGCGCGAAGGACGCGCTGTAAACAGCAAAATAGCACCCTGTATTTTGCGAAACCTGTCCTGTTTTGGAGCACGGGCGGCAGCTATAATGGTAGCATCATCAGCAAGAAAACCCGCTGATGACGACCCTTATCGCTGCCGCTCTTTTTTTGCGGCCCAATGTGTTCTGAAGGAGGAACAAGAGTATGGGATTCATTATTGCTGCCGCTGTTGCCGCGGCCGTCATTGCCTTCTGCTTTCTCTGCTACAAGAAGGCCCCGCCGACCCAAGCCATCGTCGTGACAGGCTTCGGCCTCTCCCGCCCGAAGGTCGTCTGCGGGCGCGGCGTCTTTGTGCTGCCCATTGTGCAGCGCGCAGACCGCCTGAACATGCGCCTGTTGAAAATCGACGTGAAAACGCCGGAAACAGGCGTTAAAACCAAGGAGGGCGTCTCCCTCTGGCTCGACAGCGTCGTCACCGTCCAGGTCTACAGCGAGAACTCCACCGTCTCGGACGAGGAGGTCCGCAACGCCGGATATGACGACATCCGCAAGTACATCAATTCCCGCCAGCAGTCCGCGATCTCGAACTTCCTCGGCATGGACGAGGCGCACATCAATGAAAAGATCAACGATGTGCTGCAGGGCAACCTGCGTGAGATCGTGTCCGAGATGACCGTGGACCAGATCCTGACAAACCGCAAGCAGATGGCCGTCAGCGTCGTGGAGAACGCACGCCCCGACCTGGCCAAGATGGGCTTGGAGGTCGTGACCTTCAACGTGCAGGACGTCAAGGACGCCGTGGACGCCATGGGCCACAACCACGGCGTTATTGAAGCCATCGGCGTCGAGCAGGAGGAGCTTGTGAAAAAGCGTGCCTCCATCGCCAAGGCCGAGGCCGAGCGCGACGTCTCCTGCGCGAAGGCTGCCGCCGCCATGGCCGCGAACGAGAAGGAGATCGAAGCGCAGACTGCCATTGCCCAGCGCAACAACGAGCTGGAGCTGGCAAAGTCCAAGCTGAAGGCCGAGGCTGACAAGGCCGCCGCCGATGCGAACGCCGCCGGTATGATCCAGACGAACCTGCGCGCCAAGGAGGTCAAGGAGTCCGAGGCCGACGCCGAGATTGCCCGCCAGAAGAAGATGGTCGACCTGGCCGCCCAGGAGGCCGAGGTCCAGCAGCGCAAGCTGGATGCCGAGGTCCGCAAGCAGGCCGATGCCGAGCTGTACCGCCGCCAGAAGGAGGCCGAGGCCCAGAAGTATGAGGCCGAGCGTGCCGCCGAGGCTGCGAAGTTTGCCAAGCAGCAGGAGGCCGAGGGCATCGCGCTGGTCGGCAAGGCCGAGGCGGAGGCCATCCGCCAGAAGGGCCTGGCAGAGGCCGAAGCGATGAAGCAGAAGGCCGAAGCCTACAAGCAGTACAACGACGCCGCTGTGGCCGAAATGATGATCAAGGTCCTGCCTGAAATTGCCAGAAGCGTCGCCCAGCCCCTGTCCAGCATCGACAAGGTGTCCATCATCGGCGGCGATGCGTCCGGCGTGTCGGGTGTCTCCGGCAATGTGCCGGTGCTGATGGCCCAGACGATGGAGGCCATGAAGGAGGCCACCGGCATCGACATGCGCGACATTGTCCGCGCCAACAGCATCGAGGCCAAGACGGACCGAAACATTACGATCAAGACTGAGCCGGAGGGCGAGGCGTAAGGACGTAGGGGAGGGATTCATCCCTCCCGGGCCGTTTACTGCAACGGCAAGTCTGTGCGGAGGGGTCAAGACCCCTCCCTACAGAGCCATTTTACAAAGAGTTGTAGGGAGCGGTCTTGACCGCTCCGGGGAACGCTGCGGCTGCCGCCTTGTTCCAGGGAGGGATGAATCCCTCCCCTACCTGCAATAAAAAAGGCTATCCGACACAAAATCGGGTAGCCTTTTTCTTATCCTCTCACAGCTCCGGCAGTTCCTCCCACACAGGCAGGCGGTGCAAAGCGCGGACAATGTTGCACTGCTCTAACAGCGTGCCGTCGCCGTCGCACATCGTAGCGTACCACAGCGGGCTGCGCAGGGCGTGGGTGTCGGTGTCAAACAAGTGCTCGGGACCGCTGGCGTACTGGAAATGCAGGTGGCTTAAAAGCCCGCCCTGCAGCCGGGCCGCGCGGGGCGGCATCGGCTCCATTGCCAGCAGGCAGCGGAACGGCCAGTCGGCGGGGACGTCCTCGGCGACGAAAAGGGCGTTCTCCTTACCCTCAAGCCCGTGCTCCAAAACGTGGTCCAGATGATAGACCGCCCGGCCGAGGGTGTTCCCGTCGGCGTCCGTCCACGCGATGCAGAGCTTGCCGCCGTCGGCGGGAGTGATAGTCCAGCCGCCCAGCGTGTGCGGGTTGCCGATGCTCGTCGTCACGCAGGCCGTCTGCCAGAACTGCTTCGCGCCACTTTTAAACATCGGCAGCGCAGCAGCGGCGGCCTCGGCCTCCTGCCAGGCAAGCTGCAAATACGGGTCAGTGCTGGTGATATAGCTCTCAAAATTCTGCCAGCGGCCCAGCCAGTCGTTCGGGTGAAATTCCATGGGGGTCACACTCCTTCCGTATCGTCCCAGCGTATGACGCGGTCACACCAGTTGGCGGCCAGCTCCTCATCGTGGGTGATGACAAGCAGGGTCTTGCCCTGCGCCTTCCATTCCTGCAAAAGCTGCCCGACCTGCTGCATACTGCCCAGGTCAAGGCCGCTCGTCGGCTCGTCCAGTAAGATCAGCGGCTTGTCGGACAGCATGGCCGCCGCTACGACGACCCGCTGCTTCTGCCCGCCGGAAAGGCTCATCGGGTGGCGGTCCGCCAGACCGTCCAGCCCCAGCGCCTGCAAAACGGCGTCGCACCGCTCCGGGTGGGCTGCGCCGAGCAGCACCTCCTCCCGCACGCTGTCGCTGAACAGCTGATAATTCACATCCTGCATGACAAGGAAGCTGCTCCTGAGCCGCTCCCTTGCGTTGGCGGGTCTGCCGTTCCGGCAGATTTTGCCGCTGACCGGCTCCAGCAGGCCGCAGAGCGTGCGGGCCATCGTCGATTTGCCGATGCCGTTGCGCCCCATCAGGCCGACGATCTCACCGGCGGCAAAGCTCATATCGGGCAGGGTGCGCAGCGGGTGCTTTTTGTCGCAGCCCAGCGTGACGCCCTCCAGCGTGAGCACCGGCGTACCGGGGCATCGGGCGCTCTGCTTTGCGCGGATTCCGGCGCGGCAGTCGTCCAGCGTGCGGGCGCGCAGACCGTACCCGGCCAATGTGTCCGCAGGCAGCGCGGCAAACTCCGCAGCGGACCACTGCGCGGCCAGGCGGCCCGCCGCAAAGAAGAAATACCTGTCCGCCAGATCGGTGATCCAGGCAAGGCGGTGCTCCGCCAGCACAACGGTCACGCCCTGCCGCTTCATCACGGCAATCATATCGTGCAGCTGCGCGATGGCGGCGGCGTCCAGGTTGCTCGTCGGCTCGTCCAGCACCAACAGCCGCGGGCCGAGCATACAGGCCGCCGCGAACGCGACGCGCTGCTTTTCCCCGCCCGACAGCTTGAAAACGCTGCGGTCCATCAGCGGGCCGAGCCGGAACTGTTCGACGACCTCGTCCACGCGGCGGCGGATGGACTGCGGCTCCATGCCGGCGTTCTCACAAGGGAAGGCCAGCTCCGCCGTCGTGTCCACGTTGAAATACTGGGTCTTGGGGTTCTGGAACACGCTGCCGACCTGCGGCACATAGGCTTCGATGGCGGCCTCGCCCGCGGCCAGCCCCGCCGCCGTGCAGCGGCCTGTCAGGGTGCCGGGATAAAATTCCGGGGAAAGACCGTTCAGCAGATGGGTGAACGTCGTCTTGCCGCAGCCGCTCCGGCCACAGAGGACGACGCATTCCCCGGGCTGCACCGTCAGCGTGACGTCCTGCAGGGCGGGGGAGGGAGCACTTTGATAGGTAAAGCTTGCGTTTTCGGCTTCGATCACAGCAGAGTCACCACCTTCCAGAGCAGGGGCAGCGTGCAGAGCGCGGGATAGAGGAAATCCCACGCGGTCAGCCGCAGCTCGGTCATGCAGGTATGCCGCCCCGGCAGGCCGATGCCCTTGGTCAGCGCGGCGGCGGAAAGATCCTGCGCCACATTGTTGCTGTTCATCAAAAGCGGCATCAGGATGTATTCCAGCGACTGCACGGGATGGCGCAGCAGCGCGCCGCGGCCCGCGGCAATGCCCCGCAGGGCCATGGCCGCGCGGATGTGGCGGTAATCCTCACCCACGGTGGGAAAGAACCGCACGACGACGGCACAGGGGATGATGATGCTCTCCGGCAGGTGCATCCGGCGCAGCGCGGCGGTCAGCTCCCCGACTGTCGTCGTTGAAAACGCATAGGCGCCGGTGATGATGCAGGGCAGCATCATCCGCACGCCGACCGAGACGAGGGAGAGCAGGTTCAACAGCACGCCATCCCCGGCGCGGGGCACGACAAAGAGGTCCACGGCCAGCAGACCAAAGTACAGCACCGACAGCCGTACCCCCGCGCGGGCCTTGCCTGACAGGAAGAACAGCAGCAGGCACAGCGCCGTGGCAGCGGCCTCCGCCCCGGTGCCGACGTGAAAGAGAAGCATCAGGTTGGCAAGCAGCAGCAGATAGAGCTTGGCGCGCGGGTCCATGCGGAAGGTCATGCAACGATCCCCGCCTTTTCAAAGTGCTTCTTCAGCATCTTCTGGCCGAAGAAGCCGCCCACAAGGGCGCAAATCAAAATTGCCAGCATGCTGACCACAAAGCTGCCGCTGTTGATGGGTGCAAACAGCGTGTCGATGTAGGCGGCGTCCTTGCCGCGGGCCGTCAGGTTGGCTATGTAGGCGGATTTCATGAACCACAGCGGCAAAATCGGGCCGGTCAGACCATAGGAAAACACGACGTAGCTGGCCAGCAGCAGCTTTTTGCTGCGGTATTTGCCCGCAGCAGCCACCAGGTCTGCCGCGACGCCGCAGATGATGTTGGCCGCGAACGACAGCACAAAATGGCCGGAGACGAAGAAGAACAGGCCCATCACAAGGCCCATGATCGTGATGCCGCCGAATTTTTGCAGCTTAGCGGCCAGCAGCATATAGACGCTGCCGGAGATCAGCGCGGCCACGGCGGGCAGCAGAATGTTGCCCACGCCAGGCAGCAGTGCACAGGCGAAGGTCGCCACGGTGACAAGCACAAAGTACAGCGCGGTAAAGACGCCGACAGAGATCAGATCGGGCACGGTCAGCTTGTTGGACTTCTGGTTCATGGGGATTCCTCCTGATTTGTGTTAGCTTATTCTAACTCGTACGGCATAAAAAGCACCATGCCTGTACATGGTGTTCACAGCAGAGGTTAGTTTAGCATAACCGACGTGACTTTGTCAACTGCCGGTATTTGCAAGCGGCGCGGAGGGTGTGCTATAATAAGATGGAAATTAACTGCAAGGGGAGAACAGCCATGCTGCATCTGTACTGGGGCGACGGCAAGGGCAAGACTACCGCCGCCATGGGGTTGGCGCTGCGGGCGCTGGGCCATGGCCGCAGGGTGGTCATCCTGCAATTTTTAAAAGACGGCTCCAGCGGTGAAATTGAAATGCTGCGCCGCTGCGGGGCAGCCGTCTACGCCTGCCACAACGCGAAATTCACCTGGCTTATGACCGACGCAGAGCGCGCCGAGGCACGCCGGACGAACACCCGGACGTTACAGACGATTTTACAGGGCAGCTTTGACCTGCTGGTGCTGGACGAAGCCACCGCCGGTCTTGACCCGGTGGTGCGCGGTGAGCTGCTGGACCTGTTTTTGGAGTTCATCCAGGACGAGCGGCACAGCATTGTCATGAGCAGCCACATCACGGCGGACCTTGAGCAGATTGCGGATTCCATCGCGTACCTGCACAACGGGCAGCTGCTGTTTCAGGAGAACAAGGATGACCTTTTGCAGGAATACGGCGTGCTGCACTGCGGCGAGGATGTACTGACTTCCCTGCCCGCCGGGCTGGTGGTGTTCACCAGGCGCGGGGCCTATGGGTGTGAAAGTCTTGTCAGGGAACGGCGCACCGTGCAGAAGCTTTTGCCGGAGGCCGTCTGCGACGCGGCAAGGCTCGATGATATTATGCGGTTTTACAGCGGGAGGGATGCACAATGAAAGGGCTTTTGTATAAAGAATGGGCCACTCTGACAAGTTCCTACAAACAGTCTGTATTTTTTTTCGCGTTCCTCTACGGCGGCATCAGCATTCTGACCGGGCAGACCGGGATGGCCTATGGATTGCTCGTTATATTTTCCATTCTGATCACCTCCACGATTTCGTTTGACGAGAACTCCCATTGGGACATCTACGTCCGCACGCTGCCCGTAACACCCGCGCAGCTTGTGGGCAGCAAATACCTGTTTGGGCTGTGCGGGCTGGCGCTGGGCACAGTGTATACGGTGCTGATCGTGGCGCTGAACAATGTGCTGCCGCCCCTGCTGTTCTGGCACACTGTGTATAAGGTACCGCCCCTCGAGTGTCTGGCAGCCCTGCTGGCCTGCGGCAGCATGGCACTGCTGTTGGTCGCGCTTTTGCTGCCGCTGTCCTATCGCTTCAACAGTGTCAAGGCCCGCAGCTGGTTGTTTCTGATCATCGGTGTGCTCGGCGGTTGTTTTGGGCTGGTCGCTTCCGTCTCGCCCGATTTGATGCAGCTGTTCAATGCCTCCGACGAAGTGCTGCTGACGGGGCTGGTTGCAGCGTTTGTGGGGCTGCTGGCGGTGTATTTTGTGAGCTATAAGGTATGCGTGGGGATTTATAAGCGGAAGGAATACTGAGTTCCTGCCGCAATGTGCCCGGGCGGATATGGAATCCGCCCCTACGTGTGTGTGCGGCTTCCCTGCGGGCGAGCAATGCTCGCCCCTACAAGGGCGGCTTTATAGCAAAAAATCCTGTGCCCTTTTGCGGACACAGGATTTTTTAGTATGCACTTATTCGCAGCCCAGATATGCTTTGCGGACCTCGATGTTGTTGGCGAGCTCGGTGGCCTCGCCCTCCATCTTGATCGTGCCGGTCTCCAGAACATAAGCGCGGTTGGCGATCTCCAAGGCCATCTTTGCGTTCTGCTCCACCAGCAGCACGGTCACGCCGTTGCGGTTGACCTGGCGGATGATCTTGAAAATTTCCTTGACCAGCAGCGGGGACAGGCCCATGGACGGCTCGTCCAGCAGCAGCATTTTGGGCTTGCACATCAGTGCGCGGCCCATGGCCAGCATCTGCTGCTCGCCGCCGGAGAGCGTACCGGCGGGCTGGTTGCGGCGCTCCTTCAGACGCGGCAGCAGGTCAAAGACCATGTCGAAGTCATTCTGGATGGCCTCCTTGCCGTCGCGGCGTGTGTACGCGCCCATCTGCAGGTTCTGCTGCACGGTCAGGCCGC
>OHDS01000502.1_pt1 | contig 20119 bp, 8 predicted proteins | sample 1567031 | NCBI WGS metagenome assembly OHDS01 (sample SAMEA3879503, study PRJEB24766) | human gut metagenome | biome: human-associated habitat; feature: feces | place: USA | collected 1985/1987
CGGCGAGCAGCTTCAGGGCGGCGAGGGTCTCGTCATCCGGGCCCGCGTCCCTGAGCGTCTCGGGCAGCTTGAGCGCGGCCCACGCGATCACATGCGCGTCCCTGCGGTCGGTCTTCGCGTCCCCGGGCAGCAGCTGCGCGGTCCTGCGCATGGCCGTGCCGGGAAGGTAGGCAACCGCGATCCCCATGTTCCGCGCCACCGTCAGGGGCAGGGAGCCGATGGTGTTGGGCTGGTCCACGACCAGCAGCACACGGCCATGCTTGGAGAGCTTGCCCAGCATCGTGCGGATGGCCTTCTCGTCCTGTTTCAACGGCTTGTCGTACAGGGTGTTCCCGTCATGGTCGAGGGCGTGCGCGTGGTGCGCGCTCTTGCCCACGTCCAGGCCGACCCACACGTCGATGTCGTCCGGGGTCATCATCGTTCCTCCCGTCATGAAGGTTTTCCGGTCGCCGCGGGCTCGGAGGAGTCCGGACGCCCGCGCCGCACCCACATTACGACGAGACCTGCGCCATGCGCCCCTGAAGCGTCCGTGTAGCCGGCCTGGTTCCTATCAGCGGTCATCGGGCGTCCCCGTTCCCGGCGACAACACCCCCGGACCATCGACGACAGGGCAGGAAAGTCATACCGGAACCGGCGACCCGGCCCCGACCATCGGGGCCTACCAAACATGGTAATGGGCTTATCTCTTCGCCTGAGTGATCTGGTAGGCGGCGAAGAGGATGGCGAGCCAAATCACGCCGGCGATGACGGCGACGCGGTAGCTGGCGGAGAAGCACATCAGCACCACGACCAGTGCCAGGAACGCCAATACCACCCACGGGGTTACTTTGGCGAACGGCAGCTTGAAGTGAATCGCGTCGAGCGCTTCCTTGCCAGACTTGCCGGCCAGCTCGGAATCCTCGGGAGCGCCGCCCGCGGCGACCACCTTACGGAACTTCATTTCGGTGAACATAATCATCGTCCAGTTGATGATGCCGGCAATGGTGGCAATCGACATCAGATAGTTGAACGCGAACTCAGGCCACACGAACACCACGACCACGGCGATAGCGGTGATTACGGCGGACGTCAGCACGCCAGTCACCGGCACGCCCTTGGCGTTGAGCTTGCCCAGATACGCGGGCGCATTGCCCTGCTTGGCCAGCGAGTACAGCATGCGGGAGTTGGCGTACAGGCCGGAGTTGTAGACGCTCATCACAGCGGTCAGGCACACGAAGTTGAGGATGCCGGCGGCCGCGTGGATGCCTACGGAATCGAAGATTTGCACGAACGGGCTGGGAACATCGTCTCCGCCGATGGTGTTCCACGGTATGACGGCCATGATTACGCCGAGCGCGCCAATGTAGAACACGAGAATTCGCCAGATAATGTCATTGGTGGCGCGGGGAATCGTACGACGAGGGTCCTCGGTTTCGCCGGCGGTGATGCCGATGAGCTCGGTGCCGCCGAAGCTGAACATCACCACGACAAGCGCCATCAACAGGCCGGTCCAGGTGCCGTCTTTGGTCTGCTCCATGAGACCGTTCGGGAAGAAGCCCCCTTCCAAGGTGAACCAGTTGGCAAAGCTCGCTTTGATGCCGGATGCGGTGGGCAGAGCGAAGATGATGACGGCCAGGCCGCCGACGATCATGGCAATCACGGCCACAATCTTGATGATGGCGAACCAGAACTCGAACTCTCCGAACTTGGAGACGCCCAGCAGATTGGCGGCGCAGATGACCACTAGGAATACGGCTGCCGACACCCAGGTCGGAATCGCCGGGAACCAGTAGTTTACGAATTTGCCCACCACGGACAGCTCCACCATCGAGACGAGGATGTAGTTGAACCAGTAGTTCCAGCCGGAGATGAAGCCGGCGCGCTTGGACCAGTAGCGAGTGGCATAGTAGCTGAACGCGCCCGCCTTCGGATCCTCGACGGACATCTCGCTCAGCGCGCGCACGATCATGAAGATCGCGAGGCCGCCGATCAGGTAGGCCAGCAGAATCGAGGGGCCGGCCAGCGCGATGGATTCGCTGGAACCATAGAACAGGCCGGTTCCGATAGCGCCGCCCAGTGCAATCAGCTGGATGTGACGGTTCTTCAGTGACTTGCGCAGCGTGGCCGGCACCGGCACATCGTCGGTTTCGCGCGACTTCTTAGGTGCGTCAGTAGTACTCATTGTGCTCTTCTCTCGAGTCTCTTTGATTTTTAGCATGACCGGCGGGAGGTCGCCATGCGCAACGCTCGTCATTGTAAGGCGCGGCATGCCGTAATGCCAAAGAATGCCGATGCCAGCCCATACCGGTATTTGCGTTTGATCGAAACAGCTAAAGTCGGCAGTGGCCTATCAAACCATCCCCACCAATTCACTGCGAGACGGGCATGCCCATGGTGAAAATGGTGTGGGCCACTGATTCCGGAGATGCTGCGAGGTCGGTGGCGAGCCAGTATTGCAGTAGGCCGATGCTGCCGGATACGGCGAAGCGCATGCGCATTTGGGCCTCGACCGGGTCGTTGGCGGCGGGCTGCAGCTGCTCGGCGACTGTCTGCCGGCTGTAAATAAGTCCCAGTAGCTGCTGTTGGAAGCCGATATCTGCTTTCGGGCTCATCAATACCTGCAGATGCTTGCGATTGTCGGCGATGTATTGGCAGATACGTTCGATGACGTGCTCGATGCCGGCTGAATCAGGCTGCGCGAGCAACTGGTCGAGCGCGGCAGTAACCCAGGCCATGGTCTCGTCTTCGATATCGTGCAGTAGATCTTCAATGCTTGTGTAATGCGCATAGAACGTGGAACGGTTCACGTCCGCCCGCTCGCACAATGCCTTGACGGTGATGGACCCAAGCGGCTGGTCCTGCAGCAGCTCGACGAGCGCGTCTTGCATGGCGAGCCGTGTGTATCGGGTGCGGCGGCTTTCCGTCAAATCCTTGGCCATGGCATTCTCCCCAAGTTCCGACAACTCACAATCCAACTGTTGGTTGCAGAACCGACACAGTGTTGTTTTACTTGAGTATAGCAAGGGAACGCAGGTGGCATTGCGAATGGAGCGGGCCGTGGTGGGAACTGTTGGAGGTGCGTGATGGCATATATCGAATTCGATCATGTGGTCAAGGAATACCCCTCCGGCAGCAGCGTGATTCGGGCGCTCGATGAGGCGAGCTTTACCGCCGATCAAGGCGAGTTAAGCGTCATCCTCGGCCAGTCAGGCGCAGGCAAGACCACGGCGTTGAACATTCTGGGCGGCATGGATACCGCGACTTCAGGCCGCGTCATTGTGGGCGATCGCGACATCACCGGATTGCGTAAGCGCGATTTGGTGACCTACCGGCGCAACGACATCGGCTTTGTCTTCCAGTTCTACAATCTTGTGCCGAACCTGACCGCGCTGGAGAACGTGGAACTTGCCTCACAGATTTGCCCCGATCATTTCGACCCGGCGGAAACCCTGTACAAGGTCGGACTGGGGGAGCGCATGGGGAATTTCCCGGCACAACTGTCCGGCGGCGAACAACAGCGTGTATCCATCGCCCGCGCGATTGCCAAAAAGCCGAAGCTGTTGTTGTGCGATGAGCCGACCGGTGCGCTCGATTACGAGACCGGCAAGGAAGTGCTGCAGTTGCTGCAGGATATTTGCCAAACACAAGGCATGACCGTAATGATCATCACGCATAATTCCGCGCTTGCACCGATGGCTCACAAAGTGATTCGCTTCCGCTCCGGCAAGGTGACCAGCGAGGAGGTCAACGCAACGCCGCGGCCCATCGCCGATATCGAATGGTAGGTGATTGGCGATGCTCACTGCAAGACACTCTGTGAAACGCCCCGTGAAACAAGCGAGGCGATTCGTGAAACAACCTGTGAAACATTCTGTGAAACGGCGGAACCTCGACGATAGCGGCGGTCGAGGAGCGGGCGTTTCTGCGGTATTTGCCAAAGATACGTTGCGTTGCTGGCTGCGCAGCTGGAAGAGGTTCGTCTCGATCGCCGTCATCACGCTGCTTGGCGTGGCCGTGCTGACCGGCATCTACGCCGGATGCCGCGATGCTTTTCTGGCGGCCGGTCGTTTTTACGATCAGCAGGGACTGCATGACCTGCAGGTGCTATCCACATACGGCCTGACCGATGATGATGCAACGGCACTGCGCCGAATCGACGGTGTGCAAACCGTGCAGCCCGAACGTTCTCAGACGGTGACCACGTTGGTGGACGGCACCAAGAAAACCGTGACCATGCAGGAAATCGGTACCGAAGGGCTTGATCAGCCGTACATACGGCAGGGCAAACTGCCGAACAAGGCCGGCGAAGTGGCGGTTACGCAGCAATTCCTGAACGATAGCGGACTCAAGATTGGCGGCACCATTACTGTGACGCCACAAGACACTTCTTCATCCGTCATATCGGTAGCGGCCACGGAGACTGACGATTCCAATAATGCCGATGCGGTAGGTGTCGCCGCCAATGCCTCGGCATCCGATGCGAAGTCCGCCGCCAATACGGACGCCGACGCCGAGCAATCCCCGCAGTTCCCCACGAAACTCACCATCACCGGCGTCGTACTCGACCCGCGCGACCTCAACAATCCAGACGGCTATTCGGGCATGACCTCCTTCCGGTCCACCTCATCCGAGGACTATACGTTCTTTGCACCCAGCGACGGCGTGACCGGCAATATATACACTGCGATATCGGTTGCCGTCACTGGTGCGTCCGATTTTGACACGTTTTCCGATGCCTACGATGAAGCCGTCAAAACCGTGGCCGACCGTATCGAACATCAGATACAGACCACACGCCAGAAAGCCCGTCGTCAACAGATCGTCTCCAGCGCGCAGCGCAAACTGGACGATGCCCAAGACGAGGCCAACGAGCAGCTGGACGAAGCCCAGAAGCAGATCGACGACAACCGGGCCGAGCTGGAAGCCAACGAAACGACATTGCAAGATAGCCGTACCGAATTGGAGAACAACAGGACAACCATTACCGATGGCGAACGGCAGCTCGCCGATGGGCGCGCGCAGATTGCAACGGCCCGTCAACAGATCGCGCAAGGTCGCCAGCAGATAGCCGAAGCGCGCACCCAGCTCGAATCAGGCAAAACGCAGCTCACCTCGGCTCGCAAACAGCTCGATGCGGCGCAAACGGAACTGACCGCCAATCGCACGAAAATCGAACAGGGCATTACCCAAATCGACCAAGGCATGGCGCAAATTGATCAGATGCTGCCCATGATTCAACAGGCCAACAATCTACTGGCGCAACTTGACCCGAACATCGACCTCAACTCACCCACATGGCAGGCCATCAAGCAACTGCTCGCGCGCCTTGGCATTACCGTGCCTGAAGTGCCGTCAATCAGCGATCTGCGGCAACAGCTGACCGCCAAGCAAACGGAACTGCAAACGCAGCGAGACAGTCTGGCCCAGCAGAAAGCCGATTTGCAGCGCACATTAAACGAAACCATTGCCCCCGCACAATCCACCTTGGACCAGCAGAACGCGCAACTGACCGCCAAGGAACAGGAAGCGGCTGCAGGAGAGGCACAGCTCAATACCAAATCCGCGGAACTCGAAGCGAATGCCGCAACCCTCGAAACCCAGTCGGCGCAACTTGAAGCGCAGGCCGCCCAACTGGCCAGCGGCAAGCAGCAGCTTGAAGAAGGCGAGCGGCAGCTGAAAGAAGGCGAACAACAGCTCGCGGACGGCAAGGCGAAACTGGATGATGCGCAGTCTGCACTCGATGCGAAGCGAAGCGAAGCGGAAAGCGAATTCGCCAAGCAGCAACGGCGCATCGACGATGTGGCCAACGCACGTTGGTATGTGCAGACGCGCGCTTCGATCGACGGATTCAGCTCGCTCAAATCAGATGTCAGTTCCATCGAATCCATCGGCCGCGCATTCCCGATTGTGTTCCTGCTGGTCGCCGTGCTCATGAGCCTGACCACCATGACCCGCATGGTCGAGGAAGATCGCGGACTTATCGGCACCTACCTTGGACTCGGCTATGGCGGACTCGCCGTGTCCAGCCGGTATCTGCTGTTCGCGTTGCTCGCCTGCTTGGTCGGCGGCGGCATCGGTCTGCTGGTCGGATTCCTCGGCATCCCGGCATTCCTGATGGTGGTGATTGAGGGACTGTATATATTGCCCGGTGTGCGACTTGAATACGACTGGCTGTACGGCTCGGCCGGCATCGTGCTGTTCGTGGTCGGTGTGGGCGTGGTCACCGCGCTCGCCTGCCGCGAGGAGATACGGCACACGCCCGCCGCGCTGATGCGCCCGAAGGCGCCGAAGGCGGGCGCTCGCATATTGTTGGAGCGGATTCGCCCGGTATGGAGCCGGCTGAACTTCCTCGGCAAAGTCACCGCGCGCAATATCTTCCGATTCAAGTCGCGTTTGATTATGACCGTGGGCGGCGTGGCTGGTTGCACAGCGCTGATTATCTGCGGATTTGCGATTAACGACACCGTCGACACGACTGGCGTCAAGCAATATGAGCAGATCTACCAGTATGACTTGATGGTGGTGGCCAATGACGATGACGCCGCCGCGATGCGCAAGCAGGTGGCACAAGATGGCCAGGCCACCGAAACGCTGAATCTGCGCGTGGATAGCGGCGAGATGAGCAATGCGGCGCAGGAAAGCGAAACCGTGCAGCTGATGACGGTGCCCAACAATTCGTTGAACAAACTGAACGACATGGTCACGCTGGAAGAGGCCGGTGACGATGGGTGGTTCGAGCTGCCCAATATCTTCGGCAAAGCGGGTGGCGGCACTGTAACGCTGGACGATAGTGGTGTGATTGTGGCGAAGTCCGCAGCCAATTCGTTGGATATTCATGCGGGCGACACCGTCACGTTGAGCAATGGCGGCAGCGGGCGGGCCAAGGTGAAGGTTGCGGCGGTGACGCGCAACCTCATCGGCTCTGATGTGTACATCAGTGAGCGACTGTACGACCAGAAGTTTGCGGCCGACGGTGTGACGTCTTCGGCTTCGGGAGATGGCACTGCCTCGACCTTGACGTGGAACGCGATGCTCGCCAAGCTGAAAGGTTCCGAGACCGAACAGGCCGAATATGCGGATCGGTTGGGCGAGGAATCGTCGGTGCTCAAGGCCGTGAGCTGTGCGCATCTGGCCGCCACGTTTAAGTTCGATTTGATGGGTGCCGTGGTGGCGCTGATTGTGGGGCTCGCCGGCGGCCTGGCGCTGGTGGTGCTGTTTACGTTGGCCAATACGAACGTGTCCGAACGCATCCGCGAGATGGCCACACTGAAGGTGCTGGGCTTCTATGACCGCGAGGTGCACAACTACGTGAACCGCGAGATGATGATATTGACCGGTATGGGTGTGGTGGTTGGTCTGCCGCTTGGCAGGTGGATAGGCGGATTACTGACTGCTGCGTTGAATATGCCGTCGCTGTATTTCGAAGTGGAAGTGCACTGGTACAGCTATGCGATTGCCGTGGTGGCGACGCTGGCGTTCGCGCTGCTGGTGCAGCTGTTCACCAACCCAGTGCTCGATCGCGTAGACCCGGTCAGCTCGCTCAAGTCCGTGGAATAGAGGTAGAAGTTCAATTTGGTGTTGATGAATTGAACTTTTTGGCGGAATATTTACAGTATCATCGCATGTATTCTTGAGCTGAGCGGTTTTCGTGACATATTTCGGTGATACAGTTTGAACTTGTTTTGAACGAGTATCGCGTCTGGTGCGTAACAATCGGGCGGCAGAGAAGAGAAATGAAATCAGTATGGCCGATACGAATGTGAATGGTGGTACACAGCAGGCTACGGGCAAACTCAAGTCTGTCGAAAGCCTGGACCAGACCAACGAGATGGAGCGTGGCCTGAGCAATCGCCACGTACAGTTCATCGCCATTGGCGGCACCATCGGCACCGGCCTGTTCCTGGGCTCGGGCAAGTCAATCTCGCTAACCGGCCCCTCGATCATCTTCGTGTACATTCTGGTCGGTGTCATCATGTTCTTCCTGATGCGCGCCATCGGCGAAATGATGTACCGTGACCCCAGCCAGCACACCTTCATCAATTTCATCACCCGTTACCTTGGCAACGGGTGGGGGCATTTCGCCGGCTGGACGTATTGGGCCGCGCTCGTGCTGCTGGGCATGACCGAGATCACGGCCGTCTCCACGTACTTCATCACCTTCTTCGACACGTTCGGCATCGACCTGACCCATTGGAAATGGCTGATCGAGCTGTGTTTCCTGGTGTCGCTGGTCTCCATCAACCTGATTGCCGTCAAGGTGTTCGGCGAGGTGGAATTCTGGTTCTCGATGATCAAGATCACGCTGATTTGCGCGATGATCGCCACCGCCGTGGTCATGATCGTGATCGGCTACCATTACCCAGCCGTGCAGATTCACGGCGTGGACCACGTGAGCCCGGCCGGCCACGCCGGATTCGACAACCTGTTCGCCAACTTCTCGTTCGCGCCGAACGGTTGGATGGCCTTCCTCATGAGCTTCCAGATGGTGTTCTTCGCCTACGAGATGATTGAATTCGTGGGCGTCACCGTCTCCGAGACCAAGAATCCGCGCAAGGTGCTGCCCAAGGCCATCAACGAGATTATCGTGCGCGTGCTCATCTTCTATGTGGGCGCACTGGTGGCCATCATGTGCATCGTGCCGTGGACCTCGTTCAAGCCGAACGAGGACGGCTCCTTTGCCTCCCCGTTCATTATGGTGTTCCAGTACGCCGGGCTGAATTGGGCGTCCGCGCTGGTGTTCTTCGTGGTGATCACCGCCGCATCTTCCGCGCTGAACTCGCTGCTGTACTCGGCTGGCCGCCACCTGTACCAGCTGTCCGAGGTGTCGCCGAACCCGATGCTGAACAAGCTCGGCAAGGTGTCCGATCGCAAGGTGCCGGCCCGCGCCATCCTGGTGTCCGCGGCGCTGATACTGCTGTCGCCGATCGTCAACGCCATCCCCGGTGTGTCCGGAGCGTTCGTGCTGTTCTCGTCCGCCAGCTCCGCGGTGTTCCTGTTCATCTACATCCTGACGCTGCTGGCGCATCGCAGGTACCGCCGTTCCGCTGATTTCATTCCGGACGGGTTCGTCATGCCCGCGTGGAAGGTGCTCAATACGGTGGCAATCGTGTTCTTCGTGTTCATCTACCTGACGTTGTTCCTTGCGGACGATACGCGCAATTCCGCGATTGCCGGCCTGGTGTGGCTTGTGGGCTTCGGTGGATTCTCTATGCTGCGCGAACGCTACCGTAGCCGCGATTTGAAGGCCGCACTGGAACACAAGGAGTGATTGGACGGGCTGATTGGCTGGCGGCTATTGGTTGGGTGGCTGTTGGCTGTTGGCGGCTGACTGGCTAGCGGCCGATAGCCAATGACTGGGCTGATCGTCAGCCAATCGGCTGCCTATAGGTCTCATTGATACATTCGGTCATCCGATTAGTGCATTTGTGCGGACAATTAGTGCATTCGATCATCGGATTAGTACATCAGTGTGCAATTATTAGTACAATTAGCCGCCTAATTAGTACATTAGGACATAAAACAATGTCCTAATGTACTAATTAGATGCTAAAATACGATAAGTGCCATGTCCTAATGTATGAATTATCGCTATGAAGGGCGGAATGCGATGACGCAGGATGAACTTATGCAAGTGCTGCAGGCCGGTGAATCATCTATGGTCGAGTTCAAGCGCTGCAGCGAATTGCCTCATACGGATACTTTTGAGACTGTATGCTCATTCGCCAATCGTTCTGGTGGCAGCATTTATCTTGGCGTTGACGATGACGGTCAAGTGCTCGGCGTCGATTCTAAGCGCGTTAGTGAGATAGAGCGCAACGTTGTCAACGTAGTGTCTAATCGTAAGATGTTCGAACCGGCTCCAATGGTGGAAACGGAACATATCGAGTACGACGAACGGATTATTGTTCGTATTTGGGTAGCTCCGAGTTCTTCGGTTGTGCGGTTCAAGGGCGCAGTGTTTGATCGCATTGCTGATGTGGATACACACATCGAAAGCGATATCCAGATTAGTCAAATGTATATTCGCAAGCAGAACTACTATTCCGAACGGCGAATTTTCCGTTACGTGACTCCGTTTGATTTGCGTCCTGAGCTGATTGCGCGAATGCGGCAGCTGGCGGTCGCTCAGCGAGCTGGGCATCCTTGGGGAACTATGTCTGACGAAGAACTGTTCCGCAGCGCCAAGCTATACGATCGTGATTACACGACCGGCGAAGAGGGCTTTAATCTTGCTGCAGTGCTGCTCTTGGGCAAGGATGAAGTCATTTCCTCGGTTTGCCCAGCGTATATTACTGATGCCGTGGTTCGGCGAGACAATATTGACCGATACGATGACCGACTTATGGTGCGGACCAACTTGTTCGATTCGTACGAGCAACTCCGTGAATTTACTGAGCGGAATCTGCCTGACCGCTTTGTGTTAAAGGGCGATAAGCGAGTGAGCCCGCGTACGATGATCGCCCGTGAATTGGTGGCAAACAGCCTCATGCATCGGGAGTATTCCAGTCCGGTGGTGGCGCGTGTCACCATTGATAATGAATCCATCCGGACGGTTAATGCTTCGCGCTCATTCTTTGAAGGTCGAATGAAGCTGGGCGAGTTCACGCCAATGCCAAAGAATCCGATTATCGCTAATGTGTTTGTGCAGACCGGCATAGCCGAGCAGCTGGGTAGCGGACTGCGGAATCTGATAAGAGCGTCCCGGCAATATACTGAGCGAGAGCCTGAGTTCCGCGATGGTGACATATTCGAGGCGACGATTCCTATTGTTCCTGCGCTGAAGACCGTGGATGGTTCTGGTTTTGCTAGCGTGAGATCTGTAGTTGAGAAAGATGCCGAAGAGGGTGCGAGGCTCATTGGCGGGGAACGTGTGGATGGTAAGAAAGCAGATGCAACCGCATCGGGTGAAATTGATTCGCGGGCAGCGATGCTGTCGGCGATGAATCGACGCTTGACAGAGGTTGACTATGTGACTGTACCTGAACTCGCCAAGATAACAGAGCTCGATAACAGAACAGTCCGCAAATTCCTAAACGGTTTAGTTGCGCAAGGAAAGCTGATTGCTGAAGGCAACACGCGTGGTCGGCGTTATCGGAAGGGATAGCGGGCGCGATATCTCGATGCAGTGGGATTCACTTAAGGGCTACGGCAAATATGATTCGTAGCGATTGGGCCAGCGCAATTCGAATGGCTCATGACTTTGTGCGTCGTTTGTGGTCTCTGAAGTTGTTTGCTGGGTGACGGTTTTGTGATAAAATCGCTCATATCAAAATGTTTGCGTAAACATTTTGGCTGCGCCGAAAGAAGGAGTCGACGTAGGTCATGTATCAGGCAAAGAGGCCGGCGCAGTGAAGCAAAGGCCGATTTTTCCGGTATAAGGCGGATAGCAGGAACACTAAGGAGACCAATGAAGGTACTGAGCAAATCGCTTGCTGCAATGGTTGCGGCGGCAACACTAGTGGGAGGAGGGGCGTTTGCGGTTGCCGGCACTGCGTATGCGGCTGATAACGATGCCATTACCGTGACCCCGAACCCGTGGTATGCCAACAGTTTCGATGGCTGGGGCACCTCGCTGGCTTGGTTCGCCAACGCCACCGGCAGCCTCGGCGAGGAATCGGCCATCACCACCAATCTCGGCGATGACGCTTCCAAGGCTAAGGCTGTGGAATACGGCAAACAGCTGCGCGAACAGTTCTACCAGTCCATCTTCGGTGATGAAGGACTGGACCTGAACATGGCCCGCTACAACGTGGGCGGCGGCAATGCCTCCGATGTTGCCTACGGCTACCCATTCATGCGCCAAGGCGCTGCCGTGCCTGGCACGTGGAAAGATGACGCCACCGGCTCCGGCACGTATGGCAATGGCGTAACCACCAAGCAGGCCGACAAAGACAAGCTGGCTGCGGCATTCGACCCGACTGACGACAACCAGTATGACTTCTCCAAGTCCGCCGCCCAAGACTGGTGGATTGAGCGCGGTGCCACCGGCGATAACCCTGACATCACCGACGTAGAGGCCTTCGCCAACTCCGCTCCGTGGTTCCTGACCAACAGCGGTTACGCCACTGGTGGACGCAACTCCGGTAGCAATAATCTTGCAAACCCTGCGAAATTCGCTCAGTACATGGCCAAGAACGTCGAGCACCTCGAAAGCCTTGGCGCAAACGTTGACACGGTCGAGCCGTTCAACGAGTCCGAGACCAGTTACTGGGGCACTCCGGGCGACATGGCTTCGAAGTACACCGATGAGAGCGATGACAACACCAAGCTCATTAACAACTACTGGGATAAGTACTACTCCGACAAAGATAAGTCCGTCACCCCATACTCCAACGCGCTGAAGAAGCCGCAGGAGGGTATGCATGTCAGCAACGCCCAGCAGCAGCAGACGATTACCGCACTCGCTGAGGCGCTCAAGGACAATGATGACGCCATCATCGCAGCCACCGATGCCACGAACTCCGCCGACTTCGTCAAGTCGTACAACCAGTACCCGCAGGCGATCAAGGACCTTATCGGCCAGTACAACGTTCACGCCTACTCCGACAGCAACCAGATGCAGTCGCGCGATATCGCTCAGGCAGACGGCAAGAAGCTGTCGATGAGCGAGGTGGACGGCTCCTGGCAGTCTGGCTCCTACAACCCGTACGGTTTCGACAACGCGCTGGGCATGATGAGCAAGATCAGCTCCAACGTCACCCGCCTGCAGTCCAAGGACTTCACCTTCTGGCAGGTGGTCGAGGACCTCTACAACATGCAGATGGGCTCGAACGTGAACCCGGCCGGTGAAAACACCAACTGGGGCACCGTGCTGATTGACTTCGACTGCACCGTGGCCGGTAAGGACGGCAAGCTCTACTCCGAGCGTCGCGTGAACAACAACGGCGGTACCGCCGATGGACTTGAACCGTGCACGGTTATTGCCAACGCCAAGTACAACGGCGTCAAGGCCATCACCCACTTCATCCACGCGGGCGACAAGGTCATCGCCAACAACGATGAAGACAACAACATGACTGCCACCTCCGCCGATGGCAAGACGCAGACCGTCATCCACCGCAACTCCGGCACCTCTGACCAGACCTTCGTCATCGACCTGTCGAAGTACGGCGAGATTGCCGACAACGCTTACGGTGAGCTCTATCTGACCACCGAAACCTCTGCCGAAGACAAGAACGTGGGTGTCGATTCCGCCACTCCGGAAGTCTTCGCCAAGACCAGCAACGTCAAGCAAGCTGAAGGCTCTGTGGTGATTGACAAGGCTGCCAAGACCGCTACGGTCACTGTGCCCGCCCGTTCTATCGCCTCCATCCAGCTCACTGGCGTGACCGGCTACGCTAAGGATGCTGCCGTCGAGACCGGCGATACTTACCAGCTCGTTGGTAAGCAGTCCGGCAAGGCCGTGGCTGATACCACTTCTGGTGATTCCGCGCTGTCCCTGGCCAACGTCGCTTCCGATGCCGAGAACGCCAAGAAGCAGACTTGGACCTTTACCCAGATCGAGCAGCCCACCGACTCCGAGCGCCCTGATCTCAAGGCTTATGTGATTACTAACGCCGAAGGCAAGGTGCTGGTGTCCAAGGATGGCACGAACGCGCTTTCCAACGAAACGGTTGGGGCCGCTAAATCCGACCCGGCTGCCAAGTGGATTCTCAACACTTCCGATGGTTCGACCTACCAGCTGCTCAATGCCGCGACTAAGACGAACCTTGATGTGGATAACTCTGGTACCACAGTCGGCACGAAGGTTGGCTTGTGGCAGTCACCGAGCGGCACTTCGCCGTCCGCCAACCAGACATGGACTCTGCGCAATGTAACGCCGACCAGCCAGAAGACCGTGAACGTGCAGACCGCCGTTAACGAGAAGGCCGTGCTTCCGGTCGAAGTCACGCTCTACTACACCTGGGGCGAAGGCAAGGCCACGGTTGCCAACTGGGATACTTCCAAGGTCGATGTGGCCAAGGAAGGCGCCTACGAAGCCACCGCTACCGCCACCGATGTGTACGGCAACGAGTTCAACGTCACCGCTACGGTCTACGTTGGCGCGCTCACCGTTTCCGATCCGGTATCGGCTACAGTGCTGGCCGGCACCAGTGCGAGCGAGGCGAAGGCCGCGCTTGAGGCTGCGCCGGTGTACCTACACGTCAAGGCATCGCCTGCATTCGAGGGCGATGCGGCTAAGGTTACGTGGAACTTCGATGGGCTTGATACCAAGCTCGCCGATGCCAAGGCTGGCGACAACATTGCCGTGACCGGTACTTACCAGCTGGACGACGCGACCACGATTGCACTGAAGGGCGCGATCTATGTCACCGCCGCCACGCCTGAGAATGTGGCCGACACTGCTTCCAACCTGACCGTGACCAACCAGCAGACGGAATACAGCAAGGGCGATCAGTGGAAGAAGCTCACCGATGGTGACACGTCAGCTGAAGCCTGGGTGACGTGGAACTCTGCTGGTGACTATTCCGCCAGCCCGACCGCCACGATTGACTTCGGCTCTGAGTGTGAGCTTAGCAGCGTGACCATTACGTATGGTGACAAGGCTCCGGCTTCCGCCAAGGCCGAGTACACCACTGATGGCGAGACGTGGATGCAATTCGGTAGCGATGTTAAGCCTGCCGCAGGCCAGACGGTGACGTTCAAGGCCGATAAGGGCACAGTGAATGCCACGAAGATGCGCATTGTGAACACCGTGAACAACGACTACATGAACGCCACCGAAATTCAGGCATTCGTGACGCCGGTTCAGGGTGCTGCGAAGAACATCGCCGCGGCCTCTGGCACGAACTTCTCGGTGAACTTCCAGGAGGGTGCCTCCGCTTCCAAGGCCATCGATGGTGACACTACGTCAAAGGGTTGGTCCACTTGGGCTTCCACCGCCTCGACGGTGGACCCGGTCGCCACGTTCACCTTCGACGAAGCTCAGACCATCACCGAAGTGAAGACCTTCTTCTACTACGATGGTCGTGCGTCTTGGCCGAAGAGCCAGACGCTGGAATACCAGGATGAGGCTGGCGAATGGCATGGAGTCGGTACCAAGGATGGCTGGAAGATACAGGCCGGCGATGCCGGCTCTGGCTCCGACGGCATCACCGCCGCCGACACCCCGACCGTTGACTTCGTGCTCGGCACCCCGGTAAAGGCCAAGGCCGTCCGCCTGACTAACACATTGCAGGACACCAAGGTGTACATCAACGTGGCTGAGATCCAGGTGTTCGCACAAGACAGCACGGTACTCACCCCGCAGCCAGCATCCGATGCCACGCTGGGCGACCTGCGTCTTGACGGCGAAACCGTTGAAGGCTTCGACCCGTCCAAGACCGACTACACGGTTGATCTGCCGGTCGACGCCGAGGCAAACCCGGTGCTGCAGGCCTTCGCCACCGACAATGCCGCCGCCGTCAAGGTGACTGGCGACGCGGTTGAGAACGGCAAGCTTGGCGGCAAGGCCACCATTACGGTGACCTCAGCCGACGAGTCTGAGACGAAGACCTACACGGTGACCTTCAAAGCCTTCACTTTGGCTTCGCTCAAGGTGACCGGACCCACGAAGATCGAGTACGCCATCGGCGACAAGCTCGATACCGCCGGTCTGAAGGTTACTGCCGTCTATCAGAGTGGCGACAAGACCAAGGAAGTGCCGGTCGCTCTTGACGACCCGCAGCTTGCGATTGGCTCGTTCGACTCCACCACCGCAGGCAAGAAGGCGATTACCGTCTCCTACCGTGGTGTGACCGCGACCTTCAACGTCACGGTCAAGGCCAACGCAGTCGCCCCTGGCCCTGAAGAACAGAAGCCCGGCAGCACCAACAAGCCCGGTGCCACCGGCAACGGCAACAAGAACACGGTGGCCAACACCGGTTCCAATGTTGCCGCCATCGCTGGCGCTGTCGCTCTGCTGGCCGCTGCCGCGGGTGCATTGTTCATGCTGCGCAAGCGTGCATAGCACCCTCGCACAGTAATGGGGGAAGGAACAAGCCGGCAATATTGACTATTGCCGGCCGGTTCCTCCGCTCTTTGAGCATAATTGGTCCGACAAGTTGAATACTGAGTTTTCAGTATCGGTATATTGATTTGTCGGCCCTTTTCTGACTTCGCGGATAGCGACATAACTGTTTGTTCAAAAAACCGTTATCATCAATCAAGGAACCAAATCAATGAAGATAAACAATAAGGGCAAGGGCGCTCTTATCGCGGCAATTACCGCCGCGGCAACGCTATTGTCATGCGGGCTGGCCGCTGCAAGTGCCAGTGCGGCAGGTGTGGATTACCTGCCTACCATCGGCCAAGTGCCGACATACACCAAGTTCCAGCCCACAGCCGATCCGGGCAAGAACGCTAGCGATTACTTCCAGCCATATTGGTATGCCAAGAACGCCAATGATAATGGCGGCACACACATCCAAGCGCACGGTGGCCAAGTGGTCAAGGTTGGCGACGCCTACTACTGGTATGGCGAAGACCGTTCTAACGGTTACGACAACAGCCCCGGTGTTCATGCTTATATGTCGACAGATCTATACAACTGGACCGATCTTGGTGTGGCGCTGCGTGCGGTGACCAGCAAATCTCAGTTGACGGATAAGAGCAATGCCGATTACGCCTACTTCGACAAGGCCTACAACCTGACCAAGTCCGACGGCAGTGTGGACGCTGCCAAGGCCGACGCAATCTTCCCGTACCTCAACACCAACCCCGATCAGGATGGTGATGGCGCGGTTGATTCCGTACAGGGCATTTTCGAGCGTCCGAAGATCATCTACAACAAGAAGAACAAGCAATACGTGCTGTGGTGGCATTCCGATGGAAGCACCACGCCGGGCGGTTCCAACTATGCACGTGCACTTGCGGGCGTGGCTGTTTCCGACAATCCGGCGGGCCCGTTCACTATGGTGGGTGCCTATCGTTTGCCTAACCAGAACAATTGGAAAGAAGCCGCAGGTAACCCCAGCTGGGGTGAGAACGGTGACAGCCGCGATATGACTGTGTTCGTGGATCCGAAGGACGACAGTGCCTATGTACTGTATTCTTCCGAAGCCAATGCCACGCTGTATATCGCCAAGCTTAACGATGATTACACCAATGTAGTCAAGACCACGAATGTGGACCAGTCCGAGGGACAAAAGCAGTACTCTGCTGACGGGCAGTACCCATACATTCTTGCAGACGGTACTACGGATGCCCCGGTGCGTGGCGAAGATTTCCAAATCGTCAAACAAAATGGTTCGCTGGAAGCTCCTGCCGTATTCCAATATGACGGGCGTTACAACATCATCGCATCTGGTGCAACCGGCTGGGACCCGAACAAGCAGACCTACTACACCGCCGACTCCATGCTGGGAAGCTGGACCCGTGGCGTGGAAAAGGACGATGCCAACGAGAACACGTGGTACAACAACATGCCGGAAGGCGCGGATGGTCTGTTGTCTGTGGGCGATACCCGCGGCACCACATTCGGTTCGCAGTCGGCTAGTGTGCTCGCAGTAGACCAGGAGAAAGGTCACTTCATCTACCTTGGTGACCGTTGGGATTCCGGTAAAGCCGATTCCACCTATGTTTGGCTGCCGCTGACCATCGGTGAGAACGGCACCATCGAAATGCATAATCCTGCTCAAGAAGGCGAGCCCGACGGCTGGGATCTGAACTATTGGGACAACCATGGTAGCGCCAAGGGCAAGCTGGTCAACTGGACTGTGGAAACCGGCGATGATCTCCCGAAGACCGTGAACACGGGCGGAACCGTTACTCTGCCGGACACCGTCAACGTCAAGGAAGGCGACGATACCATTGCTACCAAGGTGACATGGAATGTGGAAGGCGGTACGGCAGTCAGCAAGTCGACCAAGGCTGCCGGCAGCACCTACGCATTCAATGTGCCGGGAACCTACACCATTACAGGCACTCTTGCCGAGAGCAGCAACTTCAACCCGGGCCGCACATTCCGCAGAACCATCGACGTTTCCTGCTCCAACCCGATTTCCGGAAGTTGGAAGGAAGCCCATTGGAAGGGCGGCAGCGCGTGCCAGGTCGCCGCATCCGGCGGTACCTATGACTTCACCGTTACGGACAACGCCAATCGTGGTGTCTGGACGGATCGCAACGAGGGCAGCGCGGTGTACCAGCCTGATGCTCTGGACGTGAACGAAACGTTGGAAACCACGGTCAAGCCGCTCGACTTGGGCGGTAATGGCGATCCGCGTGCCGGCCTGGTGGTTCGTAACGGTCTTGCTGACGCTAACGGCGGCAAGGGATATGCCACGTTACTTGCCAGCCCAAGCGGCATTTACATGCAGTACGATTCCAATGCCGATGGCTACATCGATAAGGAAACATCGCATGTTGGTGCCGGCTTCGGCGACCAAGTGCAACTCAAGCTGGAGCGCACCTCAACCGATACTCTGAAAGGCTACTGGCGTGCTTCCGCGAACGATGAATGGCAGGATGTCGCTACGGTAACGCTGACCGGTGCGGACGCAACCGGGCTCGATGCCGGTGTCTTCGCCACGTCGAACAGCAATGCCGGCGCATTCACCGTGGCCTTCAACGGCACTGCGTTCGGTTCGCAGACTGCTGCTGTGGAGTCCATCGCGGCTAAGGACCCTGAAGCCACTATCGCCAAGGGGCAGACGCTCGCGCATAAGGACGTGACGGTTACCGCTACGCTCACCAATGGCAAGACGCGTGTACTGGAGCCAGATGAATACACGTTGGAAGGCTTCGACACCACCAAATTGGGCGAGCAAACCGTGACGGTACGTCTTGTCACTGATTCTTCAGTAACTGCCACGTTCACCGTGACTGTGGAAAGCAACCTTGCCCGGTTGTTCTGCTCGTCCGCCGCGGCCTCGAAGTATGAGCCGGCCAGCAGCTGGGCCTCCGCTTCTACGGCCGACCTGACTTGCGACAACAATCTGAGCACCAACTGGTCGAACTGGGGCACCGGCGACACCTCGCCGTGGCTCAGCTACACCTTCGATAAGGCATATCAGCTGGGCAAGCTCAGCGTTGCGGTGGATAAGGCCAAGGGCGAGGCCGCTCCGAAGAGCTTCACTGTATCGTACCTAGCTGAAGACAACGCCACGTGGACTGATGCCACGCTGCCGGCAGTCACTGTGAATGGTGCTGCTGGAGCCGTGACGGAAGCCGATGTGAGCGCTCTGCCCGCCACCAAGGGCATTCGCCTCAACTTCACCTACGCCGATGGCAATGACTATGCCAAGATCGCTGAAGTACGCATCGCCGAAGGTGAAGCAACGCCAGAGCCGCAGCCGTCTAGTAACGCCAATCTTGCTGATCTGACTGTGGATGGCAAGACGGTTGACGGATTCTCCGCGGATATCACCGAATATGCCGGTGCGCTGGCCGGAGACGCTGCTTCTTACCCGACGGTGGAGGCGACTGCTGCTGACGCGAAGGCTACGGTGCAGGTGGAGCAGGCTTCGACCGAGAACAGTGGCGTGGCCACGGTGACTGTAACTGCTGAGGATGGCACGGCGGAAACCTACACAGTGACATTCGGCGAACTGCCTCAGTTGGCCGAGCTTGCTGTGGAAGTGACCAAGGATTCCTATCAGGTAGGCGATAAGTTCAACGCTGCCGATGTGAAGGTATCCGCCATTTACAAAGTCGGCGATACCGAAACGCTGCGCAAGCTGATTGATCCAACTGATGGTGATCTGAAGTTCACTGGCTTTGATTCTGCCACCGCAGGCACGAAGACCATCACCGTCTCTTATCGTGGCGTGAACGCGACGTTCGAAGTCACGGTCACGGCCACGGAGGTCACTCCCGGCCCTGGAGAGCAGAGGCCCGGCGATACCAACAATCCTGGCAACACTGCTAAGCCCGGTAACACTGCCACGAATGAGCCGGCTGCTAATGGCGCTGCGCCCCTTTCGAATACGGGTGCTGCCGTGGCTGCCATTGCGGTCGTGGTTGTGGCGCTGGCAGCTGCGGCTGGTGCCTTGCTCGTCATCCGCAAACGCCGCGCATAACCATGGCAACTGCTGAGTAGCGTGGATTGCGTTGCTATTGAGCAATCTGCGATTCACGCCACTCAGCGAGTGCGCCCGAGCTTGCGCAATGCAGGCGCAATACAGTGCAAACAGTACAAAGCAACAATAATGGCCGGTCTGAG
>OHDS01000511.1_pt1 | contig 19678 bp, 15 predicted proteins | sample 1567031 | NCBI WGS metagenome assembly OHDS01 (sample SAMEA3879503, study PRJEB24766) | human gut metagenome | biome: human-associated habitat; feature: feces | place: USA | collected 1985/1987
CCGCCATAATTTGGATCCCAATATTTAGTCTTATTCGTAAGAATAAATACCTTCTTCTTTTTTATCTTTTTTTCTCCCACATATAGTGGTGCTTTTACAACAAGTTTATTACCTTTGACCTTTGCCTGCGCAGAATCGTACACCCAATACTTTTGAGTCTTTGCCTGCACATAACTGCCACACGCGATTCCCGTACTCAAAAGAGCTAGCACCAGTAACATAGCAATCAAAACACGTTTCATACTCTTTTTCCTCCTTTTATTTGCCTTAATTTTACTCGCATTATTAATGTATCATGATACATTAAACTGTGCAAGCAGAAATTTACCAATCTCCAACAACAAGATTACGTCTTTCTAAGCAGTAACCACAGAATTGTTTTTTATTTCTTCCACAACATCCATGATCTTTTTCGCTGTTTCCATATCATCTTTAAACAACGTCACGATACTTCCCACACTTCGAAATGGCTCATCCTGAAGCACTTTGCGGTCTTCTATATTTCCATTTCTAGAAATATAATCTACCAACAACCGAACAAACCGAATTTGATTAATATTCAAACGTTCTTCCGTCAAGAACTCGCTAAATGCCTCATTTACCGCTTCGGTGTCAACGCCTACAATTTTTCTAACCAACATTCCAATCGGAGTATCTCCGTATTCTTTTTGATAGTCTTCCCGGCTTCCCAACTCGTGCCAAAGAATCTCTTCCAGCGAATGCAGATCTTCTTTTGTCAGTTTCTTATTACTCCGAAGTTTGTACACTGCAATATTAGTTTTATGTTCTTTCAGGTAATATTCTACGTTTTTACGATAGTTTTCCAAATTATTTACCGCATAGATGGGGTCACCCTTTTTCTCTTCAATAATCTTGTCCTCTACATCAACATAAAAAGACTTTGTATTTATCTTATCCAAAAAACGGATAAGTTCACGCAGCACCTCTCTTACCCGATCAAGCTGCATAACATCTGCCTGCTGCCAAAACTCTACAGTCTGCACTCTGGAAAGCAATGGCAACTGTGCCTTCACCTGCGGTATCCCTGTTTTTTTCTCTAATGCTGCCGCTGTAGTTACCACCGTATTTACCTGAGACTGTACATTTTTACTTTGTAACACGCCAAGTTCAATGCTATACAACAAATAGTCAAATCGTCGTGCAAGTTCATCCTCTTTTTCCGGCATGACAAGAGGCGCAATGTGCTCTTTTACCATCCTCATCTGTTCTGACTCGATCGAATCCCAGGCTTTTTTCTGTCGAAACATCTCAACGAAACGCAGATGATTTTTCACTCGGAAACTAGTCGTATCCAATTCAATTACTGTGTGATGTAATTCATCCACAAGATCTCTTCTATAATTTACATATTCTTCCTGTTTAGCAAAAACCGGTGCCTGTAATTCTCGCGCAATGCCCGTTTTTACATTAAATATTTTCTCACTTAATGCTGCCGGCACTCCCGTTTCTTTTCCATTCGTTTTGACACTGAAAAATTCGAAATTATTACAAAAATCAAAGATTAAAAAGCTCTCTTTATCCTGTCCTTCGCCAAACAGATTCGGGCATAACCTCGTACCTCGTCCAATCATCTGCCAAAACTTGCTATAACTTCGGATCTTTTTAAAGAAAACTAAATTTAAAATCTCAGGGATGTCAATTCCGGTATCCAGCATATCAACAGAAACAGCAATCTGCGGATATTTTTCTTTTGAGCTGAAATCATCAATCAACGTATCTACATATTTAATGCTGTAGTCAATTTGCTTGATAAAATCACCACCAAATTCTGGAAACATCACATGAAATCGCTCCACAATTATTTTGGCATGTTCACTATTTTTAGCAAAAATAATCGTTTTTCCCAGCTTATCACCGCCCTCTACTTTTAAGCCATTTTTCATCAGTTCAATAAGCACCTTATCAATCGTATCCAGATTGAAGAGCCAGTTATTGATTGCAGATGCCTCAATATCAAGCGGAGTATCTCCTTCTTCTATTCCAAAACTTTCTTCAAAGGATTCTTTCTCTTCTTCTGAAAGTTCATTATATCGAATTCCATCCTCCATTATTTTCGTCTTATACTCCAATGTTGAATAGGAAACCAGATATTTTTCTTTTACCGCCTGCTCCAATTCATAATCATACGTTGGATTTCCATTTTCCAAATCAAACACACGATATGTATTTTTTCCAACATCATCTTTTGGCGTCGCCGTCATCCCGAGGATATAGGCATCAAAATAGTCAAATATCTCTTGATATTTTTTATAAATAGACCGATGTGCTTCATCAATGATAATGAGATCAAAATGTGCCGGAGAAAACATCCGGCTTCCATCTTTCCGCTTTTTCTCATCAATCGCATTCATCATCGTAGGATAGGTACTGAATATCATGCGCGAAGCTTCCGGATCTTCCTTATTGTCTAACAAATTACAACAAGAAAGCCCCGGAAGCAGGTTACTGTAATTATTTTTCGCCTGTTTAACCAATGCTTTTCGATCTGCTAAAAACAATATATTTTTCACATAATTGTGTCTGCGAAGGACATCTACAATACTTATACTGACGCGGGTTTTTCCCGATCCCGTCGCCTGTACAATAAGCATTTTTCTATGTTTTTTTGCAATGGCATCACACACTGCCGTCACCGCTTCCTTTTGATACGGCCGGTTCGTAATTTCATCGCTAATCTCCAGATTTTCAAGTGGTTTCCTGGTTTTTCGACGATCTATTTCAAGTTGTAATTCTTCCTGTGTGAAAAATCCTGCCACCCGGCGCTTGGCAAAACCAGCATAATCATTTGTATAATACGTCTCAAACCCATTTGTTGTAAAAATCAACGGCCGTACCCCATACTGATTTTGCAAACAATCCGCATACAACTTTGCCTGCTGACTTCCCACAATCGGATCCACAGAGGCTCTTTTCGCTTCTACAACGGCCAACGGAATACGGTCTTTCCCATACAAGACATAATCAACATACCCTTTTCCTGTTGCATTTGGCATACCTTGCACTTCTACTTCTTCCATACAATTTTTTCCAATCGTCCAGCCAGCCTCTTCTAATTCCACATCAATATATTTTTTCCGTGTTAATTCCTCACTCATTTCATTGATGGTAAAATTACGACTCTGAATATTTTGCTGTTTAATCTTTGCCATTTGCTCTCGAAGTTCTTCATTTTCTTTAATCATATCTTCGAGTTTTCGGTCTTTACTACTCATTTTATCATACATTTTCTGCAGTTCTTCCGAGCTCATCCGCTTGTCTTCACCACTCGGCAAAATCGACTCATCAAACTGCTTGTCCTTGTACACACGTGAATAGCTGTAATCAATCCAGTCACAAAACTCAAACAAATCACGAAGTGATACAATGGCATCATCTCGTGTTATCTTTTTATTGGTATGTACCGCCTTATTTCCCAGCCAAATAACATATTTGAGCATCGGAAATAAACGCGGCTCAATGATACTCCGAAATGTCCTTTCATGTATCAGCGAAGAGATATTATCCTGATACGGCAGTTTCAATTCGTTGTCAAAAGTGAACACAAAACGAACCGCTAATTCCAATGCTCTTCGTGACAAAATAGCACACGTAGAAGGCGAAACAACCAAACTCTGTTCCGCTTCTTTGGCTTCCTTTGCAAATTCATCATAAATTCCCGTTAAAAACTCAAAATTAGAACTCATATGCTTCCTCCCTTATTTTCCCAGCCCCACCACACCCATGCAAGTACAAGATCTGTTTGAGACTGTATCTGTTTTTTATTTTCACATCTGTATTTGATGCTTATATATTTGCAGCAAGTTTTTTATTACAAGTTTTGATTTGTTGACTTGGTTGACAAAGTCAGCAAATTGGTTTTGGAGTTCGATGGGTGGAATAATAAACTCTTTTTTTTCGAGTTTTGATTTTGATAATATTCCTTTCAAAGCCATGTTTATATCTTCTATCAAATAATCTTTGGATATCTGTAATAGAACATATAAAAAAATAATGTTATATTTACCACCAGTTATAACTGCGTTAATCTGCTGATTAAAAGCAACCGTTCTATCAACAATACATACACGTCCAATACTCGCTATACTGCCCGCAATACACACCATCAATATTGAGTCTTTTTTTACAATCCGCCCTACTTCTGTGCCTTTTTTTGAAAGACACTCTACTGCTTTAGTTGGATTAAGTAATCCAGCTACAATATTATCGGTCTTAATCCACTCAACATAATTGCCATAATACTCTGCGACTGCCCTTGATGGAGTGTTTCCGGTAATAACCTTGCAAGTCAATTTTAACATTTGCTTTTCAAAATCCAGCGGATTAGTTCTTGGGTCACCAAACATCTCGACAAATCGGGCTTGGATTAATTCGTCTAAAGCATTTAATTGTTTATTTCTAGCTGCAATTACCTCTTCGCATTTACCAAGAATTTTTACAATTATTGCTTGTTTTTTCAATGTATCTAAGTTGAATTGCTCATTTTTATAATCTTTAAAATAAATGTGCGGAATAGTTGCCCCTGAAAAATATTTTTCTAAATGCATATATTTTACAACATAATAAAGATATTGTGGCAAAATAGCATCTTTAGGCAAAAGATACTGCATTGTTCCAATCACAGAGGATTTTTCTGGACACAACATAGTTCTCCCTATCCCTGCACCATCCTTCACAATAGCAACATACGACTTTTCTTGATGATAAAAGTCCACATCACCTATATAACCAGAAGCTCCATATATAGGGTAATCTCCACCTTTACCAACAACATCTGACTGTCTGAGATTTGATGTACCTCGTTCACACACATCTCCAAGTTTAACCTTCATACTTTTATTCCGACAAACAAAAATGACCGCCCCTAGTTCTGGCAAACTGAGCGGTCATTTTTTACCAATCTTTTTATCAGGCTAACCGTCTATCGGTAGCACCTTTCTAACTATTATAATAGCATCTGACCGCTTTTATGTCAATCCAATATTCTGTTCTGCAAGATCACTACAAATTAAAATTTGTCTAAGCCATGTATTTCTGATGAGAAGATTTAACATTGCTTTGATTTACCATAGCATATTGCATCGTCGTATCAATTTGAGAATGCCCCAAAATTCGCTGTACCTGTTCTATCGGCATGCCTTTATCAATTGCCCTGGTAGCCATCGTCCGCCTAAATTTATGAGGATGAATCCTATCAAGTTCCAGGCTTCGTCCAAGCTGCCTGAGTCGTATCTCCACACCACTTATTTTCAAACGGTCATGCGGAGAATCTAATGTTACAAATAATGCTGAATTTTGGTCGTTTCTACTTACTATGTACTCCTTTAAATGCACTTTGGCTTTCGCATCAAAATATACCTTTCTCTCCTTGTCTCCTTTCCCATACACGACACATTCTCTGCCTTCCAGATCAATGTCATCAATATTCAAATTTACCAATTCTCCAACTCTTATGCCGGTAGAATACAATAAATCAATCATTGCCAAATCACGAATTTCTTTACAATTATCACGAAGTTTTTCTATTCCTTCATCGGTGATAACATTTTTCACCACCGTCTTCGTTTTAATTTTGTGGATTCTTCTCATCGGGCTTTTCAGAATATAATCCTCTTCTTCCAGCCACGAAAAGAAACTCGATATATTTCTACGAATGTTGTCAATTGTAACATTCGAACATCCATTTATCTTTTGATAATCCGCTAAATAAGCGCGTATTTCTTCCGTTGTAATTTTTCTAACTTCCGTATCTGTCTGTTTAAGCAAATGTTCAACCGTAACGGCATAATATTGAATTGTGCGTTCCGAACACCCCTCAATCTTCTTGGCATCTAAAAACATTTTCAAAAATTCTTCATTTGTGATGTGTTTTTTATCTAATTCATTTTCTGAAAATGTTTTCAGAACTACTTCCTGCAGTTTTTTCATCTGAGGAATTGACAGATATGCTGACATCTCATTAAGTATTGTTACAATTTTTTCTTCCATGTTGGTATACTCCTTTCAAGTGTACCAACATCCTGCAACCAATAAAATGTAAAATATTCAAACAGTTTTCCCACTGATAATTACCTATTTTAGCCAAAATATTGTTGCATTAATGAATCAAACAATAATTGTGTTTTTTCAAGTGCTTGTTGAATTTCAACTTTTGATTTGTTGACTTGGTTGACAAAAGTTACAAACTCGTCTTGTAATTTCATTGGAGGCAACATTAACTGCAATTTGTTATACTTAGTAACATTAAAATGTTGCTGCGCAGCGCCACCCGTGCCTTCATTAATTTGCTTTTTCCCATGTGGCATATTCGTATATGCGCATAAATAATATGGATTTACCTTTTCACAATTTGGATGAGCAATAATGATATCTATTGCATTACAGCCCTCATACTCCTTTGTAACAACACATGCTGTTCCTGGTGCTCCAGATCTAACAATCAACAAATCATTTTCTTTTAGTACTGACTTAGCATTCTTTTTATGCCCCTCTTTTGTAAAATAAACCCAATTTTCATCCTTAATAAATCCTTCTCCTACATTTAAGGATCTAAATGCCTTTATTCCATCTATTGCATCAGTATAATATTGTGAAGGTTTGATAACCACACCAACCTGAACATCGGCAACACTTTCAACATTAACGATTTCCCATGCTTTGGGATTACTTTCATTTCCAAAGAGCTCCACAAATCGGGCTTGGATTAATTCGTCTAGTTTTTGTAACTGTTGCTTTCTCATAGAAATAACATTTGTAACTTTGTTAAGCTTTAAAACAATCTTCTCCTGATTGCAGACATCATATACAGGTATTTCATACTCAAGCCAGCGTTTAAGGTCAATACTTTTTCCCTGTCGACTTCCTCTTTTTACAAAACGTTTAAACATATCTTCATTTCTACACATTAAACAATACCTTAAATAGTCAGCATTTATACCTGAAATTTTATATGTATGATATGCTGGTGAAACTGAATATATAACGTCATCAGTCAGTATACCAATATCTATCTGTCTAGACCCCATTCCCACGGTTAATGTATTTTTAAATATGATCTTATTTTTCGAGTAGTCTTTTGCCAATTCTTTAGAGTATATACTTTCCCTAGTCCTTATACCATATTTTCCAACCGCAACAGGTTTAAATTCATTTTTTTCATTCTTCTGCTTATACTCTGTTATAAATTTCCTCAATTCAATACATTCTATGCCTTTCATTCCATCTTCCCATGCCGACTTTTTTAATTTCTTCTTGCATTTCGAACATATGTTTGATATAATATATTTAAGGTGTTACCATAAACGGTAGGCGGTTAGCCTCTTCCAGAGAGTTTTAGCTCTGTTTACATAGAAATCCCTTTGGGGAAATCCATCGGAGGAGGTACGTGCTCATGCTCACGATCGAAGGATTCATAGCTGTTATCAGCCTGTGCCTGACGTGTTTTAGTCTTGGCTATTCTTTCGGTACGAGAGATAGCAGGACACAAAAATGACCGCCCCTAGTTCTGGCAAACTGAGCGGTCATTTTTTACCAATCTTTTTATCAGGCTAACCGTCTATCGGTAGCACCTTTCTAACTATTATAATAGCATCTGACCGCTTTTATGTCAATCCAATATTCTGTTCTGCAAGATCACTACAAATTAAAATTTGTCGGTTTCTCCTTTCGCGATTTTTTTACCACCTGATAATCACTCAATCAGGTGGCTGTCCTTTGGCTTCTATCACTTGAAGCGCCTATTTTCTATAAGTTCAGTAACTTTTTCAATTCAGCCATTTCTGTCTGAATCGTATTTTCAATTTCCTCGATTTCACTAATAATTTCTTCCGTAGGTGGATACTCCACTGCCTCGTATACAATTTCTTTGTACTTGTTAATCGACAAGTCGTAATCATTGTTTACAATTTCATCCAACTCTACCATGAAGCTTTGCTCTGTTCGTTTACGCTCTGCTTCCTTGTCAAGATTATTGTAACGTTCAATGATATCCGGGATATCATTTTCAACTACTTCCTGCCGCTTATCATCCAAACTGAGTCCGTCTGCTTTCATATCGTAAAACCATACTTTATCGGTTCCACCACTTCCTGTTTTTGTAAAAACCAAAATTGCTGTGGAGACACCGGCATAAGGTTTAAACACTCCACTTGGCATGGATATTACAGCATCCAGCTTATTATTTTCCAATATTTCCTTTCGTATCTGTTTATGTGCTTTACTAGCCCCAAACAAAACTCCGTCTGGTACAATAACTGCAGCCCGTCCTCCCTTTTTCAAAATCCGAAGGAACAACGCAAGAAATAAAAGTTCCGTCTTTTTCGTCTTAGCAACTTTCAGCAAATCTGCAGAAACCGCTTCATAATCAAGACTTCCCTTAAATGGCGGATTGGCAAGTACCAATGTATATTTTTCTTCATCCGTATTCTGTTCTGAGAGGCTGTCCCGATAAGATATATTGGGGTTATCCACTCCATGCAAAAGCATATTCATCGCACCGATTCGAAGCATCGTTCGATCCATATCATTTCCAAAGAACATTGAATTATGAAAATGTTCCAATGCTTTTGCATCAAGAAACATCTCACCATGATGATCTCTCAGATATTGCTGGGCTTCTATCAGAAATCCCGCACTTCCCATCGCTGGGTCTATAATAATATCGCCCGGTTCCGGCTTCACCAACTCAACCATCATTTTAATGATGTGACGCGGAGTACGAAATTGTCCATTTGTTCCTGCCGTCGCTACTTTAGAAAGTAAATGCTCGTACAAGTCTCCCTTCGTGTCCGCATCTCCCAATTCAAGCTGATCTATCCCATCCACAATCTTCGTAAGCATTGCAGGTGTCGGAATTTTAAATATGGCATCTCCCATGTAGCGAGCATACGCGGAATCTCCATCTTGATGAAGATTTTTAATAAATGGAAATACACCATTCAATACAACGTCATACATTTCTTCTGCTGAGCCTAAGTTTTTAAATTTCGACCAACGGTACTTTTGACAATCTCCCGGAAACATCGATTCATAGGTTATTCCTAAAAAATTTGCTTCACTTTCTTTTGTCGTCTCCACATCATCCAGCTGCTTGATAAATAAAAGATACGTAAATTGTTCTATGACGTCCAGGGGATTGGTTATACCACCCGTCCAAAATGTCTCCCATATTCTGTCAACTTTATTCTTCAGTTCTCCTGTAATCATTTTCTTTTATCCTTTCCTCCCGATATATAATTTTATTGTACCATATGAACCAAATTTCTGTAAATAGTTTAATTTACCAATCTCCTTCTTCGTCCTCATCTATCGCATCGTCCACTCCATCTGCATAATCCGAATCACTATTATACCGGTCATCGTCATAATCGCCATCCTCATACACATCCTCATATCCTTTGTCGTAGGATTCATAAGGATTCGAATACGATTTTTTGCTCTTGGACGAACCCGAGTAACTCGATTTGTTCGAATACGAACTGCTCGAGCTCGAATCGTAATGATATGGTTTTTTCGTCGAAGACGGTCTTGTCGTACTTGCAGAATAGGTACTTGATGAATAACTCGAAGATTCTGTCGATTCCGACTGTTCTCTTTCTTCTTCTTTATCTGCCTCTTCCTGGTGTTTCTTGCAATATAAACTATCTTCTGAAAACCGTTTTTCATGGCAGTCACTTGCCCAGCATTCTCCATACCCCCATATATGCTCGCTTACATAGTCCGGTACATTTCTGGCTGCTATGACAATAAATGCCAAAAACAAAAGTGCTAAAATCTCATACTTTGGTGTGTTGCCCTTCTTCATGATAACCGCCTCCTAATTGTTTCATTCTTAATTTTTTACTCGTAACTATTCAGGATCCAATGTATGGAAATCAATGAATCGTCGTGCTTGCACATAAGAGACTTTGATTTCCATACATTGAGATCCTAATAGGGCTCCCCTCCACATATGAGCATTTTTAGCCTTGTCAAAGGCGAGAAAAGAACACGAAGTGTTCGAAATGCGAATGTGGAGGAGGGGCGTCCTGAATAGTTACTTTTACTCTAAGTTTCTTATATGTCCATTATATCATAGAATGGTGTCCCAAAGTATGGACTTGCTAAAAAGCTGCCTTGAAAAATTTTCAAAAAATTTTTCAAGGCAGCTTAACTGTTCCCATCTTAATTCATTTACAGTTTCTTCATTAACTCACAAATGCGTTCTTCCGTCTCCTCACATTCATCTGCAATCTGTGCTACAGATTTGCCTTTGGCAAGTTTTTTAGAGATTTGTGCAAGCAGATTAATTTCCGCTCCTTCCAGGCGGCCTTCTGCATGACCTTCGACAAGCGCAGCCTCGCGAGCACGCTCGCTTGCCTCTCTCACTTCGAGTTGAATTTTTTGCTCTAGTGTCACGAAATTATCCCTCCATTCATCATTGCTCTTCACTTCTTCTACTTTTCTTTCGAGACTTTTCGTAAACTCATCGGTTGGCACCGAAGTCTCCAGATAGTCCAGGAGATTTCGAAGTTTCTCCGACAATCCATCACGTTTTCCGTGCAGATTAACAAAAATGGTTTTTCTCTTTTCGTCCAAACAAATCGTCGGATCTTCATTGCATCTCATTTCAAACGTATACACACTTTGATCTTTGTGAAAAAGATCAAACTCACACAAAAAGATCACGATCGACTGTTTTAGCTCCTCGTACGTCTCTCCTGTCGCAATCTGATGACCATCCATCTCACAATGATAATATCGACTTCGAGGCACCAATTCTCTTGTTTTCGTAAGCTGCATCTCAATGTCGTACATATTACCTTTGTCATCTTCAGCATAAATATCCAGTCTCGTTCCCTTTTGAAAAATGTTATTTTGGATTGCTTTCTGATTCAGCACAACCTTAAGTTTCACAATGTGCATTCCCAGAATACGCTGCAGCAATTCCCTGCAGTCCTCTTCATCCAGAAAAACAGTACAAAAGACAACATCATTCTTAATTTGGATCTTCTCCAGCCATTTTTGGTCTTTAACCAAATCTTTTCTTACCATACACCCTCCATTTCCGGGAGGCTTCTGAAATCCGCCTCCCTGCATCTCATTCTGTTTTCTATGGGAACATCAGCAGTTTGGCTCTTTTCATTTATGTAAGAAAATAGATATCCTTGAAATGATAGATTTTCTGCTTACCGTTAGTGTAACACAGTCCACTAATTTTTACAAGCACATTTTTTCCCTTTTCCCCACCTTTACATTCTCCCCTCCCCATGTTATAATATCCTTAATAAAAGGGGGTGTCCTTATGGAGATAAGCGATGGAATGGATATCGCGTCATACGCGATGATGAACTCACAACTGCAGATCAGTCAGGGTGTCAGCACGCAGGTGTTGAAAAAGACGATGGATCTACAGGAAGCACAGGGCATTCAGCTCGTGCAGATGATGGAACAGTCGGTAAATCCGGGACTTGGACAGAATATCGACATCCGCATATAAGCGAAAGAAAACAAAAAGGCATAAAAATAAGGGATGTCGCTTTTCATGGCGGCATCCCCTTTTTTTTATTTCGTTATACCAGATGCGGTTCAATCTTTGCAAGAAGCTCGTCTTTGGACATCGCTCCGACCGCTTTCGTCACCACTTCTCCTCCTTTAAAAAGGAAAAATGCCGGAATGCCTGCTACTTTGTACTGCTGGGCAAGTTCCATATTTTCATCGCAGTTGACTTTGCCGACGATAAGTTTGTCCGCAAGTTCCTCGCCAATCTGCTCAATGATCGGTGACATCATGCTGCATGGTCCACACCATACTGCCCAAAAATCAACCAAAACCGGTTTGTCCGATCGAATTACTTTTTCTTCAAAATTTTCTGCATTAATTTCTATCGCTGCCATTGTTATTCCCTCCATTCTCCATGAAATACTTCTACTGCCGGACCTCGCATGACAACGTCTCCATTTTCGAGGTAGGTATCATAAAGCACACCTCCGCGGATCTGTATCGCGATTTCCTCGCCGCGCGGACAATAGCCATTGAGAACGGCCGCTACGGTACTGGCACAAGTTCCGGTGCCACAGGATATCGTCTCCCCGGCTCCGCGCTCCCAGACACGCATTTTCAATGTATGTTCATCGATCACTTCGACAAACTCCGTATTGATGCGGTCAGGAAAAAGAGGATGATGTTCAAATCCAGGCCCTGTTTTTTCCAGATCAAGAGTATCGATTCCCTCGGTAAATACGACACAATGCGGATTTCCCATGGACACGCAGGTGACGGTATATGGCTTATCTCCGACCATGATTTCCTGAGAAATAAACGTATCACCTTCTGCTTTTACCGGTATTTTTTTCGGATCAAGGATTGCTTTTCCCATGTTGACTTTCGCATAGGCAGCCTTTCCATTTTCCACTGTCAGATCAATGGTTTTGATGCCGCTTTTTGTCTCGATCGTCATATGCTCTTTTTTCGCAATATCGTGATCGTAAGCATATTTGGCCACACAGCGAATGCCATTTCCACACATCGCGCCTTCCGTTCCGTCTGCATTGTACATGATCATGCGGCAGTCTGCCACATCCGACGGAGCGATGGCGATCAAACCATCCGAACCGATTCCAAAATGGCGGTCACTTACACGAATCGCCGCGTCCGAAATATCCGAGATTGTCTCTTCAAACAAATTTACATAAACGTAATCATTTCCTGTTCCATGCATTTTTGTAAATTTCATACTCGTCCCTCCAATTCTTCCACTTGAATCCTTACATTGCAGTTAGACATGTGCGCCGCATTCACTTCCAATGCGTACTCGAGTTCCACATGAAATCCATTGTCAAGCTTCCGGTGTTCCAGCCGGTCCGTGTGAATTACGATTTCCAGTTCCCCGAAAGGTGTGGAATAATACGTAAGCATGTCCTGATTTTTTACAAATACCATATGCGTCCGCGTACCACCTTCTTTCAGAATTTCCACCTGTCCGTCCCGAATTTTAAGCTGGCTCTGCACCATCTCACAGTCTTCGCCCTCGACATCATCCATTGCTTCCTCGTATTTTACGATTGTTTCGCCGTTTTCTTCATACATTTCTCCAAAAGAGATCACTTCCAGCGAATCCGTCGTGCCATTTTCATGCAGTCCGGCAATCGATATCTTTACATCTTTCTTCATGACTTTATCTTTCCCTTCGTTTCGCCAAATTATTATCGTTCGTAAGCAGTTTCTACGATACGATCGATCAATTCCGTGATGGAAAGTCCCCTATCTGCCCAAAGCATCGGATACATACTAATATTGGTAAATCCTGGAAGCGTGTTGATTTCATTAAACACCACATCATTCGTTTCATTTTCAATAAAGAAATCTACACGTGACAGACTGAATCCGCTTACCGCTTTAAAAATAGCTACGGCATCTTCGCGTACTTTGTCTTTCGATGCCTGTGGCACGGTGTCCGGATCAATGACTGTTTTGGATTCGGAATTATTGTATTTGGCATCGTAATCATAAAATTCTGCCGCTGCCACAACTTCTCCGACTTTCGATGCTTTTGGATCACGTCCGCCGAGAACCGCACATTCTACTTCATGTCCGCAGATCATTTCTTCGATCAAAACACGGGTGTCATGTTTTTTGGCAAGTTCCACTGCTGCCTTTAATTCCTCACGGTTTTCCGCTTTGCTGACACCACAGGAAGAACCGGCATTCGAAGGTTTTACAAAAACCGGATATCCCAGTTTTTCCTCTACCTCTGCGACCGTGTGATCAAGTTCACTCAGATCCGGCGCAATGTCTGCGACAAATTTCGCCTGGCGGATTCCCAGTTTCTCCACAAAAATCTTCGTGGAAATTTTATCCATACTTACCGAAGAAGAGAGCACACCGCATCCGACATACGGAATGCCTGACATTTCAAACACGCCCTGAATCGTACCGTCTTCTCCAAATTTTCCATGAAGGACGGGAAAGATCACATCGATTTTCTGACGTTCATAATGTCCCTCGTCATCACATACATAAATCCCGGAGTTTATAGCATCCGGCGAAATAATAGCGGTCTTTTTGCCATTATACCAGCTGCCATCCTCGATTGCTGCCGCGTCCGGCACATAGATCCAATGTCCTTCCTTCGTAATTCCGATCAAATGTATCTCATATTTTTCCGGCGAAAATCCCTTGATAACATTGAGCACAGAGTGACATGACACTTCGTGTTCCGAAGATTTTCCACCAAAAATTACTGCAACCTGCTTTTTCATATCTATCCATTCCTTTCGATATTTACCTCAAACTCTCGCTTTTATTGTACTATGAATTGTCCGAAACTACAAGGGGAAAATTTCTCACAAAAAGGAATCCTTTTTCTACTTCTTTCGGAGTATTTTCCGGCAGCAAAGCAATGTGTACACCGAGGGAACCAGCAAAAATAAATTGACAAAATCCGTGATTTCCCACACAAATCCAAGCGGCATCACCGCGCCGGCAAAGATCATGATGACGTAAATGTATTGATAGGTGCGGGTCAGCTGTTTCCCGCCCAGAAATTCTGCCGCCACTTTGCCAAAAAGAGACCACCCGATCAGGGTAGCGACCGCAAAAGCAACGGTTGCCACGCCGATAATCTCCGTGCCGCCTAACGGAAGTTCGGCAAATGCTTCTTTTACCAAAAGTCCGCTCGCCATCCCGCTTTTCGCGATGGCATGTTTTGCCTGATAGATGACAACGACAATTCCTGTCACCGCACACAAAACGACCGTGTCCCAAAAAGTCGCCGTCATGGAAATCAATCCCTGCTCCTCAGGCGAAATCTTTTCTTCTCCGCAAGCCGCCGCGATTCCGGAAGTTCCCAGTCCTGCCTCATTGGTAAAAAGTCCTCTTGCCACTCCGTACCGCACTGCTGCCCCTACCGTGTAGCCGAGTCCGCCAGCCGCGGCACACCGTGGTGAAAAGGCGGAAGTTACAATCTGCCGGATTGCCGCCGGGAAATAGCCGATATGCAGCACAAGATAAAACAGACATCCCGCCACAAAAAGAAGTGCCATCGCCGGCACGATCATCATACTCGCTTTTTCGATCCATTTTACTCCCTGCAGAATAACCAGTCCCACCGTCAATGCCACGATAATTCCCACAAGCCATTTCGGCAGTTCCCAGATACCCCGGCACGTTTCTGAAATCGCATTGGACTGTGTGGTGCATCCGGCAAAATAGGCTGAAAAACAGATAAAAAAACTGTAAAAAGATGCCAATTTTTTCTTCCCGAGCGCATTTTTCAATACATACATCATTCCACCGACCGGTTCTCTGCCCTGCGTTTCCCGGTACGTGCAGCACAACGTCGTCTCCGCATATGTGGTCGCCATCCCGAGCACGCCGGTGAGCCAGCACCAAAACACCGCCCCGGGTCCTCCGAGACTGACTGCAGTCGAAACTCCGATAATATTACCGGTTCCAAGCGTCGCCGCCAATGTCGTTGTGAGAGTTCCAAATGAACTCATTCCCTTCTTTTCCGTTCCGGTTCCACGAAGTGACAAGCGGATCCCGGTTCCCAGTTTTCTCTGTACCACTCCCGTGTAGATTGTAAAATAGACATGAATGCCAAATAAAAGAATTAGAACCGGACCGCCAAACAGCCATCCATTGACCGCCTGAATCACCTGCATCGCCACGTACCCATCGTTTGTCATTTGTAAAAAATATGCGGGATGTGAGAAAAAAAGAACGGTGGAATTCTTGATTTTCTTTCAAAAATTGTGTATACTTCAAATCATAAATTTATGAAAGGATCTTTCCGATGAAACATTTAAAATACACTTTAGCGCTGCTTCTCTGCAGCAGCATATTGGCACAAACCCTTGCACCACAAGCGCAGGCAATCTCGATTTCTGAGGCATTTGCCACCCCGGCGCCTTCCTCTTCGTCTTCGAGGTCCTCTACGATCAATGAGGCGACCGGAAAAGGAAAAGGCGTATCTTACACGATAGACGGGCAGACCTACCGCTATACCGGGGAAAGCATCAACGTCGTGTACGAATCAAAAGCATTGAATTTGACACGGACACCTGCTGTCACGATCAATGGAACGGTTATGGTGCCTTTGAAAGAGGCCTTTGCCAAACAGGGCATCAAAGCAAGTTATCATTATTATAAGAAAATTAAAAAGATTAAAGTGACGAAAAACAATAAAATCGTTATCATGCATCTTGGCGATACGACGATGACGGTCAACCAGAAGAACAGCACACTCCCGCAGGCACCGATTTCTGTTACCTATGGAAAATCCAAGATTAAGACGATTTTGGTTCCCTTCCGCGAGATTGTCAAGGCGCTGGGAATCAATTATCTGTGGGACAAAGATCTGGGTGTCGCACAATTGTCCAAACCGGTTTTGAATTTTGTCGGAAAACATTATTTCACACCGTATAACTGGAGTTTGAACACCTATGCAAGTATCCAGAAAAGCCGTGTCGGACGTGCCTCACTTGCCGAATTTAAGCGGCTGGTAAATTACAAAAAAGATACGACGTATGGATTCCAATATCTGCGTCTCGACCAGTACCGCGAAGTGGATGAGAAAAAATTCATCTCGACATTTAACTATTTTATTAAGGATTCGTGTGAAAATAATGGGTCTTCTCCGACACGCAGTGTCTTGTACGGAAAAGGCGACGTGATGCTCGCTGCTGCGAAAAAAGAAGGAATTGATCCGATGTATTTTGCCGCACAGACCTTTATCGAGTCCGCTTACGGACGCAGTTCACTTGCCCGCGGAAACCGCATCACAAAAGTAGCACTTCCGTCATACGCAAGACGCGGTGGCAAATTTATTACAAAAAACATTAAAAAGAGTGTCAAAGTTTACAACCTTTATGGAATAAAAGCATACGACAGCGACCCACGTGTGGGTGCGACATCGTATGCCTATTATCAGGGCTGGACTTCCGTAGACAAAGCCATCTACGGAGCTGCCAAATTTATCCGTGAAAATTATTTTAAAGCCACACCAAAGCAGAATACCATTTTTAAATTCCGCTACAATCCAAGCAATCTGAGCCACCAATACGCGACAGATCCTTGGTACGCAGAAAAGATTGCACAGCGAATCATGCTTTTCAGTAACTGCTATTCGAAAAAGGCTTCGTACACTTACGATTATCCGAAATTCCGTTAGATCAAACGTATCATTTTCCTTCTTTCGCCTGACCGGCAAAGAAGGAGACGATGGCCTCAGCGGAGGCTTCATTGATCTCCGGCAATTCTTTTAATTCGTCGACCGTCGCCTGACGGATGGCATCAAGCGATTCATAGCGGCGCATCAGTGCCTTTCGTCTGGCCGGACCGACCGTCGGAATGTCATCCAGGATGGAATGCACCTGTGCTTTTCCGCGGATCTGCCGATGGTATTCGATGGCAAAGCGGTGCGTCTCATCCTGTATTCTGGTAATCAAACGAAATCCCTGTCCATGTGTGTCGATAGGGATTTCCTTATTTTGGAAATAAAGTCCTCTTGTCCGGTGGTGGTCATCCTTTACCATACCGCACACCGGAATCGATATTTTCAATTTTTCCAAAACCTTTTCACAAATATTTATCTGTCCCTTACCACCATCCATAAAGATGACATCCGGGAACAGACGGAATGCGTCCGTCTCATCGAGATCTTCCCGCTGTCCATGAGTAAATCGTCTCGTCAAAAGTTCTTCCATCGAAGCATAATCATCCGGTCCGGTCACACTGCGAATGCGGAATTTGCGGTAGTCATTTTTCTTCGCGCGCCCATCCTCAAATACCACCATGGAACCGACCGTCTCAAATCCATTGATATTGGAAATATCGTAAGATTCGACGCGGTGCAATCCGCTCATACCAAGCAGTTCCTGAATCTCTTCCATCGCACCAAGTGTCCTCGCACGCTCTCTCTTTAACTTCTCCGCGTCCTGCAAAAGAACCATTTTCGCATTTCGTTTGGCAAGATCCAAAAGCCGCTCTTTCGAACCACGTTTCGGATGTCGGAAAAAAACTTTGTGTCCACGTTTTTTTGACAGCCATTCCAAGATCGCCTCACTGTCTTCCGGTGCTTCTTCCGTCCACAATTCCCGCGGTATGTACGGCGTTCCGGCATACATCTGCTTGATAAAAGCACCAAGCACATGGTTGTCCTCTTCTTCCTGCACTCCCGTGAGATAATAATGTTCCCGTCCGATCAATTTTCCGCCGCGGATAAAGAATACCTGTACGACCGCCTCGTCCTGAAGCCGCGACATTGCAATGATATCACGGTCTTCGGCGTCCTCACTCGTAATCTTCTGCCGCTCGGTCACCTGTTTCACACTATGGATCAGATCCCGGTAAGCGGCCGCCTCTTCAAAATTCATCTCGGCGGAAGCCGCCATCATTTTCTCTTCCAGATTTTGTAAAACGCCTTTTGTCTGTCCATTCAAAAAAGCCAATGCTTTTTCAAAATTTCTGCGGTATTCTTCTTTATCCACATTTCCCTGGCAGGGTGCCGGACATTGTCCCATCTGATGATACAGGCAAGGTCTTTCTTTTCCGATATCCCGCGGAAAACGTTTTTGACAATTTCTCAAATGAAACAATTTATTGAGCAGTTCGATCGTATCGCGGATCGCCGCTCCGCTTGTAAATGGTCCGAAATATTTTGCACCGTCGCGTTTCATCTGCCGCGCGAACACAAAACGCGGATAATCATCCTGAATCAACGCTTTCAAAAAAGGATAGCTTTTGCCATCCTTTAACATCGTATTGTATTTGGGGTTGTACTCTTTGATCAGATTGCACTCCAGCACCAGAGCTTCGAGTTCGCTGTCCGTCACAATATACTCAAACCATGCAATCTGCTCGATCATTCGCTCAATCTTCGGCGACACGTGGCGGCTTTTTTGAAAATACTGCCGGACGCGGTTTTTCAGCACAACGGCTTTTCCCACATAGATAATGTGGTCATTTCGGTCGTGCATCAAATATACGCCGGGTTTTTCCGGAAGTTTTTTTAATTCTTCCGCCAGATCAAAATCTGCACGTTCCATCCACATTCAGCTCCTTTGTCAGTCATTTATAAACCGATGAATCACATCAACCAATCCATCTTCATCACAGTGAGGTGCCACATAATTGGCGCGGGCTCTCACTTCCTCCGCAGCATTTGCCATCGCCACACCAAGTCCGGCATATTCAATCATCGAAATATCATTAAATCCATCTCCACAGCAGATCATCTGATTTCTCGAAAACCCAAGTTTTTTCAATAATTTAGACAATCCATATGCCTTATCAATGCCAAGCGGCATCATTTCCACATAAAAATCTTCTGAACGATATACACTCAGCCGGCCTTCAAAAGCCTTTGCCGCCTTTGGTTCTACGTCTTTCATCCAGTCCGGGTCTCCGGTCAGAAGACATTTATTTACAGGATACGTCACTTCTTTTCCAAAATCTTCCACTACATGAATATCAATGTCACATCCCTTGGCATCAATCTGAATGTATTGATCGGCATCATTTTCCGCAATAATATCGTTATCGTGATAGGTCATAATGCCCGTCTTTTCCCGCTTGGAAAATTCATAGATCTCCGGCACAATACCATCCGGCAGATTGATGTTGTAGATCACTTCGCCGGTTTTGGCATTGCTGATGCAGGCGCCGTTGTAGGACACAATAT
>OHDS01000534.1_pt1 | contig 19048 bp, 25 predicted proteins | sample 1567031 | NCBI WGS metagenome assembly OHDS01 (sample SAMEA3879503, study PRJEB24766) | human gut metagenome | biome: human-associated habitat; feature: feces | place: USA | collected 1985/1987
CTCAGACCTCACGGTCTGGGCGATTTTTCTGTCAGGGGAGTTTTTTTACAGCCCCGATAAAAGTCTTTTTCATATTATGATACCTTTTTCACTTTTAACTTATAACAAAAATTCCTATCATATGATGAATATTTCATATAAACTTTCTGTCCTTTTTTCATATAAACTGTTCCAATCTTTTTCCAGCCTTCACCACTATCTAATCGTGTACTAGCAAGACACTTATATGAATTATTATATAATGCACACGTCAAACTATAATAATGATCAATATCGGTATTAACTGCCTTAATTATGTATTTTCCTTTCGTTGGAGCCGTAAATACATAATAATCCTCATCATCCAACATCATAATTCCATTATATGTTGTATTCAGTTTTACCTTATCTGCCGAGCTCTTGCTATTATTGCTCTCTGTCTCCAAATTCTTTATATTATGTTCTACTACACGAAATTTATAATACCACTGATAATCAGATTCGGATGAAGAAGAAAAAATCATTCTAATTTTAGTTCCTTCTTTAAAAGATAACATAGATGATTTCCATACACCATCTGAGCAATGCACATCTGTATTCTCATATAATTTATCATTGACAACAACCTTTACCGGCATATACCATGATGTTGAATCAGATACCTTACCTCCATACGTATAATATTGATCTACAACCTCAACAGTTACATACCCTGACGCAGGCATTTCATATACATACTCTTGTGATGTGCCTCCTGGCAACGCCATCTCATACCAATTATTTGCATTTACTACAATTGATTCTGCCTTAACCTGCATTGGCATCAGAAAGCCAGATAACAACATTGCACCTGCCAATATCAAACTTGCTATTTTTTTCATCATAATCTCCTTTTTATTATTCTATATATTTCTACCCTTCTACACACTTTAAATTTTCCACCAAAAAATCATATACCTTTTTAAAATCAGGTATTTGCATATATAAATCATAGTATTCCTTACGAATAATTTTATCTTTAATCGCAAAGCGAACCGGACGATCCGGTTTCAACACTGCGGAAATTGCTTCAAATTGTACTTTATCTGCATAAAACTCTTGTATCTCATCTTTTTTTGCCCAACATTTTTTCCTAATCTCTGCATATTCAGGTTGCATTATAACTGTTAATATCACAAATTGTATTGTTCTGAATATTTTTAATGATGTCTCATTTTACATAATGATACATTTTGTGATTATTATATCTATTTCGAAAGTTTTTCAAGTCCAAAATAAGCCCATGGGATTTTTACCTCCAATTCAAATGAAAAGACTGATAACAATGAAATTGATACACGCTGAATATAACCCGTTGCACAACAGCATCGATATTAACCACTATAATGACTACATCCTCCAGATTGACTGTGATCAGGCAGAATCCGGGATACGGACTACTCCTAATTCCCAGAGATGTCTGAATGCTCTAGCGATTGATAATCCGCTAGAATATGCCCGGCTTGCACTGAATGGCGAGATGCAGACATGGGTGGATGCGGAGGATAGCTTGGATGTGTTTTAATTAACTTTCTTATAAAGGGATGAGTTTATCAGTCATCCCTTTATAAAAATTCAACATCCTATGGATATATACATATATATTATCACTTATTTTATCATATTCATAACATCATTGTATTCTATTTTCCACTTGTGCGTCTTATCTCTGTGACACACACAATATGTTCCCTTCTCCGACAACACCACTTTTAATTTTCCATTACATGTATCTCCGCAAATAGGACACTTCTTTGGGATTACTTTATATATCTCGTTTCTTTTTAATACATATTTTGCTGATGACCTGTCACGTAACAACTCAAATATTGTTCTCAACAACCAGGCAACCACTATAAATATGACTCCCACAATCGCTGTGTAGATATGCAACTTATATGTAGATATCATATTCCATAAACCATCTGCCTTTAATTCATGTAATCCAATTGCTATTGTAATGATATCAGCAATCATCCCAAGAATTGCTGCAATAACAGCCCAAGAAAGTTTTCCAACCTTTTGAACAGACGCAATACAATCCTCCGTCTTGTAATGCACATAATTTGAATCATAAAAATTATTTTCTTGAAAATACTGATTTCCGTTATTCTGTATCGTATTATTATTCATAATTTCTCCTCGTCGTACAAAACTATTATTCTAACTGTGCAAACCATATAGCACTGATTTGCACAGTCCTAAAGTTACAGCGGAATATTAACATCTGTAGCAACTCTTATATTTGAGTGCCAGAAGTTATACTCATCTAACTTTTGTGTCACCTCATCATATACATGTTCTTTTTGATTTGGATCTCTAATTGTTAAAATCAAACAAAACTCTTGAGTCAATGCGAATGACTCCATCTGTGCCATTCTCTCAATATGATCTCTATATACACCCTGTAAAAATAAAAACCATTTTTTATCTGGTGACAGATACTCAATTTTCTTTTTTTCCGTTAAATCCGACAAATCCACTGCGTATTTCTTTACAGGATAGTATTTATCTGCATACTGAATTAGTAAACGTTCTTTTAATGCAAATTCACTACTCTTTTCTTTCATTTTGGTTTTGCTATACACCGTACCCAATAATAAATTCTGCGAGCCTTTTCTCCCAACTGGATTAAGTATATGACGCTTTGAAGTATCCCTCTCTTCTTTTGTATCATACGAACCAATCTTTCTTTGAGTCAATTACAATTACGTCATAACCTTCAAGTTTATAATCACATATTACAGGAATTGTAACTTGTTTATCCATCTTTAAACGATCAATTAAACGCTGATTGTCCTTTGACGCTTTGGAATTATCATAAGTAATTTGCTTATTTTTGTATTTAGAGGATAAATCACCATAATTTTCAGTTAATTTTGCCGAATCTTCCAACCAATTAAGTATCCTGGATTTAATCCCACCAGCTATAATTTTTAACAGTAATGTAGCGACTAAAGTTGCAAAAATTGTCCAATCAATAAGTTCAATTCTCTTTCCTGTATACTTGCTCCATACAATAATAAGAATCATTATAATCATTGCGATTATCGCCGAAAATTCATTATATTTTATATGATTATATAGTTTATTTTTGATTTTCATTTTCAAGCTTATAAGCATTAACCCTTAATTTATCCTCTCATCATTATTCTCCGAATACTAACTACAACGTTATTCTAATATTCATATTTTAAAAGGCGTGTCCTACAGATTCTCGATATTGTATCTATCAATTCACAGTTGCTTATATTTTAACATCTATAAAATGTCCTGAAAAACGCTCTATATCCTTCCCTGCAGTTTTAATTCCACGCTCATCATATATGATTTGTCTCTCTACAAGTCCAGTTCTTTCTAGCTCTTTCAATAATCTTCTTACACTTTCTTCAATATTATAATCAGGTTTAGCTGCTCCAACAACATCATGAATACATTTTTGAACATCTAAAAAGCTTCGATCATCTCCTTGTTTTACTCTAATTGCTGTTCTCACACAACTATCTTTAGGTATACTACTTATTATGTTATTATCAATCTCAATATATTGAGTGTTGTAAATATTAATATTGATAACATTTTGTTTGCCTGTTCTATTAACAACTAATTCTTTAAGGAAATCCGTTAATATGCTTACAATCAAAGAATTAGCCAGATTTAAAATCAAAGAACCTTCTGAAAATCCATTTAATTTCAGGTTCATACGATATTTTTTATTAAATCTCCGACTTGTAGTTTGTTTATAACCTAAAGTTGTTCGTTTGCGATAATCCGCTACAATTTTAGGTTTATCTAAAAATATCGCCTCAAAGTTGTCCTCTATCTCTTTCTGCCAGCTCGGATGACTTTGCCCGGCTATTTCATTTTTTAATATACTTTCCTCCATTATCGTGTTATCATAAATCAGCTTGCTAGCAACTTTTTGATACCTATTTTCTATGCTATTGTATATCATGTCTACCATGTTATTGATAACAGCTTGAAAATCGATTAATAAATATGCCAGATCATATACTGTCACCATTTCTTTATTAAACTTTATTTTTGATTCAATTTCCTCTTCCAAAAATAGTTCGTCCAAATACATTAACAACCTCACCTCCATTATATTTCAACTTTTACTCTTATCTTCTATCTAATATCATATCCAATTTAACTATGACAAGTTTATTATTCTAAATTATAAAAAATCGCAATATTTTCTAGTCTTTATTTACACAATACTCTCATGCATATTATTTATCAAGTAATTTTTATCAAAATGACAAATCGCGTTTCAATTGTAAGCGCATAGTTTTAGGGCGTACCCTATAAATGAAATCTGACACCCCGCGCTAGGATGCCAGACATGCGAGTATTTCACTACATTTTATTTACAAGTTTCCTGAGCCAATTTACTCCACAGGGCAAATTGTTCCAATTCCCCGTCTGACATTTCAGCACCAGGACGATGCTCCAGAAGGAAGCTCAGATATTTAAGTGGATCAAGTTCATTGGCTTTTGCCGTTTCTATCATAGAATAGATTTTCATACTGGTATCTGCCCCGGCTGGTGTATCACAGAAAAGCCAGTTCTTACGGCCAACTACCAATGGTCGAATGCTGTTCTCACTGAGATTATTACTCAGGCTGCATGCACCATCTTTCAGATAGTTCATCATAAACGGACGGCAACCATTGGAATAGTTGATTGCCTTGATCAGCCTGTCTCCGGATTCCGGATGCAGCTGGTCAAGCCATGACAAAAAAGCCTCTATGACAGGTTTTTGATCCTTCAGGCGGCGATTATAAATCTGTTTGAGCGATAATCCTTTTTCTCGATAAGATCGTTCATACTCAAACAGCTTATTACAGTATAGGAATCCCTGGACTGCCGGATGTGTATAATCCTTTTCGTGGCCTTTGGGTATTGCCCGCAGCCAATAGCGTCGTATGTGAGCCCAGCAACAACAACGCTGTGCCTCCGGCACTTTGTTGTTCCTGACGGTATAAGGGCATGGACATGACATATTTATAATACATCACATGTGCTGCAAGACCGGACGATGCATAACTCCCCGGGATCAGTGCAGGAGTTCCTTCGTCCTTGATGAACCGGGGATCTTCCGTTTCCTTGCATTGTGGACACTCATAGGTAGTCGCATAATAATCAATACGCTCCAGCTTTGGCTCTGTATAACGCAGTTCTGTCCGGATGAGTTCGTGTCCGATAGGAACCATCATTGTTCCACAAACATCACACGTTTTCTGTTCTTCCGTAAGAGTATCTACATAAACATTGTCTGTCGGAAGATCAGCAAAGACCTCATCATAAGCAGCTTTCGATTTACGGGCCTTCTTGTGTGCTTTTACCTCAATGTATTCCACCTCAAGGGGCACCGGTTCCGGTTCATCCTCCGTCTGCAGGTGGAACAGATCCAACTGTCCCGGGAGCTGTTCATGCCGGATCTCACTGGTGGAGCCAAAAAATCTGGTCTTCAGGTAGTCCAACTGTGCCTGAAGGTTAGCGATCAGTTGATCCTTTTCGCTGTCTTTGGCATCACGTTCCTGCAGCATTTTCTGTAGGGAACGGATAAGCTCGTTCTGAGTGCTGATTGTATTATTCAGTTGTGAAATCGTATCCTTAAGCTCTAAGAGCTGGATATCTCTTACTCCTGAAGGCATTGTTTTTTCGCTCCTTTTCTATGGTTCAATTATACCATAAAACAAGCGAAAAATCCTGAAAAATCAAGCATTTCCGGTACTTTTTATCGCCTTTGGCTGCTCGATTTCAAGACCTGACATAAGCCAGTCAAACTGCCTCCATGTAATGGGTTTTACCTCATTACGGTTGCGCGGCCAACGGTATTTTCCTACGTTGGCATCAAGTCGCTTATATAAAAGTACAAATCCTTCACGTTCATGAAGAAGCACTTTTATTCGATCACTACGTCTGCCACAGAAGAGATAGATTGCATTTGGCCTGGAAGGGTTCATATTCAGCTGGTCTTTTACGACAGCGCATAATCCATCAATGGACTTGCGCATATCTGTATAACCACAGATCACATAAATCTCGTCTGCGACAGTGATGTCTCCTAACATGTCCCTGTCACAGCTTTAAGGATCTGTGACAGCAGCTTCGGGTCAACATCATTTGAAATTTTTATTGAAACAGTCCCAAGCATGACCTCGATGGCGGGGCAGGGTTCTTCCAGCGGAAGCATTGTGCTTTCGACAGTTGGAATGCCCGGGTTTTGATGATCAGGTATCACCTCAAGTTTTACAACATCCTGTTTAAGGGCTGGCTTATAATCGCCGCGTCCTGTGGCAGAGGGGATATCATAACAAGCTTTTTTTCTCAGTCTTTTAACCCAGTTGTAAAAGGTGCCGGGATTGATGTTATGTTCTGTACACCATTGGTAGTCACTAAGACCGCTGCTGCGGCATTCCATGATAAGTTGATATTGTTCGTCTGCTGTGCGTCTTTGCGTTTTCATACAGGAAACCTCCATAGTTATAGTAAAACGCTCGCATTTATAGTATCTAGCTGCATATTGCGGAGCAAAACGGTCGCATTCCGTTTTTGAACAGCCGAATTGCTACCAGTCTGTGTAATCTAATCCTTATAATGATAGTAGCCATCCCATGGATGGTGAATACATCATTTTAAGGAGGATAATGTATGCAGTTGGATTACAAGGACATCATTATCAAACACTACGCGCTATCAATGTCCGGTAGCGAAATAGCTCGTCAGGCTGGTTTCAGCAAGTCTGGTGTTAATGACTTCTTGAGAGCATTCAAGAAGTGCGAAGATCTGAGCTATCCATTACCAGCAGGCATCACTAACTATGGTATTGCCCTGAAGGTGTATGGATCTGTACCTGGATCAGGAGGACGAAATGAGAACATCGAGTTACCTGATTATGAAGATGCTGCCAAGCTTATGGCTACCCGTAAAAACATGACACTCATGTTTCTTTGGAACCGCTATAAGAAAAAGTGCGAAGAAGAAGGTGCTCGTTTCTATCAATACAGCCAGTATTGTGAGCTCTACAACAAGTGGTGCGAAGAGAATTATGAGACCGCCCACTTTGATGCTGTTATCGCACAAAAGATGGAAGTTGACTTTGCTGGATAGACGTTCTCCATGACAGATCCTCTTACCGGTGAGATTATGACCATCGTCGTTTTTGTAGCTATCCTGCCTTATTCACAGTATATCTATGCAGAAGGAATGCTCTCAACAAAGGAACCACAGTGGATTGATGTCAACAATCATGCCTTTGATTACTTTGGTGGAGTTCCTGCATTAGTAGTCTGTGATAACTGCAAACAGGCTGTTGTCGTTAATCAAGACTGGATTGAACCTGAACTAAACAAAGATTATGCTGACTGGGCTGACCACTATGGCACCGTTATTCTTCCAGCAAAGGTTCGTAAGCCGAAGTTCAAAAGTTCTGTAGAAAACGCAGTAGGCATTCTCGAGAAGGGCTTCTTCCACAAACTTGAAGAACGCCAGTATTTCTCACTGGAACAGTTTAATAAGGATCTTTGGAAGGAACTGAAGGCTCTGAATAAAGAACCATTCAAGAAGAAAGAACACAATAGATACTATTATTGGGAAGAAGAGAAACTTGAATTGATGCCGCTCCCCTCCATGCATTACGAGTACATGGAGAGAAAAACGGCAAAGGTGTCAAGTGACTTCCACGTACGCTTTGACAATGCTTATTATAGCGTAGATAAAGCGTTTTTGCATAAGAAAGTATCTATTAAGGCATCTTCAACTGTTGTTCGTATTTATTCTCTTACCGGAGAGTTCCTTTGCGAATGGCCAAGGGCAACCCGTAAAGGTCAGTGGTCAACAAATCCTGATCACCTGCCGGACAACTATAAAGGGTTTACCCAGTGGAATGCTCCTTACTTTATCCAGAAAGCCCAGCTCATTGGCAAGAATACAGAGACTGTTATTCGTACGATTCTCAAATCCAGACCATTACCTATATTTTTGTTTTGCATCTCTCTACATTTTTATTTTACAATAAACACATATAAATTCTCACACATAGACACCTTATTCCGCCGGAAACTCTTTGCAGCTTTCATAAACTCCCATTACCATTCTTACCCTATATCTCATAATTCGCTTTGCCCTAAAGTAAAAAACGAGTGCAATACTGCTGAATAAAAATATTTGAAATAGATTAACAATATTTGTATCTTGATAATGCATATTTTTCATCGTATATATAAAAACAAGACAGCTCCACACTGACAATATCACACTACTTATAATCAGCGATCTTGATAAATCAAATAAACCTCTCATTTTTTCATACTTATCACTTTTTCCTCGAACTTCAATATAATAAAAACAATATGAATATATATACCTACATTGTTCTGCTGTAAACTCTTTTTTATAACGGATTGACTTATTTGCCAAAATCTGCTTTCCATATTCCCGATAAACTTGAAGTTTAAACTTGTTATTAATAATTTTGTTAGTAATAGTTTTGTTATTTAATATAATATTTTTTAGCAAAAAATTATTTATTGTATTTAATTCTATATGTCCCAATTGCTTATCCCAAAATACTCCTGCCTCTTGCAAAATTAACCCTATTGTAAAAGAAATAACTATAATTCCTACATAACTTTCCATTTTATACTCTTTATTAATGCTCAAATACCAATTCCATATTGGCGGACAAATCCAACATACACATACAATAAAAATTCCTCCAACAAAAAGGATATTAAAAAAATCCATTATTCCTAATCTATCAAAATTTTTTTCCACTTTTCCCCCCTCAAATTTATAATTGTCCTCTACTACAAGGTAAGCGCTCAATATTTCAACGCTAGATTTTAAATAACGCTTGCAACTTTTTGTTAGATGCAAGCGCTTTACTCTAATTTAGTTTTGGCAAGCAGCCTGAACGTCTTCACTCCACGGAGTTAAATGTTCCAGCCAATCATCCGACATCTCTTCACTCGGACGATGCTCGAGCAGATATGTCAGATATTTATAAATGTTTAGATCATTCGCTTTCGCCATCTCTACCATGGTATAAACAAGTGCGCTTGCTGTAGCTCCTTTCGGGGTGGCGCTGAATAGCCAGTTCTTACGTCCAACTGTAAATGGACGGATGGCATTCTCGCTTAAGTTGTTAGAAAAGCTGCAGTGTCCCGTCCTCAAGATAAGTCATCAGCGTATCTTTCCGGTTTAGGGCATAGTTCACCGCCTTCTCGAAGCGGGTTCCTTTGCGAGGCCGTTGCTGTTCCAGCCAGGTCCAAAATGCATCGAGTATTGGCTTCTCTTTTTCGAGACGATATGCTTTCCTTTGTTCATAAGAGTGCTTTTGTTTCTGCGATCGACGCTCATACTCAAAAAGCTTCGAGCAGAATTGAACTCCCTGAACTGCCGGATTACTATAATCGAACTGTTTCCCTTTTGGCACAGCGTCAATAAAATACCTTCGAGTGTGTGCCCAACAGGAACAACGCTTGATTCTGGGAAGATTATTATATCCCTGATAGCCGTCCGTCTCCAGATATCCATCTGAGAATCCATCCAGAAACGCGACGGTGTTATACTTGGCTCTAGTCTCAGTATAGTGATATAGAATGATCGGTGGCAATCCGTCTTCGCCAGAGCGGAACACCCACATGAAAGAATCCGTTTGGGGATTTCTTTCCGGTTCATTCAAAACCTGAATTCGTGTTTCATCAGCCATAAGGTATTTTCTTCCTAAAAGCTGCCGATGAAGATAATCATACATTGGTTTAAAGTAATGATTGGCACAATAGATAATCCAGTTTGCAAGTGTTGCACGGGTAAACGCAACACCGAGCTGCTTCCAATTCTGTTCCTGCCGGTACAGTGGCATTGCATTCGCAAACTTCTGATACATTGTCCAACCGACAGCAGATGAGGACGCATAACTGTTTGGGATAAGTGCCTCCGGAACCTGTGCTTTTACAAACGAAATATTTTCTTCCATGACATCTGAGTTCGAGCATTCCGGACATTTGTATGTTTCACGGTAAATATTTACGGCTTCGCCTTTGGCTGGAGTATATCGGAATTCGTGTCGTACGAATTCTTTACCAATGACTTCTAAAGTAGCACTACAGGTATCGCAGACCCGCTCAGCTTCAGGTAACGAAATGATTTCATCGCGAGATGGCAGCCCTTTAAAAAGCTCCTCATGTGTTCGTTTCTGCTTACGAGTATGCTCAGGAATCGTAATGACAGGTGACTTAAGATTCATCTCTGTTTCCTGCTCCGCTTCATCAAACAGGCTGAGCTGACCATCTACATCATGGATTCTTTCACTGGATGTGCCAAAGAGTTTCTGCGTAAGATAATCTATCTTTTCTTGCAGAATCTGCTTCTCTGCGCGGTCAGTTTCGAGTTCCTGCTTTAAGACACGTATCAGTTCTGTTTAAGCCGCAATTTTTTAATGGGGTCAGACCCCAAATTGAATACTAGAATCTACCTTGATGTTTACAACTGAATATAATGATTTAAATAATTTATCTGTCCATAATGTTAAAATTACAGGAATAATTAATTTCCAATAAGCGCACTCTGATCCCGCATTTCTAATTGTTTGATTCAAAAAACGACTAAATTCATTTAACTTTTCGTCTGTGAAATCATTATACTTCTTGCATACATGTGATTTCCATTGACCATAGGTCTCAAACATATTGTCATCAGATAATTTCTTACGCTCAGCTCTACTCAAATGCTTATGACATACATATTTGTATATAGGTTTCTCAGAGTTTTTATCAAATTGATAATATTTTTCCCCTATATAACTAATACTACGTGTATTTTTCATAAACTTATCCGCCTTTACCTCAAAAACATCATTACATTTCTTTTTTCATATGGTTAATATATGCTTCTACACCAACAGCTGTTTTTAAATCATACATCTGATTCATTTTTGCAAAATAATTTGAAATAATTTCTTCATCCATTTGGTTTCTACTTGCATCATCCTCTGCCAGACCTTTTCTGGCAACAATCCATGGCTCCTCAAGATGTGTTAAATCTTTTAAAAACCATGCATTATATATTCCAAATGTATTCATTACAAAATCAGTAACTGTTTTTTCCTCTTCTGAAAGCAGTTCACTTATATAATCCTTCGACAAATTGAGTTTTATTTCTTGTTTACCAAACTCTCTATATTTTTCATAAACAGATGGAAAAACCGGTCCAAATTTCCACGCTTCACATGGTTCCAATATAAAAGATTCACCTTCAAATATTTTGCTTATCGCCTTTACATAATAAAGAATTTTTTGTAATAAAAGATTCGTAATCTCTCTTCCGGAACTTATAATATATAAAGCAATCTTCTCAGCAGAATTATTATATTTCTTTTCTGTCTCGCATTTTTCAATTGCCCTTTTTACCTTATTTACAGCTACCACAGAAACTTCTTTACTATTTGACTCAACATATTGTTTCATCTTCTGCTCATCTCGTAATACTTGAAATAAAATATTTGAATATTTAACTGAAGGTAATTGTCCATCAAGATATCTTGTTATTGTAAGTTCCCCAAACCCCAACAGTTTTGATAAAGGTCTTTTTTCAATATTATACTTTTCAAGAATTTTTTTAATATCAGAAATGGTTATTAATTCTTTTTTCTTTCGAAATTCTTCTTCAATTGCATCCTCATTCCTATCATCTAACCCAGGAATAAAAATTTCTGATTTACACTCATCACATATGCCATAATACTCTTCATACTTAATTTCAATATCTTTAATTATAGTTTTTGCAGGGCGTTTGAAAATATGGTATGAAACTCTTTTACGGCAATTGCTGCATAAAAGTTCTTTCTTTCCCACACTCATTGTTTTTCTCCTTTATTCTCTTTTCAAATTTTTATGTTTTCCATAATTTCTATTTTTGAATACATCAATCTATGAAATTGCTTTCATTATGGCAACCTCACAGATTATATATAATCATCATATTTAATTTTGCCTGATTATACATTTTGAATGTAAAATTCTACTCTTCATCTTCATGAAATGAAATGATAAACATCGGTTTCATGCCATCTGGCCATGTAATCTTTACATATATACAAACATTTTCATAGCTGGAATTTTCAACAAATCTAGGCATCAAGTCTTCTTGGATTTTAAATACATGAACTACATCATTTGGATGATCTTTATTTGTACTTAGTTCACTTTTACTATAGTGTGCTTCTGTAATCTCCAAGAGAATTTCCTTCATCTTAGCATCGTTTACTTTGTATTTTCTGCGAAGTGCAATATTTTTAGCACGATCTCCGGCAAATGTGTAATCAATACCAAGTTCCCCATCTAACACCACTTCATGAAGTCTCTGAGCAATTATCTTGCTCATGGGGCTCACGTACCTCATCTCCTTTCCCCTTTTTTTAATTATATAAATGATACGTTTTTTTGTCAAGTGTATCATTTATGTAATTGAATTTATTTCAATAAATCTCTAATACACAGAAAACTAAACAAGCCGGCGCACCAGCGCCGGCTCCCCTTACCATCTCACTATTCTATTCCATTCTACTCCACCGCAAGCCCCTCTTCCCGGATCACCTGCACCATCTCATCCACATACTTCGCGCACAACTCATCACTCTGTGCCTCAACCATCACACGAATCACCGGCTCCGTACCGCTCTCACGCAAAAGGATTCTTCCATCCTCGCCCAAAGCAACGCTGATCCGCTCCTTCTCTGCCTGCACACGCGCATTGCCGGTAACCGCAGCCTTATCCTCAACCTTCACATTCTTCAAAAGCTGTGGGTACATCTGCATCCCCCTGCACAGCGTGCCGAGACTCTGCTTCTTCTCCAGGATCACCTCCATCAGCATCAATGCCGTGAGGATTCCATCCCCGGTTGTCGCATGCTTACTGAAAATGATATGTCCGGACTGCTCTCCGCCGAGCACATATCCGTTGGCAACCATCGCCTCATTGACATACTTATCGCCAACCGTGGTCACACATACCTCGATGCCCTCGCGCTTCATTGCTTTGAACAATCCCATGTTGGACATGACCGTGGCAACCACCGTATTATTCTGCAGACGGCCACATTCCTTCAGATACTTCCCACAGACATACAGGATATAATCCCCGTGCACTTCCATACCGTTCTCATCCACGGCAATACACCGATCCGCATCTCCATCAAACGCAAATCCGCAATCCAGATTCTTCTCCCGGACAAGTCTCTGCAGATTCTCGATATGTGTCGATCCACATCCCATATTGATGTTGGTACCGTCCGGCTCATTGCCAACCACATATGTTTTGGCACCAAGCGCATCAAACACACTCTTTGCAATATTAAACGTACTTCCGTTGGAACAATCCAGCCCCACGCGCATGCCATCGTAAGATCTGGTAGCCAGAGAAATCAGATAGCCGATGTAACGGTTCCGTCCGATCGCATAATCCCGCGCCACACCAACCTTGTCACGCAATGCAAAAGGTAATTCTCCCATCTCACCATCTATGTATTTCTCCAGTGCAGCTTCCACCTCTGCCGAAATCTTGTGTCCGTTTCCATCCATGACCTTGATTCCATTGTCATAATATGGATTGTGACTGGCAGAAACCATAATGCCACAGTCGAAATTTTCTGTACGGACTACATATGCCACACTTGGCGTGGTGGTAACATGCAGCAAGAATGCATCTGCTCCGGATGCCGTAATACCAGCAACCAGCGCATACTCAAACATGTAGCTGCTGCGACGCGTGTCCTTTCCGATAATGATCCGTCCCCTGTGATTCTGGTTGTAATACCAGCCCAGATAACGTCCAATTTTATATGCATGATCTGCGGTTAATACTTTGTTGGCTTCACCGCGAAAGCCGTCTGTTCCGAAATATTTTCCCATTGTTATTCTCTTTTCTCGCATATCCTATCGTGTAAAACCAAATTCTGCAAACACTGTTCACACTTTGTCTGTTTTTTATTCACTATTTGCAAAGGGGGTCTGCCCACTTTTACACAATGTTAAACGTACTTCCGTTGGAACAGTCCCAACCCCATACGAGAATCCCATTGTAAGATCTGGCAGCCAGAGAAATCACGGACTACATATGCCACATTTGGCATAGTGGTAACATGCAACAAAAATGCATCTGCTTCGGATGCCGTAATTCCGGCAACCAGTACCACATTTAAAAAGTTTATATTTATTTAATGGGGTCAGACCCCTTTTATTTCAATGCCATTTAGCTTCTCTAGCTTAACAGCACTTTTTTAAAATTATTATACCCCTGACAACACACAGCTTTTCGTATTTTGTTCTATTTGGGGGCTGGCACTTATTTAACATTTATGTAACATATTTTATGTTTCTTTTTGCATTTTTCTATTGACATGCAATAAAAAATGTGCGGTCACCTTGTTATCCATTGGGACAACAAGGTGACCCCTTAGTTTATAAAGGGAATTGATTCCACCACGAATCATTCTATCCCAAAACCCTGCAAAACTAAGGAGGCACATTTTTATTATGAACCATTATCCGTCAAATGTAAAAGAAAAATTGAATTCTATCATCTTATCCATGGCTGAACATCACTGGCTCTTTTCCAAAAATCCTGGCCACGATTTTACACGCCAGCATCTTGGGAAACTATCTTTTTATGATACCATGCGTCTGATTATCAGTATGGGGAAAGGCAGCACGAATGATGAGATCATGGATTACTTTGACCTGGACCCTGACCTTATCCCTTCACAGTCTGCTTTCTGCCAGCGCCGCAGACAGATTTCCCTCTCTGCTTTTGAATACCTTTTTTCGGAATTCTCTTCTTCTTTTCTATCCACTACGGACAAATTCAAAGACCATTGTATTCTCGCCTGCGATGGGTGCCACGTTGTCTATGCTACCAATTCTGATATTATCGAGGACTATAATAAGCCCCGGCTTATCGACTATAAAGGTTACAACCACATGCACTTAAATGGTTTTGTTGATGTTATCAGCAAAGCCTTCCTTGATGTCGTCATACAGCCCGGACAGCAGCCGGATGAGCGTGAAGCGCTCCACTCCATGCTGGATCATTTCACACCCGATGATCCGCAAAAATATATTATAACTGCAGACCGCGGTTACAAATCCTATGATCTCCTGTTCCACTGTGAGCTCAAAAACCTGGGTTACGTTTTCCGTGTAAAATCACCATCTTCCCCAAAAAGCATTCTTTCTTATTATGCATCTGAGTTTCCGGATGATCTTGAAGAATTTGATGTTACGATAAAGCGCTTTTTTACGGATAAAGCCACAAATATTATGAAAAGCCAGTCAGATGTTTACCGCTACATCAATCCCAGTAAAAATACCCCTCATTTTTATGAGCTTCTCAGGAAAAAACACAGTCATCTTTATTTCCTGCAGTTTCGCGTTGTTAAGATCAAAACCGCCGGAATTTCTAAAACAGGAAATCTATTCCCGCCTGATTCTGTACAATTTCGGCATTTTTATCGCAAACGAAGCGGCAGAAGAAAACCGGAAAAAGAAACGGGATGGCAGCAACAAGTATCTCTATGAACTTGACTTTTCTTCAGCATTAAAAACAGCCAGAAAGTTCTTCATGCGCAGGGATTCTGGAAGGCACATCGATATTATCCGGCTGATGATGAAATATGTCCACGCAGTGAAAGACAGGTTCCGGCAGTTTCAACGGCCTCTCCGTGGAATCAGCGCAATTCATTTTGGATATCGGTAAGTTCTGCAACTGAATATCCTTCTTTTTGGCAGATGGACAGCATCTGTCTTTTTGGCATATCTGTTTTTGGCTTTTTGAGTTCAAAATATCGGATATTTGACAACAACAGGGTTATCGAACAAAACTTCGAACAACTGGCTTAATGGCATTGCCTCTTGCCGTATATATTTTCTTCACTAAAAAAACTGGTATAAAATATTTTTCAATTATTTTATCATCAACTCGTTCTAGATAAATCCAATCATCTATACAACAATATTTTTGACCTACAAATGGATCTTTCTGTCCTTCAACAAAACATATAACTTCATTATTTTTCTTTCTGATACGTCTCCCATAACTAGGTGATACTTTATTTTGATAATATATATATTCTACAATTTTATTCTCACAAACGACCTCTCTTCCCTGATAATCTATAAAACCAATCTTTCCATTTTCATATTGTAAAATATTTTTTAGGACTTTGACTACATGTCCATTTTTTGTTTTAATCCAAATATCACCTAAATCCTTTTTATATATCCATATTTGGCAAAATTCTTCAACCACCAATAGTCCTAGCCATAAAGAATATAATTCTAAATAGAGCTGTTGTACTACAAAAATACCAATTATACAGCCCATTAACAAAATTCCTCTAGTAACTATAAATATATATGTATATAATATTTTAAGTTTAGCAGGTAATAAGAAATGATATATCATATGATATATTATCAATGAAATAGTTATTGCTGATCCACACGCAACAATAACTATTATATTGGAATCCTTTAGATACAATTCTACAACATATAATATGCTTAGACTACCAATAACACCGTATAACATAAACAATATATATCGCTTTTCGCTTAATTTCACTGTTATTATATCTACGACAACTACAATGGCTATAGCGATTCCAAATTGAATTTCGACATTCATAGAAAAAAATACTATACACAACTTTGCAATTCCCCCCCATATTCCTATGCAGGAAACTATGCCTATTGTTTCCAATATATATCGAAAATAATTCCAAACATCTTCTTTATAATTTACAACTTCATTTATTTTAATTAATCTATACTTTACAACTTTTCGGTTTTTCCAATTTAACCTAGCTCTCAATACTTTCTGTACTATGCTGCCAAATGACAGTCCTAATAAAGTTGCTATAGCCGGTAATATTGAAAGCACAAGATTACCAACAGCCATACGCAACAAATCTAAAATTTTTGATATATCAGTGATTTCAAAAACTTTTCCGGCCTTTCGAACTGTAAAATATACTATTAAACCAATAAATTCGCAAACTGCAACAATGCATAGTATCATCTTATTTCCTTGTTTCTTTCGCATTTTCGACCGTAACGCTCCCTTGTTAACCATTTTTATCAACTTTACTTAATTTATATTGTACAATACATTCTCATTTGTAAACTCCTTTCATGCGATTCAATAGATTCCTCACGAACCAGATCTATACATACGCAATCTTCTCAATAATTTAAGAAACAAGATCAAGATGTATTCCATTCTGTATTAAACCATGCACCACGCTCACTTTTATTCATCTATCCATAGGTCTTTCAACCAATAAAATTCTTTATTGTTAAACGAAATTGCAATTGGATATTACTCATCAAATAAAGCCAGTTCCCCTAATACCAACTTGCGACTCAATAAATTTTGATGCCCTTTTTTCTTCATTTCTTCAATATAAGTTGAAAATGAATAATTTTCTTCTAACTCTGTATTTATGGTATGCAAAATTGGTGCTGTTAATATATTAGAAAATTGCACGAATAAGTTTTCTTTCAATCCTTCAATCACTATCGTTTCATCATTGCCCACCAATCTTTTTTTTCATCAGCCTCTGTTAATCCTAATAGTTCTTTTAATTCTATTCTTTTTGCTAGATTCAATGATTTTGCCGTCTGATGATAATTATGAAGTGCTTGTATTGACCTTTTGCTCATAACATTTTCCTCTTTTCATTATACCAATAATAAACGCATTAAATGAAGACTTGCCAAACAGTTATGTTTACAGATAGAAAATAAAATCTCCCTTTAGTAGGAGCTCTACATATATTAAGACAGAGCAAAAAATCTTTTGACTTCTTACCCTTCTTCGACCCTTTTCGCATAATAATTCCGCAACAAAATACTCTCAAAAAAGATAATGTTTTCGCTCACGCTCTAAATCATGCTCCAGCATACCCCAGCATTGCATTCCGCAACTCATCCATTTTCTTCTCCGAATCTTTAATGTCCGTTCCAACAACGCCGAAGTAGAACTTGATCTTCGGCTCCGTTCCTGACGGGCGCACACAACACCATGCATTGTCAGAAAGTTCATAATATAATACATTGCTATTCGGAAGTCCTGTCTCTGTTACAGCGCCGGTTGCGATCTTAGTTCTTGTATCCTTCTTGTAATCGCGGAGTGCAAGCACCTCCCAGCTCCCGATTGTTTTCGGCGGGTTGTTACGCATCTCGTTCATCATACTCTGGATCTTCTCGGCTCCGTCCATTCCTTTAAGTGTCATGGTCTCAAGCCCTTCCTTATAATATCCGTACTTCTCGTACAGTGAGATCATCTCATCCCAAAGCGTCATATGGTTGGACTTGCACCATGCTGCAACCTCACAAAGCATCATGACTGCAACACAGGCATCCTTGATGCTAGAATATAAATAGTACAAGCCAAAATGAGAAATTCCAAATACATATTAACATGGTACAATAGAGACATGCTGAAGGAGGATCTCATATGGCAATGCAACATGACAAACAATTTAAACTTGATGCAATCCGGTATTATCAAGATCATAAAGATCTCGGTGTACGTGGATGTGCAGAAAATCTTGGCATCGGATACAGCACACTAACAAAGTGGCTGAAAGACTTCCGTGAATCCGGTGATATTCCTGTTCGGGGTTCTGGTAATTACGCATCCGATGAACAGAAGGAAATCGCCCGTCTCAGACGTGAATTACGTGATGCCCAAGATGCACTTGATGTATTAAAAAAAGCAATCAACATTCTGGGAAAATGACGGAAGCCATTTATCTCGAAGTGTCTGAGAAGACGGAAGCTGCCCAAAAGGCTGGACGCCGGTTTTCCGTCTCCGGAATGTTGAAATTTTTAGGTGTCTCACGTTCAGGATATCGTGCATGGCTCCACCGCGTGCCTTCTGATACAGAAAAACGCCGTGAATCTGTAAAAGCAAAAATACAGGATATTTATGATGATTCCAAGCAGAACTACGGTGC
>OHDS01000539.1_pt1 | contig 18924 bp, 20 predicted proteins | sample 1567031 | NCBI WGS metagenome assembly OHDS01 (sample SAMEA3879503, study PRJEB24766) | human gut metagenome | biome: human-associated habitat; feature: feces | place: USA | collected 1985/1987
TCTTACGTACAAGTATATCCCCGTCCGAGAACAGATCAAAGAAACGAGGTCCCAGAAATGGTCCCCCTTTCTGAGAGCTTCGGCTAACTCATTCGGGCAGGTTGGGGCTGGGGGAGGCATATATTACAGGAATTTCGGAGTAGATATATCCTATATGCGGGACTTCGAGCTGACCCGATCGGGGTATGAGGTCGGCTTTAGCTGGAAATTTTAGGAAACTACTCCGTCCCGGGCTTAGGGAAGTCCGGGTTTTTTGTGTCCACAAGCCGGGGATATTGGCCCCAGTGGCAGGGACCAGCAGTAAACAATGAGAAACAATAATAAACAATCATTGTTTCTCTATAATCGATTGAATATCAATGGTTTAGGCCCTTGTAAACAATGTAAACAATAATTTAGGAGGAAAACCTGAATAGGAAATATGAGGAAAATTATGACCAATTTAGGAAATGAAAAATCACAAAATAGAGTGCACAGAAACATTGTTTACATTGTTTCTCGGGAGGAGAATTGGGGACCTAATCAATTGAATATCAATCACTTAGGTGAGAAACAATAGGAAATTTTATTGTTTACTACTGGTCAAATATTGTTTATTATGGAAAAAACTGAGAAATTGGGGCTACCCCCAACTGGGAAACTTGGAGTGTTCCGGCGATGGCTGGGGATCTATTCAAAAGAGGAGCGGGAGGTCCTGGACTACGCCCGCAAATTGAAAAAGACAACCATGCAAATAGCACGGGGTCAGCTGACTCTGTTATCCCGTCCGGAATGGATGCGGCACGAGGACTGGGTTGAGGTCCGCAAACTACAAAACAAATTAGAAAGGAGGCGTAGAAAATGATTGCAATTTACCTGTTGGCCATCATCGGCCTGTTCGCGATTTTCGGCGGGATCCGCCAATGGTGGAATAGTCCCAAACGGATATTGAGCCGATCCATCAAGCAGATGGAGAGAACGGAGAGACGGATCCAAAAGTTCAAAAAAGAAGTCTTAGGCGAGTAGAATTGGTCCAGTAGAATTGGTGCCAAATTGGGACTTCTCTCGACCCACAAATACTGGACGGCACTCGCGCATACGAAATTAAAACTCAACAAGCATGAAAGCAAAACACTTTAAGCAGCTCGGGAAGAACTGGGCTTTGTACTCGGAGATTAATACCAAGTACTGTAATTGGACCCTCTCCATCGCCACGGTCCACGAAGGCATGATTTGGCCGAACGGCATTTCGGTCAAGTTTCTGTGGTTCGGCGTGACCCTCATTCGCGTAAGCGAATAAATTAAAGATCCCCGGGGCCAAACGCTCCGGGGATTGTTGTGCAGAAATAAATTTTTAATTTGTATAAGGTTTGATTATATTTGAGGCATGGCACGAAGCACATATAAAATGAGTCCGCTCGCCTATATGGAGGAGGGACAGAAAAGGCGAGACGCCGGGGAATTTGTAAAGCCCACCGATGCGGAGGAGCTTTATTTTGCATTCGTCGAGTATTGCAAATTCATGCAGGATAACTATTTCTCCCAGGCTCACAAGAATAAGAATGGCGAAGACTGTAGCGTCTACATTTCCCGCCCGATGACCATCGAATCATTTAGGCTGTTTGCTGGCATCAATCCTGTTGAGTATGAGGAGCTCACGGGAGACCCGGTAGCAGCTGCAATTGGTGGCACCATCGAGGACGCCATCAATTCCCAGCAGATTGAGGGAGCACTGGTTGGTAAGTACGCTGCCAGCCTTATCCAGGTACTTCAAGGACGCAAGACCAATGTCAACCTGACGGGAGGCATTACTCTCGAACAGATAACAGGAATGGAGGTAAAATAAAATGGGACGCCGGCTTCAATTTGACACCAAAGGCAACGAGAAGCAGAAGGAAGTGGCTCGGTTATGGCTTGATGACTCGGTTACTGACATTCTGTATGCCGGCACGAAAGGTGCTGGCAAATCCTACCTCGGGTGTTCCTTGATAGCCGGCGATGCCCTCACCTACCCGGAGACATTTTATTTTATTGCGCGTAAGACGGCTGCCGACCTGGTCCGGTACACAATCCCCTCCATCTACGAGGTATTTACCCACTGGGGCATCACGGAGAACTACTACCACTTTAATGGCCAATACAACTTCTTCGAGTTGTACAACAAAAGCCGCATCTACCTCATCGATGCCAAGTATAACCCCAGTGACCCCATGTATGAGAGGTTCGGTTCCATGCAGATGACTCGGGGATGGATTGAGGAGGGTGGCGAGTTTATCCGCGAGGCGAAGACCAACCTCCAGGCTTCCATCGGTCGATGGAAGAATGACGTCTACAAGCTGGCTCCCAAACTCCTCATCACCTGCAACCCGTCCAACAATTTCCTCTACACGGACTACTACAAGCCATGGAAGGAGAACAAGCTGCCTCCTTGGCGTCGGTTCGTCAAAGCTCTGCCCCAGGACAACAAGACTCTCCCAGACACGTACATTGAGGGGCTTCTCCGGAACCTGACCCAGTCGCAGATCGAGCGACTGGTCTTTGGCAACTGGGAGTATGACGATGACCCGAATTGGCTGGTCGACTATGATGCAGTGTGCGACATGTTCAGCAATGAGTTCGTACTCCCGACGGGCAATCGGTTCATTAGCACTGACCTTGCCGGGAAAGGACGAGACAGTTGGGTGGTTGGAACCTGGGATGGCATGGTATGCCGGATCCCCATTGCCAAAGGCTTCTCGGAAGGCAAGGAGATGGAGGAGAAGATCGCCAAATTGGCCACCGGTCTGAAAGTCCCCCGGTCCAGCATCGTCTCTGACGCTGACGGACTTGGGTTCTACTTGGAGAGCTACCTGAAAGGCATCCGGGAGTTTCATGGAGGACAGTCAGCCATTGACTCCAAGACGTACAACAACATCAAGTCGGAGTGCGCATTCAAGCTGGCGGAGCTCATCAACAAGCGCCAGATCCACATCATCTGCTCTCCCGAAGTTCAGGAGAAAATCAAGCAGGAGATGACGGTGCTCAAGTCCAAGAACACGAACTCCGCTGAGCAGAAGCGAGAGCTCATCTCCAAGGACACCATGAAGCAGCTCCTCGGAAGGTCACCGGACTTCCTGGATATGCTCATCATGCGAATGATATTTGAGATCAAGCCGAAGGCGACTGGCATGAAGTCCGCCAAAATCATAATCCCAGCAAAGCGATGACCTTACCTATCATAGACCACATACGCTTGATGCTTCAAGACCTGGCACCTGGAGCAGTTTTCGAGTGCGACCAGGCTCGGATGCTGAATGTCAAAGTGGACACAATGCCTCGATTTGAGACTGGGCTCAACGGAGAGGTCATCAAGGACTCAAACGGGAATCCGGTCAGCACTACGTTCATCTACATCGAGGAACCGCTTCAGGGGTACTATGACATCCCGTACAGAGGCCACCAGAGACAGCGATTGCCTTTGATGATTTACTTCTGTAAGTTCGAGCCAATGGGCAATGACGCCTACAAAGGGGATACTCCGTTCAGTACTGAATCCAAGACGACATCGAGGCTCATCCTGAGAGACGAGCTGGAGAGAACGCTCGTAAGGCCCTTCCTCCGTCGGTTGAAGACTTCCAGACTTGGCATGCTTTACCCGGAGATGATGAACACGGTACGAATAGTCTACCCATCTGCCAGATTTGATGCTAACGAGGTCAGTGTGGGCATTGAGCTGACTACATATTCCGACTGGTGCATTTGGTCCGAAGATCCCGGCATGGATCTCATAGGCAAGAGATTAATAGACTTGCCTGTTGGTACTGACCTGTCCGGCAGAATGATCCGATGCTTGGTCCCCAATGGTATATTCCCAGCTGCCCCAGACGCTCCAGCCAATGACTTTTGGTATCTTAACAAAACGAGGATATGCCTTTTAGCTGTCCGTGATACTGGGGGAGCTAAAGGTTACTCATACTTACAAGTGATCATAGGGGCAGCATCATCAGGTTGGTCCACGTTGTATTACGAAATCCTAAAGTCTAATCCGGGGGACAGGAACTTGTGGTATAACCCAGATTTTACACTCAAGGCCCCCGAAGGATCGACGATTCTTAACACGGCTCCCGAGTCATTTAATCAATATCCGTTTAACGAGTTGACAGTCGTAGGATGATACAGCGAATCGACATACAAGGCGGTCAGATGACGTTCGGCCAACGCATAGAGCTTGGCCGGATCATCACTGAAAAGGAGATGACCGACATCGACAAGATGAAGGAAGGCATGCAATGTCTTGGAGTCAAATGGAGTCTGAGGAACACCTCAGAAATTGTCGAGTACTGGTATGAGGTCCTCATGGGCATTAAATACTGGATTGAACGAGAACAGGCTGAGCTCAAGTATGAGCCCAGTGCCGAGGAGAAGGCAGCCGGAATTGCTCAGTTTTCTTTATTGGTTGGCGAGATGGCTACCATCACTGCACTGGCCAAGGACTACTCGAAGGACCCGGACGAGATCCTGGAGTGGAAATACGGAAAGGTATACAACCTCCTTTTCACCAACTTGCAGAGTCACCTCTTCCGGGAGCGATTGAACAAGGAACTGGAGCGTAAGGCTCAGCAGAAAGCCAATGCTCGCAAACCTCGAAACAAATGGCGGTAGGACTGGAACAGATATTGGCTGAGGGTCTCACCCAGATGAGGGACGAGATCATCCGGGCATCACAGGACGCCGGGCAGGAAGCCTCCGGCAGAACCTATGCTCAGATAACAGTCCAGACGGGACGAGAAGGGGAAACAGTTTGGGGAACGATCGAAGCTCCAAACTACTTCTACACTCTCATCCGGGGACGAGGTCCTGGAAAGATCCCCGCCAATTTGGGACAGATCATCATGGAGTGGGCAAAGCTCAAAGGCATCACCTTCTCGGACCCAAAGGACCTGGTCCGGTTTGGTAATGCCACTGCATGGAAGATAAAACGAGAAGGCTCAGAGCTTTACCGCAATCACATTTACGTTGACTTGGTCGACACTCCCGCTGATAACTTCGAGGAGTACCTGGCTCAGCATTTGGACAAGACAATGGAGGTCCTCATTGAAGAGGCATTCACCCCAGACAACAATATGGACCACGGATATATAATATAACGCGATATGGCAATTACCAATCAACCGGCTGAGGATTCTTTATACTCAGCATATTCGCAAATACCAGTTGAGACTGACGACTCCACACTTGGACTCGAGGTCGAGACCCAAAACTTCGATGAGGCCAACATGATCTCGCTTAACATCATTGACAACGAGCAATCCGTGAGGATTGGTGGCGGCTCGGATCAAAACAAGTTCAGAGAGTTCGTAATACCCCGTAGGATGGTACCCGGGGAATGGTATGCTTTTCGGGTTGGCTTTGGCAGATCGAACATAGCAACTTCCCTGACGGTAGCACTATACCAAGGTAACGCAGAAGGCCATGGGGTGGTCGAGGTTGCTACGACCGACATAGCTATTGGATCTTCTATGACATGGCTTGTCCAAATCCCTAATACTGAAAATGTGAGATACCCTAACACGGTATTAATCGTATACGCCGGGAAGAAAGGAGACACAGCGGGGGTGACGGTAACACTGGACAACATGTCTTTGACCTACGGGAAGAATTTCATCGACTATAGCCCCAGCTCAGTGAAAGCAGCAAATTCATTAACCGAAAGCATCGACATCTACAGAGACTCGGGATTCGGGACGACGAAGAAATACGACCTCAGTTTCTTGGCAAAAGCCGGATTCCGGGACGACAGATTAAGAACATTTCCGTACATAAACCCATTCATCGACTTTGCCATTGACTACAGTCTCATATCGGCATATGCTTACAGGGGTATCGGGGAGGAAAACTTCAATGTACGATATGCCTCCCGGGGAGTTAGACCCCGGGGTCACAACGTCAACTTCTCCAGGTCTAACATAGGACTGGCATTGACTGACCGGACTCCCGATAGCGACAGGAACCTGTACGTCAAGAAATATTACGGGTACCCGTACTTTGTTACTCTGTTCCCGAAAGGAGCTTCGGGATTAACTCCTGCCACTCCGATTGACGTTCGTGTTAAAATTACGGGAGCTTCTGCCGAAACTCAATTTGATATTTCCAGCCGACTCAACATCCCACTTGTGTACGAATTTGATGATGAGAGTTTCGATGGAGCCGACTACGTAAAACTCAGACCTTCGGGGGGAGTAAATCCCGGTGAAGCATGGAATATCATATTCGTCGATACGGAGGTACCTTGCAACCCATTCTACATTCGCTGGATAAACCAGAAAGGCGGATGGGACACTTACATGTTTGAGCAACACAAGAAGTATACGCAGGAGGTTGACCGGGGAGACCAATACGTATTAGCGAATTCCAGAGACCCCTATGCCTCACAGACGAGAGGCGAGTTAGCTCCGGAGTTTAAGAACATAGTCCAAGCAGGAGCAGAACAGCTTGATGAGAACGACTTCAACTTGCTCAAAGGAATTGCTCTCTCACCTCTTGTTCAAAGGTACAACTACTCAGTCGGGGAATGGCAACGAGTCCTAGTAAATGACACGGACTTAACTTGGGACACCAAGACTCCCCGGAACACTGTTAGCTACGAGTTCCAGCTTATTGACGAACAAACTCAGTGGTAATATGAACTACGAACTACTCATGAAAGGCATTGACGGCGAGGTCTGGTCACTGGACCTCCCGCTGGATGCTCCTGCGATGAATTACCAGATCAACAATCTGGCGGAGCTGAAAGACAGGAATGCCTCGTACTCCCAGCGGATCAGTCTGCCCAGGACGACCCATAACGAGCAAGCATTCCAATTCAGTTTTGTAGTCGGCTCAGGTTCGTATGTACCATACATGAAGTTTCCTTGTCAACTATTCTATGAGGGAGCACTCATATCCCCGGCTGGAGCAGTATTGAACATCGTAGACGTATCAGATACATCGATCGGGGTCCAGATCCTCGGAGCAACCGCTGACCTGTTCGATACACTAAACAACACTGACGCGAAGGACCCTGGGGATGGTATGTTCCTCCTCAAGTGGTACACGGACACAATGGGACAGACTGAGCGATACCTCTCCGGCCCCGAAGAGGTTAAAGTCCTGTACTTTTGGCTGTATGCAACTCTACAAAAGAACCCGAACATACCCCCTGTCTCCATGGAGGCAATCAGGCAAGTCAGGGAGTTGGATAAGTTCTACCCCCACCTCAACTGGTATGACTTGGTGACATGGATCTTCGATCGAGCAGGCTACAGTCTCGAGACCGACGTGGACCCCGTCGACCGAGCCGAAATGTTTTTGCCTTGCACTTACCCCGTTTTGGCAGACAACCCCAAGGCCCCGAAAGCATCCGGAACTGGCTGGATCCAGGATCCCCCGGTTGGCACCACGGTCGGGGTGATATGGAAAGGCTACCCCGGGGTAACTCTCAGTGACCCGGTCGCCGGACGTTTGATTATAGGCACCGAATCCGGAACATTCAGCTGGATGACTCTATGGGACACGACCATCACGTTTAGTTTCTCATGGTCCAATATTTCTGTCATCCAAAATGGTGCGGTGGCAGTCAAAGTTACACACTACAAGAACGACGGAACCAGTGCTGTAGTGTTGACCAGGGCCTGGACATCGGGGTCTTCTGGCAGCGTTTCGGTCGATATACCGATGGAGGCAGGGGAGCACATACTGGTGTCTGGAACTCTCGCCGTAATCACTCGCCCTGCCAGTCAGTTTGACATGAGATTTCCGGTCAGCATTACTGCTCCTCCTGTGCCTGAAACTTCACCAGGGGATAAGCCCCAACCCGGACTAACCTATGACCTCCTGGCCTCTACTGGATTCAAAAGCTTGGGGGACATAGTCAAAGCATTTGTCCAGCTGTTTGGTCTAACCATCGACGTTAATCCCGCCACAAAGGTAGCAAGAGCATACTCTATTCAGGAGTTTTACAACAGACGAAGTTCGTCCGGGAAGAATTGGTCTGACAAGCTGATAAAAGGAAAGGACACCAAACTTACGTTCCAATTGTCCAGCTATGCCCAGTCCAACGAGATGAAGTTAGAGGATAACAAGGACAACAACGTTACTGACTCGTACAAGTTCAGCATCCCGGACGTCAACCTCCAGCCCACCAAACTCCTGTTCCAAATTGGGTTCTTGGCAGGGCTCAACCAAGACCTCTATGATGCGGACACTACAAATAAGATTCATACACTTGCTAACTACCCTATCTGGACCATCAATAGAGGTCGGATGGAGAACGGGGAAATGACCGAGACGACTTGGGAGTACAATGCTCTCAGTAAGCCGATGGTCGTCCACATAAATAAGTCTGACTATATGTGGCCCCAGGTGAGTGTAGGCTACACCCTTACCCGGGTACGACTATACACGGCGTATTTCAAAAATTTGAATTACTACGTTCCGAAGTACTACGACAAGCTCATCAACAATATACTCAAAAGACCAAAGATCCTACAGACCCAAATTCTTTTGGACTCGCTCGACATTCAAAGTCTGGACTTGTTCAACCCGATATGGCTGGAAGAGCATGGGTTCTGGTTCTACGTTTCGAAAATAAACAACTTCCAAGCTGGAAAGATAACCAAAGTAGACCTAATACGAATGTGATATGGCCGAAGAACAGAAAAATACAATTTACAACGTCCGTGTAACAGCTGAGGATGCCCTCAAGACGTTAGCCGAATTGAAACTCAGGTCCCAGGAGTTGAGAGATCAGCAGAAGGCTCTCGGCAAAGTAACTGAGGAGAATGCTCAAGAATACTATGCGCTTGACAATCAGATCAAGGCAATCAACAGCGAGGCGAACAAGTACCAGAAGCAAATCCAGAACAACATTAAGCTCCAGAACCAACAGGAGGCAAGTTTAGCAAAACTTAGAACCCAGCTGGCTTTGGACAATGCCGAGTTTGCAGAGCTGGGCAACTCAATGCAGGACGCGGCTCGTAAAGCCGAGCTCGGCAAGCGCATTGCAGAAACCACCGAGGAGCTCAAAGCTCAGGAGGAGGCACTCGGGGACTATCGCCGGTCAGTTGGTAACTACGAGAAGGCAACGGAGAACCTCAAGCAGGAACTCTCCGACCTTACCCAGACACTCATCCAGATGGCTCAGTCCGGGGATACGAGTTCTGAGACGTTCAAGGAGATGATTAAACGAGCCGGTGAACTGAAAGGAGCTGAGGACCTGGTCAATACAGCTATATCCAACGTTGGTAAAGGAACTGAAACCATACAGGCAGTTACCAGCGCCACGTCAGCTTTGACTTCCGTATGGGGCCTTTGGACCACAGCCACTCAGGTACTGGGGAGCGAGAACGAGGAGCTCAATGCTACCATGACGAAGATGATAACCATCATCACGGCTCTTTCCTCTTTGTCTTCTCTCCAAGCAGCTCTCTCCAAGACCGAAGCCACTTATCGAGCTGCATCTAACTTGGTTCAGCTGGTTGGCATCAACCAGACTCTCGCCGAGACGAAAGCGATAGCTGCTAAAAATGCCGTACAAGGAGCTGGCAACATCCTCACCAAAGCAGCAGCAGCTGCCACATGGCTTTGGAACGCGGCTTTGGCTGCCAACCCCGTTGTATTGGTGGCAGCAGCAGTGGGCGGATTGGTGGCTGGAGTGGTTGCTCTTACGAACGCATTTAACAGTAACACGGAAGCTCAAGAGAGAGCAACCCGGGCAATGGAGGCATACAATCGAGCTGCCGAAGCCTCCACGTATATACTGGACCAGATCGAGACCAAGCGGAATACTCTGTCAAAAGCCGAGGAGATCCGGGGCAAGAGAGAAATAGAAAATCTCAAAGCCAATCATGCCACGTCGGAACAGATCGCCGAAGCTCAGCTTAAAACAGCTAACAAGCTCCGCGAGATTGAAATGAATGCAGCTCGTCAAAGACAGATGGCTGCAATGGATGAGTTCGAATCCTTGAAGAAGGTGATTGCAGCCAAGGAGGAAGAGCTCAACACGTGGTCCGGAAGCTTGGACAAATACAAGGAAGCCAAAAAGGAACTCGACGACTTGAAAGGTCGATACCAAGAACTGTTCCGGACAATCGAGAATGAAGGAGCCGCAGTTGCCAACTTGGCTCTTGAGACTGCAATAGCCAACCGGGAGGCTCAGCAGGCCATTGCCGATAAGGCTCTGGAGGTTGCTTTGAAGAACTCGGAAGCCATGCAGAAGATCCGGGAAGACGATCTCAGGTTCCAAACAACATTCCAGTCTACGAGCATTGCCATCCGGATGGAGTATGAGAAAAAGCTCTACAAGGCAGCTCAGGATGGAGCCCGGGAACGTCTGGCTCTCCAGAAAGCTCACGGCAAAATTACTAATAAGGAGTATCAGACGGCTCTGAATGCCATGGCTCGGTCTGACAAGCAGTTCTACGAGAACCAAGCCAAACAGCTCAATGACTACCTTGCGGGGGTGAGAGCAAACATATTGGCTGTAGCTTCCGGAGGCACAGTCGATATGCAGATTGCTCAGGTTACTCAGAAGTACCAGGACGCCATGAAGGAGCTGGCCAACATTCAGTCTCCCCAGTTCGTGAGAGGTATGAGCGAGGAGGAATACCAGAAAGAGTATGCCGCTTATGAGCAGTTCCTGGTCAACAGAGCCGAACTCGAGAAACAGATCCAACAAAACCTCCAGGACGAAATCAAAAAGATCCGCGAGGACGCTACCAAACAGCAACTTGACCGGTTCAACCAAACTCTAAACGAACAGTATGCCGAGGACCTCTCGAAGGCAGCGGACAACGAAAGGAAGAAGCTGGAGCTCGAGAATGATATGCTCCAGAAGCAAATCGAAGCCAGGAAAGCTGCCGGGGAGAAAACCTATGAGCAGGAGGCCCAGCTCCGAGCCAACAATCTTCGTCTCCAGCAAATGGACCTCGACAAGGAGCTCGCTCAAGCCGAGTTAAATCACAAGTCCAAATATGAGATCCGGAAAAGGTATCTGGAGGCAGAGTTGGCAGCAGCTCAAGGAAACGAGGACGCCATTGCTCAGATCCAACTCGAGATGGCCGAGAATGAAGAGGCTTTATGGGAGGAGCGAATTGAGAAGCTCAGGGAGTATGCTGAAATAGCATCCGGCTTTGCTAATGCTTTCAATGACTTGGCCAGTGCTCTCGGGGAGCGCCGGGTTCAGGAGGTAGAAGAACAATACAGCCGGGAGGAGCAGGCATTGGCAAACATGTACGCCAATGGCCAAATCACGGAGGCCCAGTACAACGAGAAGAAAATCAAGATGGAGAAACAGAAGGAGAAGGAGTTGGCCAAAATCGAACGGGAGCAAGCTATCCGGGAGAGAGCAATGGGCTCCTTCGAGATTGGCATTAATACTGCCATCTCCATCATGGCATCGGCTAAAATGGGATTCCCTTTGGCTATCCCATTCATCGCAGCAGCTGCAGCTTTGGGAGCAGTCCAGATGGCAGCTCTTTGGGCAGCTCCTCTGCCGAAAGCCGCAAGAGGTAAATATATTGAGGGCCCCAGCCATGCTGCTGGAGGAGTGCACATTGAGGCGGAGGGAGGCGAGACCATCATTAACAAGAAGTCGAGTCGAATGTTCCTGCCTCTCCTGTCAGCCATAAACGAGCTTGGTGGCGGGGTACCATTCACTAAAGTCGGGTCGGATGGAGGATATGCTATCCGGTCATTCGCTGAGGCGTCGGAGCCCATTAATCGGCTTGACATGGAGAGGGCAATTCAAAAAGCATTTGGCCAGGTGAGAGTGATTGCTACAATCGAAGACATCCGGAGGGAAGATGCTAACTACGTGCAGATTCAGGACCGGGCTAATTTTTAAATAGTCCAGCACAAATAGTATTTCAATATCTATTAGGAATAATTATATTTGTATCGAAATAATTTGGCACATGATATTCATCAACTTAAAAGGCGCAATTGACTCCGAAGAGAATCGGGTCATGATGGAGCTTTGGGGTGGGACCTCAGAGATCTGCTCCGTGGAGACCTTCCGCCGGGTACTTGATGAACACCCCGACGAACAGGAGGTGTGCATCAACATTGACTGTGACGGGGGCTCTGTTGAGGAGGGCTTCAAGATTTACGATCTTCTTCGCATGAGCGGGAGGACGATATATACAAATATTGTCGGGGGATGCCACTCGATGGCAGTGTGCATCCTGTTGGCAGCTCCGGCAGAGAACCGGTCGGCAAACAGGAATTGCCGGGCACTCATCCATCGGGTATACATGCCGGTCGGGGATTGGCTCACTTCCGACGATGCTCGTAGCATTGCCGAGGAGCTTGCTCTGGAGGAGGAGGCTATTCTTGACGTGTATGTCGAGAGAACAGGTCAGGACCGGGAACGGCTCCGCAATGTCATGCATGAGGAACGCATCCATGATGCCAAATCACTTCTTGACTTGGGATTCATTTCCAAAATCAATTCATACAACACAAACCAAATTTTTAATGCTATGGCAAAAAACGAAAAAAGCGCTTATGAAAAATTCATGAGCAAAGTCAAGGCATTCCGGAATGGCAAGAAAGGCGCTCCCGCCAACTTCGACTATCTGGATGCTGAGGGTCAGGTCGTTCTCCAGACCGTAGGTGAAGAGGACAATCTGGCCGAAGGTGTAGAGGCAACTCTCGCCAACGGCGAGACGTCGGGCACTGTCGTTCTGGAAGACGGTCGGGTGGTTACTGTCGAGGACAACATCGTCACCATCATCGAGATGGAGGACACCGAGTCTCTCGAGGACCGCGTTGAAGCACTGGAGGCGATGCTCGACGAGGCAACGAACCTCATCGAGGAGCAGGAGAACGAACTCCGCAACCTCCGTGGTAGCAACTACCGCCCGAAGAACCGCAAGACGGTTCTGCCCGGAGGCAAGAAGCCCGAACCCTCGGCAGCTGACCTCAAGAACGAAGCTCGCGAAAAGCTCCAGAAGGTCAACGCTGCAAAAAAGATCCTCAAGTAGTCAAACTCAAAAGCTTTAAGAACTATGGCAGCTAAAAACGGCGGATTCCTCGACATGGATAAGTTCACTTTTTGTGGACGTGTCATTCAGGCAATCTCGGAGATGATTATGGAGGACACCATTCAGGGTCCTGACATCAACTCCATTCACACAGTCTTCCCCGACATCGTCACTAACACCGAGGTGGGTTACATCGGTGAGGGTGGCATGGTCGGCGTGGTCAACACCGGGTGTAACCCGACTCCTCAGCCGTGGAACATCAACACCCGCAAGCTGAAATGGGAACCCGGCATCTGGGAGATCCTCCTGTCCCAGTGTTACACTGACCTCCAGCAGTCGGCAACTATCTACTCTCTCCGCACCGGCGTCGACATTCCGGACTTCACGGATACGGACTACATGAACATCGTCATTGAGGTTCTGGAGCGCTCCATTATGGACTTCTGGTACCGCCTGTTCTGGTTCAACGACAAAGACGCCAAGAACGTTACCGACAGCGGTATCATTACGGATGGGCTCGACCTGAAATTCTTCACCATCATCAACGGTTTCTGGAAACAGATTACCACACAGGCTACAGCCAATCCGTCCCAGCGCGGAGCAACAATTACGGAAAATGCCGGGGCATCTTACGCAGCTCAGAAGCTTACTCCGGGCAAGGCCAAGGAATACATTCAGTCGGTCGTGTTTAGTGCCCCGCTTCTGCTCCGTCAGCAGTCTGACAAATTTATCCTCGTTACCCAGTCGGTCTACGATGCCTATCAGCAGTCTCTTATGGACGCTTGCTGCCTCGAGTCGGCTCGCTTGGCTCTGCTGAATGGCATGGAGGCTCTCAGCTTCAATGGCATCCCTGTCATCGCAATGCCCATCTGGGACAAGATCATCGCTACGTCGGAAGACACTGGCACGAAGCTCAACAACCCCCATCGAATCCTCTTCACCTCGAAGAGCGTCCTCGGCATAGGTGTTGATGCAATCGACAGCTTCGAGAAGATGCGGATCTGGTACGAGTACAAAGACCGCGTAGTATACGTAGAACTCATGGGCCGGGCGGATGCCAAGCTCACTAACCCGGATCTGTTCTCGGTAGGTATCTAACCCTCAAAAATCTAAGAAAATGCCAGGACTTGATTGTTCTAAAATCAAAACAGGATTCACCAACCAGGTGTGTGGTAAGCCGGCAATCGCCGGCACCACCGCCAGGGTGATTCTCCTCAGCTACTCGGACGTCGACAAATCAAAGTCTGTTGTAACTGACAACGTTATCTCTTCGCTCATCCTCAAGGCCGGTGCCACTGGTTACGAAGTCGACTCGCTGCCCAACGCAACAGTTGGCTCGGACACCATCAATGCTGGCACGTATCTCAAGACCCACCAGCACAACGTGGTCGTCCGAATCTTCAAGAAGTCGGAAGCAGCCAAGAAGTTCGTAAACGGCCTGACCAATGCCCGCGTCATCGCTATCGTCGAGAACAACGACACCGGAGACAACGGGGACACCAAGTACGAGGTGTATGGCTGGGACTCGGGTCTGGAGCTCACCGAAATCACTGTCACTACCGAAATGACCGACGGCGTCGCTTACCAGGTAACTCTGGCCAACGGCACAATCGCTCAGGAAGGTTCGCTCCCGATGAGCCTCTTCAACACGGACGAGAAGACCACCGACCTCATGGTCGAGGGACTCCTTGCCGGAGGCAGCACAGGGTGTACGGTAAAGGGCATGATGGAGTTCCTGAATGATACTGAGGAGTCCGTAGGAAATATGGTTCCCATCACCCTGACTCGAGACAGCTGTCAGACAATTACCAAAGTGAACATGCCCGCAGCTCCTACGTCTCCGAATCCGGCTGTTGCATTCCCGGGATCGGGACTTCCGGCAAACTACATCTTCGTCAATGGTACTACAGGAGACGCAGCTAATCCGCCCAAACTGTACTACACCAACAACTCTGGGCCCTCCCAGACGGAAACCCAGTGGGGTGCCAAGATTGACGACGCAAACATCCGGAAGCTGTACATCAACGGAGAGTATGTCATCGTTCTGAGCACCTATGTAGGTGCCCCGAAATCGTAGCACTCATGACTGACATGCTCGAAAGACTGAGAGCTTACCAATCCAAGTATGGGTCCCTGAAAGGCGAAGCCTATCGGGCCCATACATTGGAATTGGAAAAGAATCCCGCTCTCCATCGAGAAGTAGACGAACTTTCTCGGTACTTTTTGAATAAGTCAGTTTCCCGATGCGGCTTCTGCCTGATCGAAGCCGACTTAGCACTAAGACGAATAACAGAACAACAGATGAAAAACGTAGCACACCCCGATTACGAACTCCGAGCAGGTACTCTGCTCCACGACCCAATCAACAAAGAGTTCAGCAAGATCCTCACTCCGAGAAACATCACGGAGGAGCTTTGCTTGTACCACATCGCATTCAACAAGGATGCTCTTTCGTACTTCACCCGGGTCCCCGAAGATCTGAACGACCGGCTGGAGAAGTTCATGGCACGTTACGGCAAGGAGATGCCGGACAAGGACGTGGAAATCAAGAAGCGCCAGGCTCAGGTCCTGAGCAAGCAGATCGAGTCCGTGAAAGCCGAACTCGAAGAGCTGAACAAGAAACAGACCGAGCTGAACGCCAAGCTCGATGAGTACTCCAAAGCCATGGGAGCAATCCACGCTATTCTCGATTCTGCGAGGGCCGAGGAGAAGCCCGAGGAGAAGCCCGAGGAGAAGCCCGCCGACATCGACACCGAGGTGAAGGAGTTCATCGACGCCGGGATGGATCTGGAAGCCATCAAAGAAGCCTATGCAGACTCGCAAATGTCTGCCGGGGAGATCGAAGAGGCTTACAACCGGATAGTCAATCCCGTTTCAGAGACTCCCAAGAAGGGAGCCAAAAAAGGAGGGTCCAAATAGGACTGGTAATAGGACGGGGTCGCTTCCCGTCCCTCCTACTATTAAAATTACGCCAGTATGAAAGTTGCACAGATCAAATCAGCTCCTCAGTTCGAATCTCGGGACTGGAGACAATATGGCATCCAAACATACGGAGATACCAACGACTTTCCCCAGACAGTCAGCGAGATTGTTCAGGCTTCAAAGACCGGCAATGCCTGCTTGAGCATATACAATGACTTCGTATACGGTCACGGATTCAAAGATCCGGGTATCTACAAATTGCGGGTCAACAAAGAAGGGGAGAAGCTCGACAAGATCCTCCGCATGGTATGCAAAGACTTCACGTTATGGCATGGGTTCGCCATCCATGTTAACTACAATATGAACTTCCGCGTCAGTTCGATCCACCACATTCCGTTCGAGTCTCTCCGACTTGCGAAGGCAGACGATGGTGGATTCATTGGCCGGACGGCATATCATCCTGACTGGGGACACCGAGACAAGACGAGGTCCCGGTGGTCCCCGTCCGACATTGAGTGGTTTCACCTCTTCAACCCGGATCCGGAGGTTATCCTGAACCAGGTAGAAGAAGCTGGCGGATGGGACAACTACAATGGCCAGATCCTCTACTTTTCCGGAGACTCTGAAGGCAGTCCCTCTTACCCGGTCCCCATCTTCATCGCTGAGATGACAGACATGAGAACTGAGGAAGCACTTGCCAATGTAGCCGGTCGAAACGCATGCTCCAACTTCTTGTCAGCTGGGATCTTGGTAGACATCAAGGACGAGACTCAAGATCAGTCCCAAGTCAATGAGACCCAGAAAGAGCTCAACAAGTTTCAAGGAGACGAGAACACTTCTCAACTGTGGTACATACAGTGCAAGTCCAAAGATGAGGTGCCCCAGTTCATAAGGTTCTCCGGGGAGAACTATGACAAAGCATTCGAAGTAACGCAGAGAGTCATCCCGGAGAACATTGGTCAAGCCTTCAAGCAGCCTCCCATTCTTCGAGCTGTTGACGTGGGGGCTAACTTTGGGGCTGATCTCATGACCAATGCCTACAAGTACTACAACTCTGTTACAGTCAGGGAGCGTCAGCAGCTGGAGGAGACTTTCGTATCGATTTTTGAGTACTGGTGGGCTCCTTTGGAAAATCCCGACTTCGCTATTCAGTCTCTCACTTACAATGCCGGCGAGTCTATAGCAGACAGAATTGGCAAGGACAACATGACTCAGGTACTGGAGATTATCCGGGACCAGATGCTCTCCACTGTTCAGAAGAGAAACATGCTCAAGCTCATTTATGGGCTTTACGACGAGGAGATTATAAAACTCATGCCAGATGATACTCAACTCTAACGACCTTCGGAATGTTCGGCCGATAGCCGAGAACATCAACGACCCGGCCAGACTGGAGCCATATATCCGGGAGGCTGAGACTCTCAGGCTGGTGGATGCCATAGGAGCCAATCTCTACAGATGGCTCGACGAGACAGACTTTTCCGGCCCCGGTCCTTTCCAATACGGGGACGTAACCATTACAAAAGATCAGTACACTGCCGCCATGGAAGGCGGGTATTATGATGGTGGCTGTTCCGGGGATGGTCGAAGCGAAGGACTCAAGATCGCCATTGCATACATTGCGTATTCCCGATTCATCGTCAACAATCCAATCAATCCCACTGCCTTCGGGGTGAGGTACAAAGATGGCGAATTCAGCACTCGAGTAGAAGACAACATCATCATCCGTAGCTCGAACGAAGCACGGAACATCGGGGAAGCCTACCTCGAGAAGGCTATAAATCACCTTAAAGCTCTGCGGTTACTGACTCCATGTACTGAATACAAGGAGTCCCCGTCTCGTAAAATGATTATAGGACGTAATAAATTATAAGTTTAACAGATATGGAGGAGGAAGTCATGAGAGCGGGAAAATGGATATGCGGGAGCATTGTAGGGTTTTGGGGGCTTTTAGCTCCGGTCCAGGTCCTTATCCTCTGTGTCTGTATTGCCATTATCGTCGACTTCATAACTGGAAATATTGCTGACTACAAGCGCCACAAACGAGCCCATCAAAAATATGTGTTCAAAAGCGAGAAAATGTGGGACACGTGTTGGAAGTTGGGGCTCAGCATTATCGGTATTGGCATGTCCTACATGCTTGACGTGCATGTCCTCCCGAACTTCTTCGCTGCTTTTGTGGTCGGGACTGAGTTTTGGAGCTTTCTGGAGAACTCCGCAATCATTTCGAATCACCCCATATTCAGAGCTCTCCGGTCATACATGGAGAGATCGGTCAGCAAGAAAACTCAAATAGACTTTAAATGCCATGAAGACAAGTAAGTATTTTAAGCCCGAAGAATTCGAGCGATGCAACCCGTCCTGCTCCATTGAAGACATGGACCAGGATTTTCTCGATCTACTGGATGACCTCCGTGAAAAGGCAGGCATCCCTCTCGTCCTCAATTGCGCTTATCGTTCCAAAGAACACGATAAGGCCAAAGGACGGTCCGGCAACAGTGCTCACACCGAAGGTTTGGCAGTGGACATCAGGTGTGCCTCGGGCCCCAATCGGATGAAGATCCTCCGGGCAGCCATTGCATTGCGGATCCGGAGGATAGGCATCGACGGGAATTTTATCCACGTAGATGCTTCTAAAACCCTCCCGCAGGACACGATATGGACTTACTAAAGAGAGTACTCTGCACAATAGTTCTTGTAGGTATAGGCTTTATAATCGGGCGTAAAACAGTCGAGGAAAAGACCGTTATAAAGTACGTCGATTTACCCCCAATTCAGGGGGAGGTCAAAGTCCCGGATTTGGTTCCAAAATGGGAGGGTTTTAGGAATCCAATCAAATTGATATATATCTATAAGGGCCAGGAGGAAAAGGTTCCCCAAACACCCCCAGAAATCACAAATGGAGGGGGTTTTGGGGAGGACCAAAAGGAGGTGGATACTCTGGAGAGCGTAAAAAGGACAATATTGGACTGGAATACGACCAGGAAATACGCTGGAACATTCTTCAAAGATCCCAAAATTG
>OHDS01000561.1_pt1 | contig 18496 bp, 18 predicted proteins | sample 1567031 | NCBI WGS metagenome assembly OHDS01 (sample SAMEA3879503, study PRJEB24766) | human gut metagenome | biome: human-associated habitat; feature: feces | place: USA | collected 1985/1987
TTCCTTTTGTAAAAAATTTCAGCAGACAAGCGTCCCCACCTGCCGATTTAAGTTTATTATACAATATATTTTTGAAAATATAAAGACCTAAAAAGAAGATTTAGTGAAAATTTTAACAATTAGTCGAAAAATTCTTCATTTTGTCCTGTTTTAGTCAATTATCACTAAACTTTCAAAATAAACTCACACTTCCGTAACACAACAAGGTTGATTTTGATTTTGTGAAAAGGTATAATATAAATGTAAATTACAATACTTGATTTTGGTCAAGCGTTGTATGATAATATTTTTTGCAAACTATCTCGTAGTGGTAGTCTTGCGACCGCAAGTAATGACAGATATTTTATTGCAAACAAAGTTTTATAAATATAACAAAACAACCGATATAGTGACTGGCGGATGATATCCGCCACTACGAAATATTTGTTCATTTCGGCAATTTGCTTGCAAAAAATTTTGTTTCATTACTTAAGGACAAACGCAGTTTGTACCCCACGGTAACAAATAAATGTAGGAGTAACTTTTATGGACAATTTTGACAACAACAATATGGGTGGGTTTGAACCGCAAAAGCCGTTCACCGAAAAGCCCGTACAAAACAATAATATGAACACGGAACAGACAATTCCCGTTTCCGAACCCGAAACACAGGAAGAACAGACTCAGAATGTTCAGCCGCAAAACGGCAACACACCGTACGGTGATTATATTTTCGGCAACAACAATCAAAACACGGCAAACAATGCAAATCAAAACGAAAATGTTCCGCCGTATCAGCAGAATCAAAATCCGAATCCGAACACCTACGCTCAGCCGTGGCAGTACGGTTACGGTCAGTATCCCTACAGCGGACAGAATCCGCAGTATAATCAGAACAATCAGCAGTACGGACAGTATCAAAACAACACAGGATACAATCAGAATGTACCTCCGTATCATCAGAATATGTACGGACAGCCTCCCTACGGCAACAACGGTACATACAATCAGCAATACAATCCGCAGATGTTCGCACAGTACCCCCAAAAGAAAACAAAGGGCGGAATAATTGCGTTGATTATCGTTCTCTGTTCACTTCTTACAATCGGTTTTATCGGCATGATGGTGTACGGATTTTCGGCTGACATAAAAGAAGATTTGAACAGCGACCGAAGTGATTCGGGCAATTCGTTCAGACTTCCGAATAAAGACAGCACAACACCGTTTGAAACCCTTCCCGACACATCTTCGCAGGGTAAAACTCACGATGAGTCGGACTACAGTGACAAGGTGAACAAGGATTACTCGGGTATGAAGCTTGAAAGCAATCCGAAAGACGCAAAAACAAACAACAGCTACACAGCCGCAAAAGCGTCAGAAAAGGTTTCCGACTCGGTAGTCGGCATTCTCTGTTACTCGGACGATGTACCCGATCAGGCTGACACAACAACCGCATCTTCACAGGGAAGCGGAATTATCTTCTCACAGGACGGCTATGTTATCACAAACGCTCATGTAATCGGCAACAGCAAAACAGCCTATGCAATCAGAGTTGTAACATCTGACGGCAAGGTATACAAGGCAGGTGTTGTAGGTTACGATTCAAGAACCGATATTGCAGTTCTCAAAATGGACGATGCAAAGGGACTTACCCCTGCAACATTCGGCGATTCGTCACAGCTTGAGGTTGGTCAGGATATTATCGTAGTCGGCAATCCCGGCGGTCTTGACTATCAGAACACAACAACCAAGGGCGTTATTTCGGCGCTTGACAGAAAGCTTTCAACATCAAGCCTTACAAAGTACATTCAGACAGATGCCGCAATCAATCCGGGCAACTCGGGCGGTCCGCTTGTAAACTACTACGGTCAGGTTGTCGGAATTACAACTTCAAAGATTGTTTCCGAAACTTACGAAGGTATGGGCTTTGCAATTCCGTCACAGACAGTAAAAAGCATTGTTGACACACTTGTAAAGAACGGCTATGTTGAAGGCAGAGTAAAAATCGGCATTTCGGGCATTGCAGTAACCTCCGATCAGGCATCAAATTACAACATTCCGCAGGGCATTTATGTTCAGAGTATCGTATCGGGCGGCCCGTGTGACGGCACAAGCCTTAAAGAAGGCGATATCATCACAGAGGTTGACGGCGAAACAATTACAAGCTTTGCAGATGTTTATGCGATTCTTGAAACCCACAAGCCGGGGGACAAAATCAAGGTTAAATATTACAGCTCATCATCGGGCGACGGTGAGGTTGAAATCACACTTCAGGAAGATAAGTAATTTTAATATAAGAATATCACCAAAAGCAAGAGGGCAGTCACGGCAATGTGACTGCCTTTTGTTTGTCTGAAAATAATGTGCATTCCCGTAGCGGCGGTCATTGACCGCCAATCGAACCAATTGTAAAATTGGTTCGACATTATATGATTGCTTTAACAGATAATAATACCACAAAATTGACTTGCGGTTTGTTCGGTTTGGTTTTACAACCAAACCGATTGGCGATCACTGATCGCCGCTACTTCTTCCTTGGGATAAAATTCCGCAAAAAACCTGCACTTCTTCCTTTCAGGTAAAACCAACCTATGGTGTCAAAAACTGCCGCTCCGACAAAATTAACAAGCAAATCTTTCATTGTATCAATCAGACCGATATCAAGGTAGCCGTTAATGCCGAGATTTTCACCGTTCACAACGGTTGATGTTATATCCCTGATGTGCATTATCACATTCGGCTTGCCTGAAATCAAGCCCGAATGTATTGCCGTGATTACGGTGTCCTTTTGCATATCCTTTTCAAAAAGCATATCCGCACCAAACTCAAAAAACTCCCACACAACACCGACTGTCATTGAAAAGCAGAACGAAAACAGGCACACGAACATGGGCGAGAGGCTCAATTTCACCCGCTCGCTTCTGTTCAAAATATCGGTCAAGCCGAATCCGACCCCTGCACAGATAAAGCCGTTCACGGCATGGAGCAATGAATCCCATATTGGAATCTTTTCGTAGAACGCACCGAGCTCACCCATAACATTTGCCGCAAACACGAACAGCACAACAATCGTTTCAAGCACACTCGGCAACGCTACCGACAGCTTTCGGTCGATGAACAACGGAAGCATCAACAGTCCGAGCGTTAACACGCAGGTCATGACATTCTCCCATTTTCCGTTTAAAATGCCGGCAGTCAAAAGTGACACAAGTATGAGCCTTATTATGATGTAAACGCCTGCCTTAACTCTGTGCTGTCGCATTTCACGCACATTCAGCCACCGTGCAAGCCTTTGAAAAAATCCTTTAAGTCGTTTTTTCATAATATCCCCCGATTTTTACACTTATTTTTTCCTTAAAAACGAGATAAACCCCTGTAAAATTGTATTAGCTTTTTCTGCCTGATATTACCGCAAAATAAAAAAGCCACCGCAATCTGCGATGACTCATAAGCATTGATATTAAATTACTTTTTCTCTGACGATTCGGCTTTTTCGCCATTTTTTTCAGCCTCAAGCTTTTTCTTGAGTTCCTCTTTGCCGACAGCAAGCATCAGCTTGATACGGTTTTCCTGATTTACCTTCGGCGCACCCGGATCATAGTCGATGGTAACGATATTGGCATTCGGTCTGATTTCTTTAATCTTTCTGATTGCGCCCTTACCGTTGATATGATTTGGCAGACAACCGAAAGGCTGTGTGCATACGATATTCTCATAGCCTGTATCGGCAAGTTCAATCATCTCGGCTGTCAGCAACCAACCCTCGCCCATCTTACTGCCGTAGCCGATAACACCGTTTACAAGCTCCTTTGTGTGAGCATATCTGTGAGGCGGAACAAAACCGTACTTTTCAGCGGCATCAACCATAAGTCCCTCAAGCTTTGTGAGGTAGTTAAGAAGCATCGAACAGAATTTGTATTTAACTCTGCTTCCTCCGAACATCTTGTAGTCCTCAATACGGTTATCAACCTTAAACGATGCAAAACCCATAAGACCGGGTACGCAAACCTCGCAATCCTGATCTGCAAGAAAGTCCTCAAGGCCGTTGTTAGCCATTTTGGAATATTTTACATAGATTTCGCCGACAATACCGACTTTAACCTTCGGCACTTTATTAAGCTCAATTTTTGTGAATGACTTTGTAATTTTATCAAGAGTTTCGTCAATTTCTTCAAGAGTGTAGCCCTTGCCCTGTATGAGCATATCGGAAATCTTATCCGTCCACTCATCAACAAGCGCCATACTTTCGCCCTTGTTCACTTCATAAGGCTTTGTCTGGTTTGAAAGCAGCATTAACTGGTCGCCGTACACAAGACCGCCGACAAATCTGCGGATAAGCGGAAGTGTGAGCGAAAAACCGCTGTTGTGCTCCATACCGAATGAAAGCGAAATTACGGGAACGAACTCAAAGCCTGCCTTTTTGAGAGCCTTTCTCAAAAGGAAAATGTAGTTTGACGCACGACATCCGCCGCCTGTCTGAGTAATCATCAGGGCAACCTTGTGAACATCATACTTTCCGCTTTGCAGAGCATTGATGAACTGACCTATAACCAGCAAAGCCGGATAACAGGTATCGTTGTGAACATATTTAAGACCTGTCTGCGCAATCTCCGGACCTGTTGTGTCGAGCAAATCAGACTTATAGCCGTAGTAGTTGAACACCTTTTCAAGTATTTTAAAATGAATAGGCGCCATATTGGGCATAAGGATTGTGTATTCCTTTTTCATCTGCTTTGTAAACAGCAAACGACCTGTTTTTTTGTCATACTTCAACTCTGCCATAACAGAATTTCCTTTCATCAATCGTTTTCAAGCGCAGCAAGCAAACTGCGGATTCGGATTTTAACTGCTCCGAGGTTTGTAATTTCGTCTATCTTAATCTTATTTTTGCTTTCAAGAATTTCTCTTACCTCATCGGTTGTAATCGCATCAACACCGCAGCCGAAGGATACAAGCTGAACAAGCTCCATGTCCTTTCTTGTTGTAACATATTTTGCCGCCGCATAAAGTCTTGCGTGGTATGTCCACTGGTTGAGAACATGAGTCCGGAAATGTTCAACTCTCGGAGAAACAACATCTTCGCTGACGATTGCAACATCAAAACCTGAGATAAGTCTGTCGATTCCGTGGTTAATTTCGGGATCAATATGATATGGTCTGCCTGCAAGAACAAAAATCTTTTTGCCCTCTTTTTCAGCCTTGGCAATAATCTCGTTGCCCTTGTCGATAACCTTTTTTCTGTAATTTTCCTGTTCCTGATATGCAAGCTTAGCCGCATTTCTGACCTCGTTAAGAGTGAGGTCGGGGAAGTGGAACGAAAGTCTTTCATAGGCTTTCTTAGGAAAATCGTTCGGGCGGTGAATACCAAAGTATTCCTTTATGAAGTGAACCTTGCGTATATCCTTCATATTGTTTTTGATAACCTCGGGGTAGTAAGCAACAACAGGACAGTTGTAATGGTTATCTCCGAGATGCTCGTCAAAATTATAGGAAAGACAGGGGTAGAAAATTGTTTCTGCACCCATATCAATAAGAGTCTGAATGTGACCGTGAACAAGCTTTGCAGGGAAGCAAACGGTATCGCTCGGAATTGTCTGCTGACCTCTCTGATAAAGCTTTCTTGTTGAATACGGTGAGTGGAACACCTCAAATTTAAGTTCTGTAAAGAATCTGTACCAGAACGGATAAAGCTCATACATATTGAGCGCCATAGGAATTCCAAGCTTACCTCTTATGCCTTCAACAGGCTTGTAGGAATCAATGAGATTCAGCTTATAGGCATACATATTCATATCGTTTGCAGGAGCTTTCTTTGTGATTGGTCTTTCACAACGGTTTCCTGCAATAAACTTTCTGCCCTTGCCGAATGAATTTATTGTAAGACGGCAGTTGTTGTTGCACATACCGCAGTTTGCAACCTTGATTTCGTGAACGAATTCATCAAGTCCCTTTTTGTCGGTAATTGTACTCTTGCCAACGCCCTTTGACTTTTTCTTTGCGTAAAGAGCCGCACCGTAAGCACCCATAAGTCCTGCAATGTTAGGACGGACAACTTCAACGCCCATTTCCTGTTCAAATGCACGCAAAACAGCGTCGTTAAGGAAAGTACCGCCCTGAACTACAACACGCTTGCCGAGTTCATCGGGGCTTGACGCACGAATAACCTTGTAAAGGGCATTCTTTACAACGCTGAGTGAAAGACCTGCCGAGATATCTTCAATTGTAGCGCCGTCTTTCTGAGCTTGCTTAACGCTTGAATTCATGAATACGGTACAGCGTGAGCCGAGGTCAACGGGACGCTTTGCAAAAAGTCCGAGCTTTGCAAAGTCGGCAATCTCATATCCGAGAGCGTTTGCAAAAGTCTGCAAAAAGCTTCCGCAACCCGATGAACAAGCCTCATTAAGGAATATATTGTCAATTGCACCGTTATGTATCTTAAAGCATTTGATATCCTGTCCGCCGATATCGATGATAAATTCAACATCGGGCATAAAGTATTTTGCGGCGGTAAAGTGGGCGATTGTTTCAACAATGCCGTAATCAACCGCAAATGCGTTCTTTACAATGTCCTCTCCGTAACCTGTTACGGCAGAAGAAACAACATTTATTTCGGGATTTATTTCGTAAACCTCGTCAAGGAATTGCTTCATAATCTCAACGGGGTTTCCCTTTGATGGCAGATATTTTGAATAGAGCAGCTCACCGTCATCATTGAGGACAACACCCTTTACGGTTGTTGAACCTGCGTCCATTCCTATATAAGCCTTGCCAGTGTAACCCTTTAGCTCCTTCTGCTTAACATCAGCCTTTGCATGACGGTCGCAGAATTTTCTGTACTCCTCTTCGTTTTTAAAGAGCGGCTGATTGAACGCAAAGTTACCGCTGCCACGGTAGTTCTTTACCTTTTCGATAACCTCGTCAAAATCAATAGTCTTTTCGGCACACAAAGCCGCACCGCAGGCAACATAATAAAGTGAATTTTCGGGGCAGATTCCCTTTGTTCCGAGCGTGCGGTCAAAGCAGTTTCGCAGTTCGCTCATAAATGTAAGAGGTCCGCCGAGATATACAATCTGACCTTCAATTTCTCTGCCCTGTGCAAGACCTGCGACAGTCTGGCTTACAACCGCATTGAAAATACTCTCTGCGATGTCGCTCTTCCTCGCACCCTGATTAAGGAGCGGCTGGATATCGGTCTTTGCAAACACACCGCATCTTGATGCGATTGTGTATGTCTTTTCGTGCTGTTTTGCAAGCTCGTCCATATCCTCAAGCTTAACATTCAGAAGTGTTGCCATCTGGTCAATAAACGCACCCGTGCCGCCGGCGCAGGTACCGTTCATTCTTACCTCAAGTCCGTTTGTGAGGAACAATATTTTTGCATCCTCACCGCCGAGTTCAATTATAACATCTGTACCCGGAATAAAAGTATTGGCGGCAACTCTTGTTGCGTAAACCTCCTGAATAAAATCAACGCCGACAGACTCGGCAACACCCATTCCGGCAGAACCCGAAAGAGCCACCGAGGCATTTTCAATGCCGTCAATCCTTGTCCGTACAAGTGCAAGAATTTCTGCAATCTTTTCCGTAATTCGGGAATAATGCCTTTCATATGTGCTGTATATTAATTTGTTTTCGTCGTCAAGCACAACACATTTTATTGTTGTTGAGCCAATATCCAATCCTAATTTCAACTTGTGCCTCCGAAATCAATACATAGTAATCTCATTGTGCATATCTAATTAATTATAGTATTTTTTGCCAAGAAAATAATTCTAATTTGGAATATTTTCGTCTTTGATGAATTTTACCATTTTTATCACAAAAATTCAATACACATAAAGGGCATAATGTATAATCTACTGCATATAATTTGCCCTCAAAAGCAAAGCGGAGCATTGTTCCGACTTTAATATATCTTAAAAATGCAGAAAGACCTGCCGAAATCGGCAGGTCTTTAGCTTTAAGTATTTAAATTATCAGAAAAGTTCACCGTGAGGAGCTTCACCGTCATCTGCCTCGTCTGAATCTGCGGACTCGGAGAATCCTTCTTCACGCTTTGCCTCAAGCTCTGCCTTGAGGTCGCAGATGTTCGTAAGATGCTCAGGTTCTGCCTTTTCTTCGGTAACAGCCTCGGGCTGTTTTTCAACAGGCTTTTCCTCTTTAAAAGGAGATGACTTGTAGTCGCCCTCATTTGAGCAAGCTACTGTAATATCAACAATATCATCCTCTTTAACCTCGGGAGCAACCTCGGGATTGCCGTAGAAAATATCGTTTGAGCTGTTGACAATCTTTCTGTAACACTCTCTTGCTTTTGCGATTTTGGCCTTTGAAGTGTCAATAACCTTCAAAAGCTTTTCGCACTCGGCGTCATTAATTTCAGTGCCTTTCTTTCTGCTGTCGTACATAACCTTTCCGAGAGCAATATATGCTCTGTTCATAAGCTCGCTTTCGCTTTTCATAACAAGTCTTAATCTGTTGAGCTTTGCGTTTGTTCTGTTCTTTTCTACTATTGTCTGAGCTACCGATGAAATTGTATCAACGGCTGTATTTACTGTTCCTTTTACACTGTCAAGTATCGTCATAGTAAATTTCTCCTTTAAAACCGCTTTGGCACAAACACTCTGACACATTCTGCCGTGGCGAATAATATTAAACTTATTTCTATTATTATGACAGATTTTTTTGATAAAATCAACATTTTTTTAAAATTTACTTGTTAAAATCACGGTCAATTGCTATAATTAGTTTCATAGAGTGTTAAAGAGGTGGTTTGGATGCCTGAAAAGAAAATTACCAAGGCAATCGTCTGCCCAATGTGCGGTGAAATGAGCAAGGCTGATGTTTACACCAGCATCAACCCGTCCGTAACAAAGGGTGTGCGCAGAAGAGCGCTTGACGGTGAGCTTTTTGCGTGGAAATGTCCGTCATGCGGATACTCCGCAAGGCTCACATATCCGATTCTCTACAATGATATGAAGAATCGTTTTATGGTGTATTTCATTCCCAAAATTGATCATTTTCAGCTCTGCGACAACGAGCTTGAAGAAAAATACAGCAATCTCCGCAACATAAGCAAACGAATTGTTCCGACCTTCAATTCGTTCAAGGAGAAAATTTTTATCTTTGAGTCGGGACTTGACGATATGTCGGTTGAGCTTACAAAGCTTGCAATCAGCCAAACGGTTTCAAAAAAGCTTAACGGTGCGGAAATTCATGACGGATACCTTTCAATGTACGATCGTGAACGCAACACAATGGGATTTACATATTTTACAGGTGAAAAGCATACACCGTATGTTCAGACAGCAAGACTTGAAATTTATGTTAAATCGAAGAAAATTGTCGATTCGCTTGCGTATAAGGACAAAAAGTTAAAGGGCTTTCTTAAAATTGACCGTGAATGGGCAGAAAACATTCTCTACCGCTACAAGCGCATGAAGCATATTGAAAAGCTTAACAAGCTGAAAGAGTAAGCTGTTACTGTAGTCAGTCGATTCTTTTGGTTTAAAAAAGAATCTGCAAATAAGTAACATATACACTGTAAAGAATATCCGTAAACATAAACTCGTTAAAGTAAAATGCACAAAAAATCAGGGATCGACTCAAAGAGCCGACCCCTTTTTAATTTATTGAAAAGATTGGTAATTACTTGTTAACAGCTTCATAAACTGCAACTGCGCAAGCAACTGTAGCACCAACCATCGGGTTGTTACCCATACCGATAAGGCCCATCATTTCAACATGAGCAGGAACAGAAGATGAACCTGCGAACTGAGCGTCACCGTGCATTCTGCCCATTGAGTCTGTAAGACCGTATGATGCAGGACCTGCACCCATGTTATCGGGGTGAAGTGTACGGCCTGTACCGCCGCCTGATGCAACCGAGAAATACTTAACGCCGTTCTCATTTGCCCACTTCTTGTATGTCCCTGCAACGAGGTGCTGGAAACGAGTCGGGTTAGTAGAGTTACCTGTGATAGATACACCTACATTTTCATGCTGCATGATCGCAACACCTTCACGAACATCGTCAGCGCCGTAGCAGCGAACTGCAGCTCTTTCACCGTCTGAGAAGGCTCTCTCTTCAACGATTTTAAGCTCTGATGTGAAATAGTCAAACTGAGTCTTTACATATGTAAAGCCGTTGATTCTTGAAATAATGTAAGCAGCGTCCTTGCCAAGACCGTTAAGGATAACACGGAGCGGCTCTTTTCTTGCTTTGTTAGCGTTACGAGCGATACCGATAGCACCCTCTGCTGCTGCAAAGCTTTCGTGACCTGCGAGGAATGCAAAGCACTTTGTTTCATCTCTGAGGAGCATTGCGCCGAGGTTACCGTGACCACGGCCAACATTTCTCTGCTCAGCTACTGAGCCGGGAATACAGAAAGCCTCAAGACCGATACCGATAGCTTCTGCTGCCTCTGAAGCAGTCTTTGCGCCCTTCTTAACTGCAACTGCACAACCGAGTGTGTAAGCCCAGCCTGCGTTTTCAAATGCGATCGGCTGAACGCCCTTTACGATGTCGTAGGGGTCAAAACCGAGATCGTTACAAATTTTTCTTGCCTCTTCAAGATTTGCAATACCGTATTCGGCAAGGCACTTCTCAATTTTAGGCATTCTTCTTTCCATACCTTCAAATGTTACTGCCATTATGGTGTCCTCCTTACCGAATTATTCTTCACGAGGGTCAATGTACTTAGCTGCGCCGTCAAAACGACCGTACTGACCGATGTTGTTCTTGTATGCTTCGTTTGGCTCAACGCCGTGACGAATGTCCTCGAGCATTTTGCCGAGCTTTACGAACTGATAGCCGATAACTTCATCGTTCTCGTCAAGTGCTGTCTTGAGAACATAGCCTTCAGCCATTTCCATGTAACGAACGCCCTTAGCGTTTGTGCTGTACATTGTACCAACCTGGCTGCGAAGACCCTTACCGAGATCCTCCATACCTGCGCCGATTGGAAGACCGCCCTCTGAGAAAGCTGTCTGGCTTCTGCCGTAAACGAGCTGCTCGAAGATGTTCTTCATAGCTGTGTTGATAGCGTCACAAACGAGGTCTGTGTTAAGGCACTCAAGGAGTGTTTTGTTAGGAAGAATTTCTGCTGCCATAGCTGCAGAGTGAGTCATACCCGAACAACCGATTGTTTCAACAAGAGCCTCTTCAACGATACCGTCTTTAACATTAAGTGTAAGCTTGCAGGCACCCTGCTGAGGAGCACACCAGCCAATGCCGTGTGAAAGACCTGAAATGTCTTTAATGTCATAAGATTTTACCCATTTGCCCTCTTCGGGAATAGGTGCAGGACCGTGCTTAGGTCCCTTTGCTACAGTGCACATATTTTCAACTTCTTTTGAATAAATCATGTGTACTTCTCCTTTCAATAAATTGTATGAGTCCGAAATCCTCAAACACCTATATTATACGGCTTAACCCGACATTTTTCAAGCATTTTTCGTTAATTTTTACAATTCCCCCACATTGTAATATTTCCCGTGGCAATTTTCCGTTTGATTTTGAAAAGGTAAAAATAAAAACGGCAACCGAGAAATAAATCACCGACTGCCGTTAAAATTTGCTTATTCTTCCCAAAACAATTCGTCAAGGGTTTTGTCAAGCGCTTTACATATTGCTATGCAAAGGTTAATTGTGGGATTGTAGTCACCCTTTTCAATTGCGCTTATTGTCTGTCTTGACACCTTTACAAGTTCCGCAAGCTGTTGCTGTGACAAATCCTTTGCGGCACGGGCGCTTTTTAATCTTAAATTCTTCATTCTTCAACTGCCTTTTTGTCAATTATTTTTTTGATGACAACTATCACAAAAATACTTATTGTCCAAATCATTACAATGATAGGAATAATGTCAAGATTTGCTATTCCGTTTGTAACAAAGGTTTTGTTGCCGAAAGCAATTCCCAAACATTCTGCTCCCGCAACAAATGCCAAAGAGCCTAAAAGACTCCTTCTGCCTTTATTCGATGTGAAATATGCGTCATTTAAAATGCTTATTCCGACGAATACGGCGGTTGAAAGAAACAGTCCTATGAACATTTGAACGCTGAGTTCAGCCCAATTAATCTCCAAAACATTAACTAAAGCGCAGGCAATTATGTACCCGATAAGCACAAAAAATGCCGATTTATAAGCCTTGCCCCGTGCAAGAATCTGTCGTTCATCGTATTCTGTGTAAGTGTTCTTTTTCCTTTTAATGTTTGCAATAATGAGCGTTACGATAACTACGGCAATAAAACCGCAACAAAAACCAAGCACCCAATAGTATTTTTCTCCCATAATAACATCTCCCAAATAAATCAGCCAATTTGCAGATTTATTCGTCCAACCGATAATCCGCAAATATATTAAAAAATTTTATGTGTTTAGATGTGAATACTTAAAAATCCACAATGCGTACAAAAAGCTTTCTGTACCATTATAGTACATTAAAAGTTACTTATTGTCAAGTATATTTTACATAATTTCAAAAATACTTTCGTTTGGCTGTTTTGGAAAATTCGTTAAGAAACCTGTCAACTAAAACAAAACAAGACAAGCCCATATTTCAGAGCTTGCCTTGTGGAATTACTCATCGTCACGCTGTATTGTTTCATTAATAGCACGATTAACAAAGCCGTTCACGCTTTCGCCGTTCTTTTCTGCGTGGGCTTTGATAATATCCTTTCGACCTTTCGGCACAGCAACATTGATACGGTCATATGCTTTAGCGTTATATCGGTTGTTTGCCTCAATTCTCGCCCTGCTGTTCTTATTTTCTGCCATTTCTTCACCGCCTAAAATCTATTGACATCAAATTATTGTTGTTGTATAATATAGGTGAAAAGGAACGGCTTTAGCTGTTTCGCATTTGCGTATTTTTTTATTAAAAACCGCTCTGTATTGCGACTACAGGGCGGTTATTTCTTTATATTCTTAATGACTTCATTAAAAGCCACGAAAACAATTGCGAGAACGAACAAGTATGTAATCTCTGCCATTGGAATACACCCCCTTTCGCAAGGGAGCTGAAACAGCCGCCACCGTTCCTTTACAAATATTATTATAACATACATCTTTACACTTAACAAGTACCAATATGCAGAAATTATACGCTTAAACATTGTAGTATAATATAGTCACAGGATAAGGAAAGGGGAAAGCGATAATCAGTATGACCGCAACGCAATTGCAATATATGCAAGCGTAGGCAGCGGCATAGCAGAACCCCACAGGCAAAAGAAAAGACAAGCCCATATTTCAGAGCTTGCCTTGTGGAATTATGCTACTTTGTCAGATGTATATTCAACAACCGCTATTTCGGTCATAAGACTGCTTACGGTTTTTACAATGTCATCAAGTCTTTTTGCCACTTCATCGGTAAAAACGGTTTCACCGCATTTTGAACATTCCAAACACGGAACATTCTTTACGATTACAATGCACTTTTTAAGATCAACAAAATGTGTTGTTGTACTTGGCTTCAAATCACCTTTGCAATAAAAACAAGTCATTGTTATTTCTCCTTTCGGGTTTGTGAATCACTTTCAAATTTATCTGAATCGGGAAAATAGGCAGTTACTATACAAACAACATTTCCGTTGCAACCTGCCACAATATGCAAATATTCATTGTTTGTACTTACACCTAAAACAAGGCAAGCGGGATATGGATAGCTGTCGGGATATTGTTCTATTATTTTGCCCGTATGTATTGCATTGAATACATCATCACGGTATATTCCTCGTTCCTGTAACCGTTTCAGAGCGTGCACAGACCATATGACAGATTTATCGTCACATAACTTTTGTAATGCTTCGATATTTAATTCAGGCAAGCTTGTCACCTCCTCTGTCTATGGTGTGTTTGATTTGTGTATTTATTCGCAACTAATTCGCAACCATTCTTTACAACTTTATTGTAGCATATCAAGATAGATTGTACAAGAATAATATTAATCAGTTTAGATTTGGTAACGGTATTGTTTTCTAAACAACAATAAAAAGGTATCAGTCTTTTTAACCAATACCCTTTTATGGAGCTGATAACTATTCTGTGCATTGCGAGAGTGCATACCTCGCTTGTTGCTTGCGGTGCAAATTCTGAACGCTCATCAACGCTACGCCCTAAAAACGCTTTACTAAAGCGTTTTCTAAACGGACTTTCGAATCCCGTTATCTTAATCTGAATATGAAACAACAATAAAAAGGTATCAGCCTTTTTAACCAATACCTTTTTATGGAGCTGATAACGGGATTCGAACCCGTGACCTCGTCCTTACCAAGGACGCACTCTGCCTACTGAGCTATATCAGCATATTTAATTGTAAGGTTGCAACCTTTATAGTGTTAATCCCGCAAAATTTCGGACATTAACAGCCAAATCAATGTTAATCTCACAAAATTTCAGATATTAACAGCCAAATCATTGATATAAAAAACAGTAAAAATCCAACAATAACAAAATCAAAATTAATTTTACTTTTTTTACACGGTCGCAAAACCACGGTGATTATATCACAAAAACATCGTGATGTAAAGTGTCCACGGAATATAATAACACATTTGCACGGTGATTTCAAATGTTTTTTTAAACTTTTTTGTAAAAAATACGAAAAGATTTGAAAAACACTTGATTATAAGCCGTTTTGGTGCTATAATTTCCTTGTAAATAATGAAAGCTAAAGGAGTGGGCAACAAACCCGCTCCTTATTTATTAGTTTTCACTTTGTTCCTCGGTGCGGTTTATCTGTCTGCAATATTTCGCACAGGGTATTTTTGCAGACAGGAAGGCAGTGAATTTATGGCAAAAAGCAAAGGCGGTGTAACCGTATCAAAAGTATGGGAGCTTTGTCAGCCGATTGTTGAAGGCTTCGGACTTTCACTTTGGGATGTGCGTTATGTCAAGGAAGGTGCAGACCGTTTTCTGCGTGTTTACATTGACAAACCCGAAGGCATTGACATTAACGATTGCGAAAATGTTTCCCGTGCAATCAACGGTCCTCTTGATGAGCTTGATCCGATTGAGGAGGCGTACTGTCTTGAGGTCTGCTCTCCCGGAATTGAGCGTGAGCTTATCCGTGACGAACATTTTATGCAGTTCATCGGTGCGGATATTATGGTTAAGATGCTCCGCCCCATTGACGGCATAGGCAGAGAATTTAAAGGGGTTTTAAAGGATTATTCAGACGGTAAGGTCACAATTGAGGATCACAGCGGTGAGAATGAAATCACAATCAGCAAAAAGGACGCCGCATGGATTAAGCTTGACGATTTTGATTAAAAATTGCAGTTTGAACACTACGGATACACATAACAGCATAACAATTTGTATATAACCGAAAAATAAGAAAAGGATGATTTGGAAAATGACTAACAAAGATTTATTTGAGGCATTGAGAACATTTGAAAAGGAAAAGGGCATTCCTATGGACTATATGCTTCAAAACATTGAAAAGGCAATTTCCGTTGCCTGCAAGAACTACTACGGCGGTAATGAAAATGTTGTATTCAAGGTTGATCCGGAAAAGAACAGCTTTGACGCAAAGCTTGTAAAAACAGTAGTTGACGAGGTTTTTGATCCTAACTTTGAGGTTACTGTTGAGGAGGCTCAGCAGATTAACAAGAGAAAGAAATTTATTGTCGGCGATGAGATTGAAGTTCCGATTGATCCCAAGCACCTCGGTTGGACATCTGTTTCTTCTGCAAGAAATGTTATCCGTCAGGGCATTCGTCAGGGCGAAAAAGGTCAGACTCTTATCGAGTTTCAGAGCAAGCTCGGTGAAATTGTTACTGCAACCGTTGAAAGAATTGATCCTAAGTCGGGTGTTGCAACAATCAAAATCGGCAAGAGCGAAGCTACTCTGCCAAAGAGCGAACAGCTCGGTCATGACGACCTTAAAGAAGGCGACCACATTAAGGTTTACATTGCAGATGTCAAAGACAACGAAAGAGGTCCTCACGCAATCATTTCAAGAACACACCCCGGTCTTGTAAAGCGTTTGTTTGAACAGGAAGTTCCCGAAATCTATGACGGTGTTGTTGAAATAAAGTCAATCTCCCGTGAGGCAGGCAGTCGTACAAAAATGGCTGTTTACAGCTCAAATCCCGATGTTGACGCAATCGGTTCATGTATCGGTAACAAGGGCGCTCGTGTAAACAAGATTGTTGAAGAACTCGGCGGTGAAAAAATCGACATCGTGCTTTACAGCGATGATCCCGAAAAGTACATTTCGGCGGCTCTCTCTCCTGCAAGCGTTTGCAAGGTTGAAATTACAGATGAAGAAACAAAGAGCTGCCGTGCAACCGTTCCCGACGGTCAGCTTTCACTTGCTATCGGCAACAAAGGACAGAATGCCCGTCTTGCCGCAAGACTTACAGGCTGGAGAATTGACATCCGTCCCGAAAGCGGTTTCTACGGCGAAGATGAGGACGATGAACCAAAGGCAGAAGAAAAGTCCGAAGATGTTCTCAACCTTGACGAAAGCACAGAAGGCGAAACAGTTGTTTCGGATGAAACAGAGGAATAATCAGATTAAACAGAGAGGGATTTTATGAAGCAAAGAAAAATGCCGTTGCGTAAATGTACGGGTTGCGGAGAGATGAAAGAAAAGCGTGAGCTTATCCGTGTTGTCAAAGCACCCGACACCAAAGATGAAAACGGTGAAATCATTGCAAAAGGCGAAATTTCGCTTGACCTCACAGGTCGCAAGGCAGGCAGAGGCGCATATGTGTGCAGAAATCTTGCCTGCTTTGAAAAGGCTCGCAAGGCACGCCGCTTTGAACGCTCGTTAAGCTGTAAAATCCCTGATGAAGTATATGAGCAGATGCAAAGTGAACTTGCCGCAGCAGACAGCGAGTAGGCGAAAGGATTTTTTATGAACGACAGGATTTTGTCGCTGCTTGGCATTTGCAAGAGGGCAGGCAAGCTGATTACAGGTGCCGACACGACGATTGACTCAATACGAAAAAGCAAGGCAAAGCTTGTTATTTTCGCAAATGATTTTTCAAAGAGCAGTAAGAAAAGCGTGCAGACAGCCGCTGATGAATGCAATGTGAAAACATTGACAATGAACCGAAGCAAAGAGGAAATCGGATTTGCTCTCGGAAAAATCTGCGGAGTTATGACAACCGAAGACAAAGGCTTTGCAGATAAGCTTGAACAGCTTATTGAAAACGAATCGGGAGGAGAATTGTATGATAAAATATAAGGTAAAGGACGCAGCAGCAGATCTCGGAGTTTCAAACAAGGAAATTATTGAGATTCTCGAAAAACATTGCGGTGTTACAAAGAAAACAATGACAACACTCGAGGAAAGCGAACTCGATGTGATTTTTGATGTAATCACAAAGAAGAACAAGGTTGAAAACTTTGACGAATACTTTGCGGCACGCAACAACAAGCTTGACAACGAAAGCAAGCCACAGCAGGAAGATAAGCCCGCAAAGCAGAATGCAAAGACTGACAATCAGAAGAAAAAGACCGATAAAAACGACAAAAAGCCTAACAGCAAGGATGCAAAGCCTGCATCAAAACAGGAAAAGGTTGAAGTTACTCAGGAAAAGAGCGTTGAGGAGTCTGCTCCCCGCAAGCGCAGAGTAATTGACACCCGTGCAACAAATGTTGATGTTGAGCGTTACAACCAGAAGTATGATGACCTTGCAAGCGACAGCTCAAAGGGCAGAAGCACGGACAACATTGTTAAAAAGCAGAAATTCACAAACCGTACCCAGCGTCAAAAGGGCAGACGACAGAAGCGTGAAACAGAGCAGGAGCGTCTGAACCGTATTGCTCTTGAGCGTAAGCAGAAACCGATTACAGTTCAGATTCCTGACGAAATCGTAGTTTCGGAGCTTGCTCTCAGACTTAAGGCTACCGTTGCCGAGGTTGTTAAAAAGGCATTCCTTATGGGTACAATGGTAACAGCAACAGATACAATCGACTTTGACACAGCGTCACTTATCGCCATGGAATTTCATGCAAAGGTTGAAAAAGAGGTTGTTGTTACAATCGAAGAACAGATTATTGATGACAGCGAGGACGATGAGGCAAATCTCGTTGAGAGAGCTCCGGTTGTTGTTGTTATGGGTCATGTTGACCACGGTAAAACTTCAATTCTCGACGCTATCCGTCACGCAAATGTAACAGCAGGCGAGGCAGGCGGTATCACTCAGCATATCGGTGCTTACAGAGTTATGGTAAACGGCAAGCCTGTTACATTCCTCGACACACCCGGACATGAGGCATTCACAACAATGCGTGCAAGAGGTGCTCAGGTTACCGATATTGCAATCCTCGTTGTAGCTGCCGATGACGGTATTATGCCGCAGACAGTTGAGGCTATCCACCATGCAAAAGCCGCAGGCGTATCTGTTATTGTTGCCATCAACAAAATGGATAAGGTCGGCGCAAATCCCGAAAATGTTAAACAGCAGCTCACAGAGTATGAGCTTATTCCGGAGGAGTGGGGCGGCGATACACCGTGTATCCCTGTTTCCGCAAAGACAAAGGAAGGTCTTGACGATCTT
>OHDS01000579.1_pt1 | contig 18247 bp, 18 predicted proteins | sample 1567031 | NCBI WGS metagenome assembly OHDS01 (sample SAMEA3879503, study PRJEB24766) | human gut metagenome | biome: human-associated habitat; feature: feces | place: USA | collected 1985/1987
TATTTACATATGCCGACTTGTATGCTACTATACCTTATATGATAATTACTCTCAAATAATTTGTGGGTCATTATTAAATAAATACAAAGGAGAATTTCTCATGTTAAAGAAAATAGTTTTCGCTCTCTGTATTCCCCTCGCCATCCTCGGCGCGGCGGCCCTGTCTTTTTCAGGCTGCGGAAAATCTGCACCCGCTTCCGATTCTGCCGGCAAAATGAAAGTCGTCGCCACCACGACGATGCTCACCGACCTCGCCCGGCAGATCGGCGGGGATAAAGTGGAAGTATCCGGCCTCATGAAAGCCGGTGTGGATCCTCATCTTTATCAGGCCGGTGCCGGCGATGTGGACGCCATGAACAAAGCGGATATCGTCGTGTACAATGGTGTCCATCTGGAAGGGAAAATGGGCGCGATTTTCGATAATCTCCACGCGCAGAAAAAACCCACGATCCGGGTAAGCGACGGCATTCCTTCCGAAACACTCCTCGACTTTGAAGAGGACGGTGAAAAAACGAAAGATCCCCATATCTGGTTTTCTGTAAAGAACTGGAAAGCCGCCGCGAAAGAAGTAGCAAAAGGATTTTCGGAAAAAGATCCGAAGAACAAATCATACTATGAAGATCATCTGAATGCTTACCTCGCCGAACTGGACAACCTGGACAAATACATCAGAAAGGAAGTGGAATCTGTTCCGAAAGATTCCCGTATCCTCGTCACCGCCCATGACGCTTTTGCTTATTTCGCCAGAGATTATGGATTTGAGGTCAAAGGCATCCAGGGAATCAGCACTGCCAGCGAAGCAGGCACTTCCGACATCAGCACGCTGGCCGCTTTCATCGCGGATCATAAAATCAAAGCGGTCTTCGTGGAATCTTCCGTCCCCCATAAAACCATCGAGTCTCTCCAGGCTGCTGTCAACGCACGGGGCTTCGATGTTTCCATCGGCGGCGAACTGTACTCCGACTCTCTTGGCGGCGAGTCCACGAAAGAGGGCACTTATATCGGCATGTACGAGCACAACATAAAGACAATCACGGAAGCGCTCCGCTGAACATTTTGAATTTCCGGCGCATGGATCGGGGATCCCCTCGTTCCGTGCGCTTTCATTTCATGAAATATCTTTTGGAGGTGTCATCGTGGAACACGTTATCGAACTGGAAGACATCACCGCTGCCTATGACCGCCAGCCCGTCTTATGGGACTTGGATCTGAATATCCCGAAAGGTTCACTTATGGGAATCGTCGGACCGAACGGCGCGGGCAAGTCTACCCTTTTAAAAATTATACTGAACCTGCTTGCCCCTGTTTCAGGGCGGATCCGTTTTTCCATAGACGGCGAAACCGATGCGAAAAAAGCACGGCGGAAAATCGCGTATGTCCCGCAGAACGGTTCAGTCAACTGGGATTTTCCCGCCACAGTGAAAGATATCGTCCTCATGGGACGGTATGGCCATATCGGCTGGTGCCGCGCTCCCTCGCAGGGCGACCGTCTGATTGCGGAAGAAATGATTGCCCGCGTCGGCATGGACGGTTACGAAGACAGACAGATCAATGAGCTTTCCGGGGGACAGCAGCAGCGCGTTTTCCTGGCCCGGGCCCTTGCGCAGGAAGCGTCTGTCTACCTTTTAGATGAGCCCTTTAAAGGCGTGGATATGCAGACGGAAAAAATCATCGTCCGCATTTTAAAAGAAATGGAGAGCCGCGGAAAGACGATCCTTGTCGTCCATCACGCGCTCCGCACCGTCCCTCTTTATTTCGACCACGTCGCCATGATCAACCGCCGCCTTATAGCAGCAGGATTTGTACGGGATGTTTTCACGGAAGAAAATATCGAAAAAACTTTTTCTCCGTCGAAAGGAGTCTGACCATGGAACCGGACGCTTTCTTTTCTTTACCTTTATGGCGAGACTATACATTTCAAATCGTCCTGGCAGGAACGACTATCTTAGGCGTGCTCTGCGGCGTGGTGGGATCTTTTATCGTCCTCCGCAGGGAAGCGCTTCTGGGGGACGGTATTTCCCATTCGTCCTATCCGGGAATCATGCTGGCTTTTCTATTTCTCGGCGTGAAAACATTGGAAGGCCTTTTATTGGGCGCTTTTCTGTCCGCCCTTGCCGCACTGTCCCTTATCCTTCTTGCCCGTCATTATACGAAACTTCCTTTTGACGGCGTCCTCGCCTCCATTCTTTCCTCTTTTTTCGGCGCGGGTCTCGTTCTGTCTTCCATCATCCAGCATACAGGAAATGCCAACCAGTCCGGACTGAATCAATTCATTTTCGGACAGGCATCCACTATTCTTTACCGCGACGTCCTTCTCACAGGAACCATTTCTATTTTTACCCTTTTCCTGATTTTCCTTTTCAGAAAAGAACTGAAACTTATGGCTTTTGATCCGGACTATGCCGCAGTTCTCGGATTTCCGCGGGGCAAGCTGAATGTATTCCTCTCTTTCCTTGCCACGATCACCGTCCTTCTTTCCATCCAGGCCGTAGGCATTATCCTCATGAGCGCCATGCTCATCGCGCCTGCCGTTGCCGCAAGGCAGTGGACAAGACGTCTTGAACCGATGATCCTTCTGTCTGCCGTCATCGGCGCGCTGTCCTCCGCCATCGGTACGACGGCAAGCTCTCTCATTCCCAAAATGCCCACAGGCCCCGCTATAGTCGTGGCATTGTCCTTTTTCGTTATTCCCGGCCTTTTACTGGCGCCGAAACGGGGTATCCTTTCCCGGCTTTTCCATAAAAAGAAAATGACCGCCCTCATGGAAGGAGACCGCTTATGAATTCTTTTGCCGAAATACTTCTTATCGCCATCTTCATGTCAGCCGCCTGCGCCCTGCCGGGGAACTTCCTCGTCCTCCGGCGCATGTCCATGCTGACTGATGCCATCAGCCATACCGTCCTCCTCGGCATCGTTCTCGCTTTCCTTGCCGTCGGCAGCCTGGACTCGCCCTTCCTCATTATCGGCGCGTCCCTCATGGGTGTCCTTACAGTGTGGCTTATCGAACTCCTCTACCAGAGCCGGCTCGTCGCCTCCGATTCCGCTATCGGCCTCATATTTCCGCTGCTCTTCAGTATCGCCGTCATCCTCGTGACACGGTACGCAGGCAATGTCCATCTGGACACGGACTGCATCCTTTTAGGAGAACTTGCCTTTGCCCCCTTCGACCGCCTGATCATAAACGGCACGGACTTCGGCGCGAAAGGCCTGTATACGGGCGGTGCAGTTCTTATTCTTTCCGCCGCCGTCATTTCCCTTTTTTATAAGGAAATAAAACTGGCTACGTTTGATCCCGTCCTGGCAGGTGTACTGGGATTTTCTCCCGCCGTCATCCACTACGGACTGATGAGCCTCGTCTCCCTCGTGGCGGTCACTTCCTTCCAGTCCATCGGCTCGATTCTCGTCATCGCATTTATGATCATTCCCGCCATGACTGCCGCTCTGTGGACAAGGACGCTTTCAGGACGCCTCGTGCTCAGTTGTCTTCTCGGTACGGCCGGCGCGGTACTCGGCATCATCGGCGCGATTGTTTCAGACTCATCTCTGGCAGGCATGATGGCCGCCGTTCTCGGCGTATTTTTCATTGTTTCCCTGATTTTCGCTCCCGCCACAGGTATCCTGGCGGCTTTCCGTCAGCGAAAAAAACAGCGGTTCGCTTTCGGACGGGAAACGCTTCTCCAGCATCTTCTTTTCCATGCGGGAACGAAAGAGGAATCACGGGAAAACGCTCTTTCCACCCTCTCCGTCCACATGAAATGGCCGGAAAACTTCACTCGGCAAGTCTGCCGTTCCCTCTTAAAAGACGGGTACATCACAGAAAGAAACGGCCTCCTTCTCCCCACGGAACAAGGAAAGGCCCATAACCTTTTCTACAGAGAAAATGTGCGGGCGTAAAACGCAAAAAAGACAGCAGTCCCATGGTAAGGCTTGCTGTCTTTTTTCATCCGGAAACAGGAGCGTTATTCTCCGTAAAGCACCCTGATCGCTCCGCTGGCGCCTATGCGGTCCGCACCTGCCGTGAGGAAAGCTTCCATATCTTCCCTTGTACGGATACCTCCCGCCGCTTTGATTTTTACATTTTTCCCGATGTGTTTTCTGAAAAGTGCGATATCCGCCAAAGAAGCGCCTGCCGTACCGAACCCTGTGGATGTCTTGATATAGTCCGCTCCGCCTTTCGTGACACATTCGCAAAGACGGATTTTTTCTTCTTCTGTCAGATAACAGGTTTCCACAATCACTTTCAGAATTTTGTCGCCCGCTATTTCTTTCAGGACGGCGATTTCTTCCGTGACCAAATCATAATTTTTATTTTTTACTGCCCCTATGTTGATGACCATATCAATTTCATCGGCGCCGTCATCAAGGGCATGAATCGTTTCTTCTGCTTTTGACTCGCTGTTCCCATTGCCCAAAGGAAACCCGACCACCGTACAGATGGTAAGGCGGGGATAATTTTCCCGAATCTTCTTTACATAGGAAGACGGCACACAGACGGACGCGGTATGGTATTTCACGGCTTCATCGCACAATTTCCGTATTTCCTCCCAGCTTGCCGCCGCTTTCAGCAGCGTATGATCCACATGGCTCAAAATGTCTTCTGTTTTCATAATTGCTCCTTTATGAATTCTTTTCTGCTTTTACCTGCGCCGACACAAGAAGTGTGAAAACACCGGTGCCGCCTAAAATATTTCCTAAGCCTGTAGGAATGAGGAATTTAAAGAAATAATCCGCAACTGACGAGTTTCCCACAAGCACGTCATACGCCGCTTCACAGGAACCGAAAACCCACCGATAGAGATGAAGTAGGTAAAAGTGAGGACGGTGAAAAAACTGAACCCCCGCGACATGGGAATCATCCACACAATGGCGGCGATGAGGATGCCTGCCGGTATACCGCGGTAAATATTGTCGATGGCACCGACACTCATAATGTGGGCAGACAGTTCAGAGAGCGCTTCCGTTATCCCAGGCTGGGCAAAAGCCGGCAACCAGAGAAAGAGGGCGGCGATAAAGGTGCCCACAAAATTCGCCGAAAGGACAATCGCCCAAAGGCGGAACAGCTTCATCAAATTCTCCATATTCGGGTGTTTCATAAAAGGAAGCACCGTGGTGATGGTATTTTCCGTAAACAGCTGGAGCCGTCCCAGGATAACCATGAGGAAACCCGTGGTGTAACCGAAGCCGGAGATGGCTTCCGCCCAGAGCGTGTGCCCCACGTACATTGCAAGAATGGCTTTGAAGTAGAATGAAAAGGAAATAATAATTCCGGCTGCCAATCCTGACAGGATAAGAGGTTTTGTCTTTCGTTCCAGTTCTTCTTCACCGTCGTGGCGGATAATTTCAAAAATCAAGTCAGGCGACAGTTTTTCATACTCTTCCAGTATGACCCTTTCCCTGCAGTCGTGGTTGTCATGGTTGTATGTACTCATAGTACCTCCTATTTTATTGTAACAGATTGTTGCTCCATGAAATATTTTTACAGGAATGTTTTCATGACTTTTCTCATTTTTTCAAATACCGGGGGCCCGTAAAGGCGTTCCATGGCGTTTCTTGTAACGAGCCAGGTCCGTCCCGATTTCCTTCGGTCACCGTCCACCATCCGTGCCGCCCGATGTCCCGCGCCGGAGGCTGCCGAACGCACATCGCCGCTGTCGCGGTTCCACAGCTCCGCCGCTTCCAACGTCGTAAATACGAGAAGAAGCGGATTCATGGGAGCAGCCGGTTCACTGCCGCCGCCATAACGAAAATCGGCCGCCTGTTTCGTAATGAGCCAGTTCTTTCCTGATTTTCTTGCTTCCGATTTCTTAAAGGCGCCCTTCTCACAATCGGACGCCACCGTCTTTCCGCTGATGCCGTAAAGCGCTCCCGCTTCTTCAGCAGTCACCGCGTACATCGTGAAATCGATTTCCCGTTTCCATTCCGCAAAGTCGTCCCGGAGCGTCCAAAGTTCATCCGGAAAAATGTATATTCCTTTCTCCGACAGCGCCGCGGAGACACCGGAAGGCAAACGGCGGCCGCCCAAAAACTCACGGCATGCAAAAAGAGTTTTGCTTTCTGAATCCAGCGTGGTCACCACCGTTCCGTAAGAAGTTTGCAAAACAGTGCCGTTTGTCTCAAATTTTTCTTTCCATATATAGAGAAAAGCGCCCTGCCGCAAAACGGTTCCCGCCTTTGCCGGCTGTCCCAGGAGATAGCTCTCATAGGCCTTAAAAGTTTCCGCGCTTTCCATATCCGTCAAAATTTCCGCCATGATACGCCTCCATTTTCTTATTATACCAATTCTCCGCTTGAAGAAATATTTCTCCCGTTTATAATGAAATAAGAAATAAAGGAGAGCCTTATGAAAATAACAATTATAGGAGCCGGTAATACGGCCGTCGCCGCCGCCTGCTTTCTCAAAACGCTCAGTCTTTCGAGCCTCATCTATACCCGCCGTGAAGAACGGGCAAAACAGTGGAATCAATTTCCCGTAAAAGCAAGCGGCGCCTGCACCGGGTCATTTTCACTGGAAAGCACGACGGATCTGAAAACTGCCGTGCATTATGGCGACATTCTTCTCGTCTGCACGCTGGCGGCAGATCACGAAACGGTCATTTCTGAAATCGCGCCCCACCTGCAGGCGCACCAGTCCATTCTCTTTTTCAACGGCTGCTGGGGCGCCCTCAAAGCATACCGCGCTCTTTCAAAAAGACAGGATATGCCCCCTCTGACCATCGGGGAAACGGCCAATATGCCCTTTATCGCCGCGCTCTCGCAGGACGGCTCTGAAATCCTCATCAAAGGAATCAAAGAAGAAATCGCTTACTCCGCTGCCGGTGATGATAAAGCTGTCAGCGCCTTCCTTCATCGCCTTGCGCCGCGGGTAGTGAAAACCGCTTCTTTCGCGTCCACTTCCCTTTCGGCAACAAACCCTGTCATCCATGTCACCGCCTCTCTCTTCAACGTGACCCGTATAGAGAACAAAGAAGATTTCTATTTCTTCGGTGACCCCATGACTGACCGCGTCATTTCCTTCATGGAACACTGCGATGAAGAACGCCTTGCCGTGGGAAAAGCGCTGGGCATCCGCCTGTCTCCCCTGCTGGAAGTGCTTAACTCTTTCTGGCCAGAAAAGAAAAATACGCTGAAAGAGACTTTGAAAGGGAATCCTTCCTACCGCGCCGTAAAAGGCCCGTCCTCTACGGAGTACCGCTACTTCACGGAAGACCTGCCCTGCGGCCTCGGCCCTGTCCTTGATCTGGCGGAGCTGATGCATATTCCCTGCCCCTACATCCGCACCCTCGTGCAGACGGCCTCCCTCTACCTGGGAAAGCCCTACACGCCCCTCCTCACAAAAGAAGACCTGCGGATTCTGAAAAAACTGCATGCTGATTAACGAAAAGGATGTCCCATGAATAAAATTTCCCCTCTTGCTTTTACACTCTGCCTTGCCCTTGCGGGTATGCAGGTTTCCGCGGAAAACTGGATAAAGAACGCCGACGGCTCGCCCTCATGGATCGACACCGACTCCATCCATCAGGAGCAGGCCATCTCCTCCTTTGACATGCGTTTGGAATCCTCCGATTTCACCGTCGTATCCACCATGGAGTTCGATACCTCGAAAAACACCTGGCGCACCGCCGCGCTTGTCACCCGTGACAAAGACGGAAAAGTCCTCCACGCGGAAAAGAAAGAAAATCCTGACGACGGCTGGAACAAGCTCATACCCGGCACCTATGGAAAGAATCTGTACAGGCATTATGTGGAAACGCCCCTGCCCCCGCCTGACGCGAAGTGGAAACAGCTTTACAAAGACAATCGGGGCGCAGCCTTCTCCATTGACACAAATTCTCTCCGTTATAAAAATGGCTATGCCGACTTCTGGCTTGCCGTGGAAGTCCCTAATCAGGAAAAGGATTTATCCCGGATCATTTACCGGATAAGAATGAACATGGCTTACAAAAAGGTAATGACTCTTTCCGCAACAGAGTACAACGCTGCCGGAAAAATCCGTCTCCATGCTGCCGCAGAGGGAGCAAAGGAAAACATTCCCAACGATTCGCCGGTAGAAAAAGTTTTTGAATACCTGAAAAATGAAATCGACAGCGGCCGTTTGTGACAGAATAGGAAGACCTGTCACGTCCTTCTGATATTTGCGCCTGCCGAAATTTTATGTTATAGTGTTTCATATTCCTTAACTGCGCGATGACGGGAGAAAGTAGGGAAACAGAACCGTTTCAGAAAGCCCTGATGATGGAAACGGGTACGGTGATTTTTCTGAAGTGCCTCTCCGAGTGGTTTTCCGAAAAGAAAATTTCCCGAGTAAGAAAACCGGGCGCGCCCGATACAGCGCTTAAGTCATACGACTTTCCAAGGTTTCTCCGGCAACGTGGAAACGAAATTGGGTGGAACACGGAATTTACCGTCCCTTTGCACAGGGGCGGTTTTTTATTTTCGCGGTTTTACGGAAAGAAGGCTGCCATGTCCCGCATACTTACTGCAGAACATATCAAGAAATCATTTGGTAAAAACACAATATTAAAAGATATCAATCTCACCGTAGAAAAAGGCGATGTTATTTCCATTCTCGGCCCGTCAGGCACGGGAAAGACAACGCTTCTCCGGTGCTTCAATTATCTGGAAAAACCCGAAGCCGGCCGTCTTTCCATTGACGACGTGTCTGTGGACTTTTCCCATATTTCCAAAACGGAAGTGCAGAAACTCCGGCGGAAATCCACCATGGTCTTCCAGCAGTTCAATCTGTTCCGCAACAAGAATGTCCTTGAAAATATCACGGAAGGGCTGATTTACGGTTACGGAAAAACAAAAAAAGAAGCGGAAGAGATCGCCATGGAAGAACTCTCCCGCGTCCGCATGACAGACTACGCCCACATGTATCCGTCGGAACTTTCCGGCGGCATGCAGCAGCGCGTGGGAATCGCCAGAGCTCTTGCGCCGAAACCTGATGTCATCCTCTTTGACGAACCCACTTCGGCGCTTGATCCCGAACTCGTAGGGGAAGTTCTGGATACCATCGCCTCCGTCGCGACCCTCGGCATCACCATGATCATCGTCACCCATGAAATGCATTTCGCTCAGGATATATCCACAAAAGCCGTATTCATGTCGGACGGCCTCATTGTGGAAGAAGGACATCCGAAAGAATTCTTCTCCCATCCGAAAGAAGAGCAGACCCGCGCCTTTCTCCGGCGCATGCTGAAAAGGGAAGAGGCATAACGCTCCCCGTCCCGCTTGTTTTATAAAGGAATGATTCCATGCTTACTTTTGACCCCTCTTTTTTCATAGGCGTATTTCCCCGGCTGATCTCTGCCCTTCCTTTCACAGTGGAAGTCATCATCGCATCCATCCTGCTCTGCCTCTTCTTCGGCACGATCATCGCCGTCATCAGGATTGCCCGTGTGCCCGTGCTGGCGCCTTTCTGCGATATATGGCTCTCTTATAACAGGAGCATGCCCTTTATCCTCGATCTTTACCTTGTCTATTTCTGCCTTCCCGCCATCATACGGGGACTCGGCATCAACCCCGACGGCTGGCCGCTCACCGTGTATGTGCTGGTCTCCCTTACTCTGTCGACCGGGGACAGCATGAAGCAGCCATCATTTTCGGACTTTCTCCGGTTCGGCGCGTTTTCAGCATCATCGCTCCCCAGGCGCTCCCTGTCGCCATTCCCGGATTGGTGAGCGAATCTGTCAATATACTGAAAGACACATCCATCATGTTCTTCATCGGCGTCATCGACCTTATGGGCCGTGCCAATCTTATCATCAACGCCGCCTTCGGCCAGCACCGTCTGGAAACATACACCGCCGTCGCCCTGATCTACTGGGCCATCGTCATTGCCATCGAAACGGCATTCTGGCTTTTCCAGAAACAGGGCCATAAAGAAATAAGGAGGACTGTATGATCGATTTTAAAGTCCTTCCCGAAGCGCTCCTCTTCATAGCAGGCGCCGTACCGAATACCCTTTTCATGGCATTTGTCAGCATTTTCTTCGGCATCCTCTTCGGCTCTTTTATCGCTGTGCTCCGTTTGGGAAACAATATGTTTATCAACATTTTCTTTACCGTATTTGTTTCCTTCTTCCGTGCCGTGCCGGGCATCGTCCAGCTTTTCATCGTATACTACTCCCTCCCCTACCTTCTTGCGCCCGTATTCAGCGCTTTCACGGGAACGGAAGTAAAGCCTTTTGACGTAAGCCCCTACTGGAGCGTCTACCTTTGCTTCATTTTATATAACACCGCCTACCAGTCGGAAAATATACGCGGCGCTCTCCGCTCCGTAGACCACGGCCAGTATGAAGCGGCCGTCGCCATGGGCATGACCTCTTTCCGCGCTTTCACAAGAATCGTCCTTCCCCAGGCGTTCGTCGTGGCGCTTCCCGCCTTTTTCACATACTATCTGAAAACCATCAAACTCCTCGCCCTCGTCTTCACAGTCAAAGTCGTGGACATGTTCGCCAAAGCGGATATCTTCTCCGCCCTCTACAACCGGCGCATGGAACCGTACATCGCGGACGCAATCGCCTATTGGGGTCTGGCCATACTCCTCACCTTCTTCTTCGACCGATGGGAAAAGAAACTCCGTGGCAGAGGCTTTAATAAATCGAGCTGACAAAAAGAACAGAACCATTTCCCGGCGGATTATTTCTTTTTTTTCTATCCTATCTAAAACCGACCTTTGTAGACAGCTCAATTTTCTTATCAGAATAAATACTATTACTATCAATAACGGAGGAATGATTATGGATAATAAAAACTATTATGACTTATTAAATGTTCGTCCGAATGCCTCCTGCCGGGAAATACACGCTTCTTATATCCGCCTTTTGGAAGAATACAAAACCGATCTGAACAAAACGGAAGAAGAAGATTATTTTTTGAAGATGGCGGCAAAAATGAATATAGCCGAGTTGGAAAAAGCATACGCCATTTTATCCGATGCGGAAAAAAGGAAAGCCTACAATGACGAAATACACATCGACATAACAGCCTTGCCGACGGAACCTGCATCAGATACATCCCCAGAAACAGCGCAAGTTCCCACAGCAGCAAACACTGTCCCCACAGAAAAGAAAACGCTTACCTTCATAGGCGCCAACAAACGATTTCTTTCCCACTGGTATTCTTTCCACGGACGAACCACACGGAAAGAATTCTGGTACGCCTTTCCTATCATTTTTCTCGGACTTTTTCTTTTCAATATAATCTTCAGTTCTATTTTATTCTTCTTTTTCGATCCCATCCCTTATGACGGCCTGATTGTATTGGTTGCTACATCCATAGTCAATTCCTATATTTTCTGTGCCGCATATACAAGACGATTCCACGACATCGGCCGTTCAGGAAAATGGCTGATTCCCTTTTACCTCATTTCCTGGATTCCTTATTTCCCCCTCTTTGTATTTTCTTTGGCATGCGGCTGTTTTCTTCTCTTTATCACTACCATTGCTTCTGACCGCGACAATAAATACGGCCCCCAGTGGGAAGAAACAAAAAAATAAAGTGATATTATAAAAATATCCTATGACAAGACTTTCCTCTATATAAGCAATATCCGATCCATAATAATTTAAAATCCATGAAAAGGAGAAATTATGACGAACTCAAATGAAAACACTCTCTTTGCGCAAAAAGAACAGGCACCAAAACATCTCACCTTCAGTGCAGGAGTAAAACGACTAAGATCCCACTGGCTCTCTCTCAAAGGACGCAGTACAAGAAAGGAATATTGGCTCATCGGTTTGTGCATTTACATCCTTGTCGGCCTTGCGCTCAACATCGCCTCTATTATCTTATTCTTCATACTGCCGGGAATACGCTCTAACTTAATCACAACTCCCGTAACTTTGGCTCTGATCTACATGAACTTTGCGCTCTCCGTCCGCCGCCTCCACGATATAGGCTACTCCGGCTGGTATGCCCTTTTATCTTATATACCGCTCATCAACCTTTTCTTCCTTTACCTTACAGTAAAACCATCTGTCCCGGACAATAAGTACGGTCCCCAGTGGGAAGAAACGAAATATTGACCTGCACATATTTCCAAAAGAAAGAACACCGTTGCATTCTCGTTTCAATGAAAAAGAATGGAAATCCCCAAAAAGGAATATTCATTCTTTTTTTATTTTATTCTGTTGCAAGTTTTTTATCTTTCGCTATTTCCATAAATTCATTTTCCAATACCGTCCTAAAAAATATTTCCCTGTTTCAGCACACAAAAAAAGCATTCCTTTCGAGATGCTTCACATATCCCCGATTGGACACACCGCCGCGGAAAGAGAAATTCTCCTTGCGTTTTTCAGCTAAGCCGTCTCGAAAAATCATGCAATCCATCGAGTTTTATATAAGTGCACCACTGGATATGATAGATAAAATCATATAAGCGTGACATAATATATAAAACGATGGATGGAAGAATGCTCTGGCAATTAGTCACAAAAACTTTTACACTGGATGATAGAAAAAGATTTGACCAATCAGGATGCAATGCGTGATACAAAAATTTCTTCCAATGCCCTTATCCAATTACGAAATAGATAATATTGCTTTGGATAAACTGAAATGTACTTGTATCCCTTTGGACCGTACACCTAATGATGTTTTGGAATTCATACCGGAGGATGATGAATCATGGGTAATGACGTAAAGTTATTTGAAGGAAACCGGATCCGTTCTATCTGGAACAATGAAAAAGAAGAGTGGTATTTCAGCATCATAGATGTAGTGAACGTTTTGACTGATAGCAGAGATGCCGGAGCATACTGGAGAAAGCTGAAACAAAGATTAAAAGAAGACGGCAGCGAGGTCGTGACATTTTGTCACGCACTGAAATTAAAATCTCCCAAAGACGGCAAAATGTATAAAACAGATGTCGCTGATATGCAAGGTCTATTCCGTATCATCCAGTCGATCCCCTCACCTAAAGCGGAGCCCTTCAAAATGTGGCTGGCGGAAGTAGGAAAAGAGAGAGTGGATGAAACCATCGATCCCGAACTTACAATAGACAGGGCTTTAGAAACCTACCTAAAAAAAGGGTACACAAGAGAATGGATCAATCAAAGACTGCAGGCGATCCAGGTCAGAAAAGAACTGACCGACTCATGGCAAGACCACGGCGTGACAGAAGGCAAAGAATATGCGATTCTTACCAATGAAATTTCAAAGGCCTGGAGCGGAATGACCACAAGGCAGTATAAAGATTTGAAAGGTTTAAAAAAGGAAAACCTGCGGGACAATATGTCTACTACCGAATTGATATTAAATATGCTGGCTGAAACCGCTACAAAGGATATCGCAGAATCCGCTAATCCGCAAGGCTTGGAAGAAAATAAAAAAGTGGCAAAACGCGGCGGGGAAATTGCCGGAAATGCCAGACGGGAAATAGAAGCGGAAACGGGAAAACCTGTCATCACTTCAAAAAATGCCATAGACTTCGGGCAGCTGATTGATGGTGTCACAAAGACCATAGATAAAGGAGATACAAACAATGGCAAGTAAACAAAAACTGGAACTGACTTGGCTTGGTAAAGATAAAGAGATAAAAATAGAACCAAGGATTCTGATTGAAGATAAAGAAAAATCCAACTGTAAAAATGATCCTAGTACAGAAAATATGATTATTCACGGAGATAATCTGCTTGCTTTAAAAGCACTGGAAAGCAGGTATGCCGGACAGGTCAAATGTATCTATATCGATCCGCCGTATAATACAGGGAAAGCATTCGATAATTACGATGATAATCGTGAGCATAGTATCTGGCTAAATTTAATGCGTAATAGATTAATTATATTAAGGAGTTTATTATCCCCCGATGGTGTATTGTGCTGCCAAATTGATGATTCAGAAGGTTTTTATTTAAAAATCTTATTAGATGAAATTTTTGGCAGAGGTAATTATTTAGTGACTTTATATATGCAAGTACGCTATACAAATAAAACTTTAGCGGAAGATAGTGATTATCAAAAAGTAATTGAACAATGTCATATATATTCTAAAGAAAAAAATATGACAAAATTAAATCGTCCTACAGAAGAATATAGTTTAGAAAAATTCAAATGGAAAATTATTGAGAAAAGCCCTGGAGAAAAAATTAAATTAGGTGGAAAAGATGTTGAAATTTTTAAACCAGGACAATATGAAATAATAGAAATTGATGCGAATATTGATGGGCTAAAAGAAACATGGGCAACAGGGTCTTTATCAAGAGTTAAAGCCAGTGCTGGAGAATTTTTTGAATTATATTTATCTAACAGAAAAGAAATTGATGGTCTTGGCACTTTATATAAAGTATCCGGAATTGGAGAAGATGGTTTAGGATATAGATATATTAGTGGTCCTAAAAAAGACACTGCAACGAAAGGAAAGTTTTACTCTGGAGTTCCAATAAAACGCCGGGATGAAATTAATAATGGTTCAAGCATAAAATATAAACCTGTACCGAATTTCTATGATTTCTCTAGTTCATTTGGGAATTGCCGTTTAGAAGGTGGCGTTGATTTTAAAGGCGGCAAGAAACCAGAAGCCATGCTAAAACAAATATTAGAATACTACACAAATGACGAGGATTTGGTATTAGATAGTTTTTTAGGCTCAGCAAGTACAATAGCAGTTGCACATAAGATGAACAGAAAATATATTGGTATTGAAATGGGCGACCATGCATATTCATTATGTAAAACAAGATTAGATAATGTTATTCAAGGAGATAAAACCGGTATCTCTAGGGAAGTTAACTGGAAAGGCGGCGGTGCCTACAAGTTTTATGAACTTGCCCCTACCCTTATCAATAAAGATGATTTTGATGAATATGTAATCAATAAAGAATATGATGCGGATATGCTCGCCTCTGCCGTGGCACTTCATGAGGGGTTTACCTATGCGCCTGACAGTGAAATTTTCTGGAAGCAGTCCAAAGGAAATGAAAACTCCTATCTTTTGGTTACAACAAAACACTTGAACGCAACTTATCTTGATTCTATAAAGTCCACTATGGAAGACGGAGAATACCTTATTATTGCCTGTAAATCCTTTGAAGCCGGACTGGATACACTGTATTCAAATATCACAATAAAGAAAATACCACAGATGTTACTTTCAAGGTGTGAGTTTGGAAAGGATAACTACAATCTAAATATAATCAATCCACCTGCTTATGAAGATGAGGAGGAAGATGATGAATAATTTATTTCCTCAGTATACAACCGACTATATCAGCGGTGTCATGTCACTCAGGAAACCGCAGGAAAATTCTCTTAAAATTTTAGAAGAGATCATGACTTCTATCCATGTGCAAAAGGGAATGAATTTAAAGGCTGCCCTTGGCGGTGTTCATGCACTCTATCCTATTTGCAGCGATTTTGAGCGTGATTTTATGTCATTTACCTTTGCTTTGGCTACCGGTGTAGGCAAGACAAGGCTTATGGGGGCTTTCATTGCTTATTTATATACGCAGCATGGCATTAAGAATTTTTTTGTTGTGGCACCGAATACTACGATTTATGAAAAACTCAAGAAAGATTTATCAGACCCATCAAATCCTAAATATGTATTTAAGGGGTTAGGCTGTTTTCATACTCCGCCACAGATTGTTGCAGATGATGATTACAAAGCAAGACAGATTTCCCTGTTTGAATCGGACATTAGGATTTTTATTTTTAATATTGATAAATTCAATAAGGAAGAATCTAACATGAAGAAAATCAATGAATATATCGGAGATTCTTTCTATGAGTATTTAGCCAATTTACCTGACCTTGTTTTGATCATGGATGAATCCCATCATTATCGTGCCAAAAGGGGTATGCAGGCGATCAATGAGCTACATCCGCTTCTGGGGCTGGAGCTGACTGCTACGCCAATTGTGAACAGTGGTTCTAAGCAAGTTCCTTTTAAGAATGTTGTTTATGAATACCCTCTTTCTAAGGCCATTGAAGACGGCTATACCAGAACCCCTTTTGCAGGAACAAGGACAGATATTAATTTCTACAATTTCGGAGAAGAAGAACTGGATAAAATTATGCTCATTGACGGGGTGAAACTACATGAACGGGCAAAAAGGGAGCTTCAAGCCTATGCGCTGAATAATAGCACCGAAGAAAATCCTGTTCGTATGATAAAACCTTTTATGTTGGTTGTTTGTAAAGATACCGGCCATGCCAAATGGGTGGAGGATTATATTAAATCAGATGAATTTGAAGGCGGCGCCTATAAAAACAAAACCATAACCGTACATTCCAAACAAAAAGGGGCTGAAAGTGAAGTAAATACTAAGCTTCTTTTGGATGTTGAAAATTATGACAATCCGGTAGAAATTGTAATTCATGTCAATATGCTCAAAGAAGGTTGGGATGTAAATAACCTTTATACTATTGTTCCACTTAGAACGGCTGCATCAAAAGTATTAAGGGAACAGATGGTTGGCCGCGGGTTAAGACTTCCTTATGGCAAAAGAACGGGCAATGAGATTGTAGACGCCGTTTATCTAACAGCACATGACAAGTTCCAAGACATTATCAACGAAGCACAAAAGGGCGATTCCATATTTAAGGCAGGTAATGTCATTAAGGTTGAAGATCTAGAAGAAAATATCTCAACGACTCAAATGACTTTTGATTTTGCGCCTCATGTGATTCGAGAAGAAGCTTATTCTTATGGCGTTGCCAACACGGAAAAGACGAATGAAATCATTGATACAGCCGTCAATTTTGTGAAAGAAGAACTTGCAAAAGAGATTCACTCGACTAAAACAGTGGAGATTTCAAAAGAGCAGAAGAATAAGATTACCAAAAAAGTTGCAGAAAGAATCAAAGAGGATAAGGATTTAGGCGAAGTTTTTAAAGAAAATGAGAATCCGTTTTATCATTGGCTTAACAATACGGTAGAAGAAACACATCAAACGGCAAAAGAAAAATTCATACCGATCCCTAAACTGAAAATCACAGATGAAGGCGTAGTAGAATATGGCTTTGTAGATTTTGATTTGGATTTAAGTCAATTCAACCATGCTCCTATCAAAAATGACCTTCTGATTCAAAACCTTGAAGATCTATCCGATTTACAAAGAATCAACGGAGATGCAATAGATTTTGCCGGATATAATCCGAAAAAAGTCATTCTTGAAATTTTACGAACTAAGCCTGAAATTGATTATGAAAAATGCTCCGCTTTGCTATTTAAGCTTATATCACAAGTTGTTGATTATTATAAAAATAAATATGATACTAATCTAATGCAAAACATTGTGATGATGAATAAGAAGGATATAGCTAATAAAATTTATCATCAAATGCTGCAGGATGATCATTTCTACTGCGAAAATGGGCTCATTCAGTATTCTGTAACAGGAACAAGTGCTTACAATTTGCCACAAACCTACACTTGGGAAAAACGACTAAATCTTTATGAAAATTATAAGCATAATATAAAATCCATACTTTTTGACGGAATCAAAAAAGGGGTATTCTCTTCTGCAAAATTTGACAGCTATCCGGAACTTGTACTGGCAAGAGTTTTGGAGAATGATCAATCTGTCATCAATTGGCTTAGACCTGCACAAAATGAATTCAATATAACTTATAACAGGGGACAACATTACATTCCGGATTTTGTTGTAGAAACAGAAATTTCCTTTTTTATCGTAGAAGTAAAAGGCGAAGACAAGATCAATCATCCCGATGTTATCGCCAAAGGCAAAAAAGCGGTGAAGTTCTGTGAAGTTGCAAGTAACTGGGCAAAAGCAACCAAAAGAAAAGAATGGAAATATATATTTATTCCGTCTAAAGAAGTACGGGCAAATTCAAGCTTTGACAGCTTGACAGAAAGATTTATAAAGTAGCACAAAAAAAGCACCTCCTTCGAGATGCTTCACAGGCATGACATATGGCCGCTGTTTTATTCTTCCTTCGGATATTCACCGCGGTAGGTCACTGTTTCGGAAAGCGGTTTTCGCGGAAGCGGTTGGATTTCTCTGTCTGTATAGCCCAGGGCGATGGCCGCCACCATCTCTCCTTCCACATTCAGCCATTTTTTCAGTTCGTCATAAGCAAAGAAAATATTGCAGGTCCACAGTGTCCCGATATTCCTCGCCGTCGCTTCCAGGCACATATTCTGGATCGCCGCGCTCACCGACTGGATGTCCGCCATTTCCATCAGATGCTCGTCTATGGGAAATTCGCCGTAGTAGTCCTTCCCCTTGCTGTTGATAAAGAAGACGATGACCGGCGCCTGTTCCAGTACGCGGGCCGTATAA
>OHDS01000593.1_pt1 | contig 18036 bp, 14 predicted proteins | sample 1567031 | NCBI WGS metagenome assembly OHDS01 (sample SAMEA3879503, study PRJEB24766) | human gut metagenome | biome: human-associated habitat; feature: feces | place: USA | collected 1985/1987
CTTCACACGCAGATCCAATGATCAGTCCATCTCTATATTTATTGATCAGGGACTTTGGCATTCTTGGGCGACGATTAAAATAATTTAAATGTGATTCTGATACCAAGCGGTTTAAATTAACACGCCCTGTATTATTCTTAACCAGAATAATTCCATGATACATGCGTCCTTTTTTGATTAGATCGACATTATCATTTGCAAATTCGTTGACCTGATCTAGATCTGTAATATCTTTTTCTTTTAACATAGAAATGAATTCTACAAAAATCTTTCCTGTTGCTGTTGCATCATCAACTGCTCTATGGTGTGTTTCCAGTATGATATTTAAATGTTTACAAATGTTATCCAGTGTAAATTTACCAAGATGTCCCATTAGACATCTTGCAAGCCCCAGTGTATCCACAACTGTATGATTATATGGAAGATTCAACCTTTTCGCATTTTCGCGGATAAACCCTGTATCAAATCCTGCATTATGTGCAACCAAAACAGATCCCTCACAGAATTTTAAAAACTGTGGAAGAATCTCTTCGATCGTTCCCGCATCTTTTACCATATCATCTGTGATCGTTGTCAGCTGAGTGATCTTATATGGAATTGGGCGCTCTGGATTGACAAATTCACTGAATGTTTCTTTAATCTCTCCTTCCACGACTCTTACCGCACCAATTTCTATAATTCGGTCATTGACACTGTTAAATCCTGTTGTCTCAATATCGAATACAACATAACTGTCCATTAGTGACTGCCCTTTTGAATCAATGATCAAATCTCCAAGGTCATCAACGAAATATCCTTCTACCCCATAAATGATCTTAAATGGATCATCTTCTTTTAGTCTCAAGTCTTCGTATGCATGACGTGCGATTGGAAATCCCTGCAATACACCGTGATCTGTAATCGCAACCGCCGGATGTCCCCATTCGTAGGCGCGATTTACAATATCTTTGATCTGTACCACACTGTCATTATCGCTCATCACTGTATGGAGATGTAATTCCACACGTTTTTCCATGGATGTGTCCTGACGTTTTTCCCTAAAATCTGTAATCGCCTTGATTCCTGCCACAGATCCTAGAGAGATCTCATGATCAAATTTGTCATACATCGCAACTGCTTTGATACGATAGAATCCACCTTTTTTCAAACCATCTAAAATATCGGGCAGCTGTTCATTTCTTACGAAGACCTTGCAGCTGATCGTATCTGTAAAATCGGTAATATGAAAAATGATGATTGTTTTTTCATTACGGATTTCTCGTGTTTCAAGAAATGTGATCTGCCCATGAATCACAACTTCCCCGATCTCATCATAGATATCCTTGATCTCCATCAGCTCGCCATCACAATTTCGTCCATATAATAAGGTTGGATCATCTGAATATTTTGTTTTTTTCTTAAACATATGCTCTTTTTTCGTTGCAGCTGCTTTCTTTCTTGCTTTTTTCTCTTCTTTTTGTTCTTTCTCAACGATATCTGCGTGCTCCACGATCGTATGGATTTCTTGTTGTAAGCGATAATCACTTTCCATCTTAAGGCTTCGATCAATCGTCTTAGAGAAATCAAATCCGACTTTTGCATCAATAGAAAAACGTTCTTTTAAAATCATCTCAAAAAATTCTTTGATCTCTGGGGCTTTATTGCGGTTTACAAATGTATCTTCAAAGTAAAAGGTGATCACATCATCTTCAATTTTATAATCCCCTTTTCTCACGACATTAAAAATAACCTCCCCTTTGCCTTTTAACTCAAAGAGGAAGCTTTTCATGTAATGCTCCATTAGATATTTGAGATTATATTGTTCTGACAGGTGATAACTTTCCTGAAAACGAATCTTTACAAAACGCTTTGAAAACAGCTGTTCCCGGATCGTGCGTTCCATTCTCCATGTATCGACTCTTGAGATCAGATGATCACACTGAAAAGAAATCTTAAGCGTGTTTTCTTTTTTCTTTAGTGTGATCTCTCTAATATTCGCATCTTCAAACAAAGATCTTACATCGTCAGAAACTTTCAAATCTGGAAATACACTGAAAAATGGTTTTGTTGTCACTTCCATTTTATTCACCCCAGTGTTCTAATTCATATCTTAAAGTATCAAGTAATTGATCTTCTGGTACTTTACGGATAACCTCGCCTTTCTTGATCAGAAGTCCCTCTCCATTTCCACCAGCGATTCCCACATCTGCTTCTTTGGCCTCTCCTGGTCCGTTTACAACGCACCCCATAACAGCAACCTTAAGATTCAGATTTTCAAAATCTGCAGCCATTGTCTCTACCTGATTGGCAAGTGGAATCAGATCGATATTCGTACGTCCACATGTTGGGCAGGATACAACTTCAATTCCTCCGGAACGAAGTCCTAATGTCTTTAAGATCAGTTTCGCACTGGCAATCTCGTTGACTGGATCTCCTGTCAATGATACACGGATCGTATCACCAATTCCCTGATTTAAGATAATTCCAAGTCCTACAGCTGATTTGATATTACCACTAAAAACTGTTCCAGCTTCTGTGATCCCTACATGCAGAGGGTAATTGATTTTGTCTGCGACTAGGCGGTACGCTTCTGCACACATCAAAACATCAGAAGACTTAATACTGACTACTATATCATGAAAATCATATTTTTCAAGCATAGCAACTTTATCTAAGGCACTTTCTACCAGCCCTTGTGCAGTTACTCCGTTATATTTTTTAACAAGTGGTTTCTCCAATGATCCGCTGTTTACACCAACACGGATCGGTACATGATATTTCTTTGCTGTTTCTACCACTTTGCGGATATTCTCTTCTCCACCGATATTCCCAGGATTGATACGGATCTTATCTGCCCCATGTTCCATCGCTGCAATTGCAAGTTTATAGTCAAAATGAATATCCGCGACCAACGGAATATGAATCTGCTTCTTAATCTCTGTAAAAGCTTCGGCAGCTTTCATTGTTGGAACAGTACAGCGAATGATCTGGCATCCAGCCTTCTCAAGAGCAAGAATCTGTTTGACCGTCTCTTCCACATTTTCTGTCTTTGTATTTGTCATAGACTGGATGGCAACTGGATTGCCTCCTCCAATCTTAACATCTCCTATCGAAATAACTCTTGTCTGATTTCTTGTATACATGCAAATCCCCCTTTACATGAAAATCTTTACAATATCTTGATACATTACAAATACCATCAAAAGCATTAATAAGATCAACCCTGCAGTGTGTACCAGCGCTTCCATATTCTGTGGCACAGCCTTTCCAGTAATTGCTTCTATGATCAAAAACAATAAACGACCTCCATCAAGTGCTGGTAATGGCAATAGATTCATCACACCAAGGTTTGCGCTGATCAAAATGATCCAGTTTACCATTGTCAAAAATACTGTTTTAAATCCATAGGCAGCAGCCTGTGTATATTGGTCTCCGACCGTTTTGACAATTCCTACTGGTCCTGAAAGATCTTTCACACCAAGTTTTTGTGAAACTAACATCTTTACACTCTTTAAAGTAATCTTTACCTGCAATCCTACTTCTCGGAAACTGTATTCGATCGTTTTTAACGGACCTACTTTCTGATATCCATTCCAGGTGATCCCGATCAGATATTGCCCTCGTTCTTTATCATACTCTGGTGTGACGTTTATATTTTTTTCTTTTCCGTTTTGTAATATCGTGATCGGAATTTTCCCTCCATCATAATCTAAATACATATAATAGGAAAACTCTCTGTAATTGTGCATTTTCTTTCCAGCAACTTTGATCATAGTATCTCCTTTACGGATTCCTGCTTCATATGCTGGTGAATCTTTTTCTACTTTGGAAATCTTCGGAATGTCAGCACCAGACATTCCGATCACTATAATTGAAAATATAAACGCTAAGATAAAGTTAAAAAATGGTCCTCCAAAAATAACTGCCATCCTTGCCCAGACGGACTTATTATTAAACGCATTTTCTCCAGGTCGGTCTTCATCTTCTCCCATCATACATGCACCACCAAATGGCAGCAGTTTGACAGAATAAAAAGTCTCTCCAACCTGCTTTCCAATGATCGTTGGTCCAAGTCCAATGCAAAATTCATCTACCTGAATCCCATTTTTCTTAGCGATCAGAAAATGCCCTAATTCATGCACAATAATAATAATTCCAAAAATTAAAATTGCAATGATAATATTCAATGATCTACCTGCTTTCTATGTGTTCATACACCCATTGCTCTGTCTCCAACACTTCTTCCAGTGTCGGATTCTCAATAACTTTATGGGCATTCATTGTGTCTTCAATGATGTCGTAAATATCTAAAAACTGAATCTTACGGTCTAAAAATAATGCAACTGCTTTTTCATTTGCAGCATTTAAGACTGTTGGCATGCTTCCACCGATCCTACCTGCTTTATATGCATAAGGAAGTCCTTTTAGAACATCCACTGGTGGTTCTTCAAATGTAATTTCTTTTAATTTTGCAAAATCCAGACGTTCTCCCGCAAGATTTCTATGTTGTGGATAAAATAATGCATATTGAATCGGTAATTTCATATCCGGTGTTCCAAGCTGTGCGATCACACTTCCATCCTTAAACTGAATCATAGAATGGATCACACTCTTTGGTTGTACTACAACATGAATATCATCAAAATCCACTCCAAACAACCATTTGGCTTCGATCACTTCGAGTCCTTTATTCACTAACGTTGCAGAATCAATCGTAATCTTTCGTCCCATTGACCAGTTTGGATGATTCAGTGCATCTTCTACTGTCACATATTTTAATTCTTCTGTCGTTTTCTTACGGAACGGTCCCCCTGATGCTGTAATGATCAGAGAATCAAGATCATCTCTTTTCCCGCTCTGTAAGCACTGAAAGATCGCAGAATGCTCACTATCCACTGGATAAATAGACACACCCAATTCTTCCGCCATTGGCATAATGATATGCCCTGCAGTTACCAATGTTTCTTTATTAGCAAGTGCGATGTCTTTCCCAGCCTTCATCGCAGCGATCGTTGGACGAATTCCGATCATTCCGACAATTGCTGTGACAACAACAGAACACTGCTCCTGTGTTGCTGCTTCTAATAATCCATCCATTCCTGCACATACTTTTATATTCGTATCTGCCAGACGAAGTTTCAACTCTTCTGCCTTCTGTTCATTGTATACAGCAACGATCACTGGCTGAAATTCTCTTGCTTGTTTCTCTAACAGATCAATACTTGTTCCTGCTGCTAAGGCTGTAACTTTCAGATCTTTATTACTTCGTACGATATCTAGTGTCTGGGTTCCAATGGAACCTGTAGATCCAATAATTGAAATATATTTCATTCTAGATCGCTCCTCCTGAGATCATAACTGTCAGATAATAAATGACAGGTGCAATAAAAATAATACTATCAAATCGGTCAAGAATTCCTCCATGACCAGGGATCAATGTACCATAATCCTTAATTCCTGAGTCTCTCTTGATCGCAGATGCTGCCAAATCTCCAATGACTGAAACTGCTCCACCTAGTCCACAAACAATTGGGAACATTGTAACTGGATTAAAACTAAATCTGATATATGTGTTTAGATATAATCCATATAATGCACCAAGAATTGCCGCACCGACAATTCCGCCAACCAAACCTTCTATACTTTTCTTAGGACTTAAAATTGGTGACATCTTATGTTTTCCGATCAACATTCCTGTACAATATGCTAAAGTGTCATTTCCCCATGCTGCAAGGAATAATAATACAACAAATTCTCCTCCATTTTGTAATTCACGGATTTGATAGATAAAGGACATCATAACCGCTACATATACAAATCCAAAGAATCCTGCCATCATCTGATCCACTTTATACTTTGGAAAACGTACCACATAGCATCCGAGTAAAAAGATTAAAAATAAAATAATGATCGCTGTAGTCCATTGATCAAGATCAAATAACAATGCCACATAATAAAGAATCGTGCCTGTATATCCGATCACTGCCAAAGATGATTTCTCAATATGATAAATCTTTAAAATCTCGCTGTATCCGATCAATGCAACGATCAATGTCATTGCAAACGTCACAATTCCACCCATATATAACCCAAAAGCTGCGATCAATACTAAAATGATCCCACTGATCAGTCTTTGCTTAAACATAAACTTATATTCCTCCAAATCTGCGGTCGCGTCCATTATAGTATTCGATCGCCTTTATTAATTCCTTTTTATTAAAATCAGGCCAGAGCACATCTGTAAAATAAAATTCTGTATATGCTAACTGCCATAACATAAAGTTTGACAATCTTTCTTCCCCGCTTGTGCGGATCATCAGATCTGGATCTGGAAGTTCTTTTGTATCCAGATATCCATTAAACACTTCTTCTGTGATCTCATCTTTGGAAAGATTTCCACTGGAAAGATCATCTGCCATATGTCTCATAGCTCGCACCATCTCATCACGACTTCCATAATTCAGTGCGATCGTAAAATTGATCCCTGTATTATCTTTGGACGCCTTCTCAAGCTCAACGATCTTCTCCTGTAAATCTTCAGAAAGTCCTGTGATATCTCCGATCACTCTGACTTTCATATTATTTTTATTTGCACGCTTGATACATGTCTTTAAATAATCACGAAGCAGTTTCATCAATGCATTTACTTCGTCCTGTGGGCGTTTCCAATTCTCTGTTGAAAAAGCATAAACTGTTAAATATTTAATTCCAAGATCATGTGCATCTTCAATGATCTTTTCCACCACTTTACTTCCCTGTCTATGTCCCATATTCCTAGGTAAATGGCGTTTTTTTGCCCATCTTCCATTCCCATCTAAGATAATGGCCACATGTTGTGGAATATTTAAATTTTCCATTTGGACCTCCTGTGTATCATATATAACTTTCATTTCTTTTCACATGAAACAAAACAGGGCTGAGATTTCAACCCTGTTGATGATTAAGATTAAACTGTCATGATTTCTTTTGATTTTGCATCAACTGCTTCATCGATCTGTTTGATGTATTTATCTGTCATCTTCTGTACTTTGTCTTCTTCATCTTTTGCCTGATCTTCATTTAAATCTCCGGCTTTATTCTGTTTCTTGACAAAATCATTTGCATCACGACGGATATTTCTAACTGCTACCTTTGCTTCTTCTCCACGTTTCTTAACATCTTTTGCAAGCTCTTTTCTTCGTTCTTCTGTAAGATCTGGGAAGTTTAAGCGGATTGCTTTACCATCATTTGTTGGTGTGATCCCGATATCAGATACTAAAATCGCTTTCTCGATCTCTTTTAATAAGTTTGGCTCCCATGGCTGGATCATGATCGTTCTTGCTTCAGGTACAGAAACATTACCAACCTGTGCTACAGGAGTTGCAACTCCATAATAATCAACTTTGACTTTATCTAATACATGAGGATTAGCACGTCCTGCACGAATTGTCATAAAATCATTCGCCATACTGTCTAAAGATTTCTGCATCTTGTCTTCAAATTGTTTTAACATGTTTCTTTCGTCCTCCTAATTTATCAAACGGTTACATATGTTCCGTTAAATTCACCTTTCATTAAATTCTCAATGCTGTTTTCTTCATTTAATCCAAAAACTGCTAATGGCATCTTATTTTCAAGGCACATGATCGTCGCTGTCAGGTCGATCACTCCTAATTTCTGATCCAACACTTCTTCCATTGTGATACTGTCATATTTCACCGCATTTTCATTCACAGCAGGATCACTGTCATATACGCCGTCAATTGATTTTGCTAATAAGATCGCATCTGCTTCAATCTCGATCGCACGAAGTGCTGTTGCTGTATCTGTTGAGAAATAAGGATGTCCTGTTCCACCTGCAAAAAATACAACCTTTCCTTCATCTAAAGCTTTGACTGCTTTATCTTTGGAAAATAATTCTGTAAATGCTCCGCATACAAATGGAGTATATACTTCTGTTTCCATTCCTGCTGTTCTAAATGCATCGGATACATAGATACAGTTCATAACTGTCGCAAGCATTCCGATCTGATCAGCTTTTGTACGTTCCATACTCTCACTTGTACGTCCTCTCCAGAAGTTTCCTCCTCCGATAACGATCGCTACCTGAAGTCCCTCATCTACTAACGTCTTTACCTGACGCGCTGCATCTGCACATGTTGCTTCATCAAATCCTGTCTTCTTATCTCCGGCAAGTGCTTCTCCACTTAACTTTAAAAGCACACGTTTCATATCTTTTAAATCTTTCATTGGTCTACCTCATTTGTTCTTTCTTTGCCAAATCACTATGTGAAATTATATCATATCATCAAGAAAAGAACAACTATAAAAAGGACCTCTTTCGAAATCGAAAAAGACCCTTTTGTGTTTACAAATTCTTTCGTCCATTTAATATTGTAAAAAGCATAAACAACACTGGTATGATCAGTGCCTCAAACTGAGTTACTGAGTATGCTTTAAATACAACATTTAAAATAATCGTGGCAATCGTAATTGCGATCAGTACAAGACTGACATAAAAACATCTTTTACATCCTTCCTGTGTATTTCCATCTTTAAGACCCGTATATCCACCGACCATTGCTGCTACTGCGTAGCCGCCGATCAAAACAAGTCCAAGATAAAACTTTGTTGCAGAAGTTGTCGTTCTTCCATAACCTACAAGCCCTAACAGATTCAATAACTGCAACACACCCTGAATCAAAACGAGTCCTGAGATTATCTTAAAAAATATATTTTTTGTTTTGTTTTGCATAATCGCTAGTTCCTTTTTATTTTTATGTTGTCGCTGTCTCCTTCATACTACTTCGAAAGATTCCCTCATCTTTGTCTTCTTATTATCCAATTTAATCCAATTTCTGGATCTGTTCGATAACTTTTTGATATTCTTTCTCAATTTCACCGATCACTGGCAATACTTCTTCGCGCTGTCCTGCACGGATCATATCTACTGCTTTCGCACTTTTTTGCTGTAAATGTGTAAACTCCAGATTGCTTGCAATTCCTTTCATCGTATGAGTTGTTCGAAGAATTTCATCATAATCCATCTTATCTACTGCTTCTTTAATCTGTTCATAAGTAGGATCATCTAAAAACTTACGGACAAACTTTTCCACCAGTTTCTGGTTTCCCATCATACGGCTGCTTACATTTTCATAACTTTCATCAATACTGTCATAAAACTCCTGAATATTCATTAATACTCCTCCATACAAATTATTTTTGAATAGCCTAAAATGGATTATAGCATATTTAACAAAATTCAACAATTTAATTCTATATTTTATACGCCAGAAGTTTTTTCGACACCATATTTCTTTCTACGATATGTTTTTTTGTCACTTTCCATGTAGTGATGACTTCTTCTACGGTCTCGTTCTTCATTTTCTTCCAAGATTTCTTGTTTCGCATTCATAACAAGCATCTGCAGACGATTTTCGATATTCGCAAAACTGACATCTGGATCATAGTCTAATGGAAGAATCTGTGCATTTGGATACATTTCTTTTAATTTTTTAGAAATACCTCTTCCAACAACATGGTTTGGCAGGCATCCAAATGGCTGTAAGATCAAGAAATACTTGCATCCATGTTTTGCGTGATGAATGATCTCTCCTGGAATCAGCACACCCTCTCCTGCATCAAATGTATGATGAATGATCGGATCACTGTCTTTTACCAGATCATCCATACGGATCGCTGGTTTATATAAAGGATGTCCTTTTGCAATGGAATCGGTCAGACTGTGTGCAAGATCAAAGAACATGTCTGCTGTCCGAAACCAGATCTTTTGATCCATTGGTTTATTTAAATGATATTCCCTGATCTGTGAATCCTGATAAAAGTATGTCTTACGGATAACATCCGTCATACGTGCTTCAATGATCTCAAATCCATTTTCTTCCAGATATTTCTCAATGTCATGGTTTGCTCCTGGATGAAAGTTCAGAAGATATTCCCCAACGATCAGAATCTGTGGTTTTAAGTTCGTACGATCATAAGAAATATTTTTCATGATAGAAATAGCCTTCTTAAATCCTTTTCTTGCACCAAGAACTCCTGACTTTTCCAATCCATCGATTACAAGATCGAGGGCTTTGTCAAACGCTTCATCCGCACTTCCTTTGACTGTTTCATATGGACGGATCTTTCGTAATAATTCCTCCAATACATCGATCATCGGTAATGCAAATGCGATTTTTACAGAAGATGCCAGATTTAATTTAAATCCTGGGTGCATATTATGAGAATCTGCATCATCATTTGTCAGGATCGGAATATGATCATATCCCGCATCATCAAGAGCTTTTCTTAGTAGTGCCCCATAATGTGTCAGTCGACAGTCTCCGACATATTTCCCCATAACGATCGCAACATCTTTGTCATCATACTTTCCACTTTCCAATGCCGCCAATGCTTCTCCGATGACAATCTGTGCTGGGAAACAGATATCATTATGTACATATTTCTTTCCCAAACGAATTGCTTCTTCACGCCCGATATCCAAAGCAACCGCCCGAATTCCTTGTCCTCTTAATGCTGCTGTCATAATTCTGCAAAATGCATGCGATGTATTTGGAACCAATGCAATTTTTTCTTTCCTGTTTTCTTTTGTAAACTTGACTGGATATGGTTCTTGCAACTCTTTTACTTCTAATTTCTGATGTTTCTCACGTCCCATTTTCACTGTCTCCAAGAAAGAACGCACACGGATTCCCAATGGTCCTTGATTATCACTTTCATCTACTTTTAAGATCAATGGTGTTTTCCCGGAAATTTCTTTCATCATTCTCGTGATCTCATCGGATAGATAAGCATCGTGTCCACATCCAAAACTTACGAGCTGTACATATTCCAGATGCTCACTTTGCGCACATAAGATAGCAGAAGATAACATTCTAGCATGATAGTTATTTACAATATCCAGACGGCTTTTTGAGAGTTCTGTCTGATTCACTTCTGGCAGGGAATCTGCGGTTAAGACTGCGATACCTGCTTTTGTAAACATCTTAGACAGATCATGATTAACCAGTGTATCGTTCTGATATGGACGAGATGCTAAAACAACTGCAAATTCATTCTTTTCCTTTACTTCATTTAGAATCTCTTCTCCTCGTTTCTTTAACTGTTGGTCAAAAGATTTCTGAGCCTGATCTGCTGTATGCATTGCATTCATAACCTCTTCTTTTGAGACATGATATACTTCTTCCATATATTTTACCAACTGATGCTGTCTGTCCTTTTTAGTATGCCAATGGAATAATGGTGCATCAAATGGCACATTCCATTTATCCTGTGGATTATCAGAATTCCTGATAACGATTGGATAACCTTTTACCACCGCACACATAGACTCACTTGTTTTTTCCATATTCTCTGGCGGTACTGTTGTGATCGATGGCATAAAAATATGATCTACATGATATTTTTTCACCAGATTTCTAAGATGTCCATGCACAAGTTTTGCTGGAAAACATACCGTGTCTGATGTCACTGCTGACAACCCACTTTCATAAATCTCTCTTGTACTTTCATCCGATAATTGTACTTTGTATCCCAAACTTTTGAAAAAAGTTGTCCAAAATGGCATCGTATCCCAATAGGATAACACTCTTGGAATTCCAATGGTGATATCTCTTTCTGTTTTAGGCACTGGATAAGGATATTCTTTGAACAATAATTTCTTTCGCTCTTGGAATAAATCTGGAACGCTCTGTGTTTTTCGGATTGTTTCTTTTAACTGCTTTCCAACCTCATCATTTCTTGGATCTCCGATGATCTCGCCTTTTTCACATCGATTATTTGTTACCCAGGAATTTCCATTTGAAAATTGAACAATTGTTCTTTGACAATGATTCGTACAAAATGGACAAGGTGCATTCGCCTGCTGCTCATAAGAAAATGTATCTAAATCACGAAGATCCCATGTGCTCACTTCTTTCGGATTCTTCTCATATTGCTCTTTTGCGATCAATCCGACACCAATTGCACCCATGATCCCTGGATATGGTGCTCTGATCACTTCTCTTCCTACATATTCTTCCATCGCACGTAAAACCGCATCATTTTCAAAAGTGCCACCTTGTACCACGATCTTAGTTCCAAGAGAATCAAGATTTGATACGCGGATAACCTTTGTAAATACATTCTGGATGATCGATCTGCATAATCCAGCCATGATATCTTCTGGATTCTTACCGTTTCGCTGCTCTGTGATAATACTGCTGTTCATAAATACCGTACAACGACTACCCAAAACTGCTGGGTTTTTAGACGCAAACGCTTTCTTTGCAATCTCTTTTGTCGGAATATGTAAAGAGGATGCGAAGTTTTCAAGGAATGAACCGCATCCAGAAGAGCACGCCTCATTTAATAAAATATTTGTGATAACTCCATCCTCTAACCAGATTGCTTTCATATCCTGTCCACCAATATCCAAAATAAAAGAGGCGTCTTTGACATATTTTTCAGAAGCTCTTGCATGTGCTACCGTCTCAACCGTATGGCAAGGAATTTCAAAAGCTTTGGAAAACAGCATTTCTCCATACCCAGTCGTACCAGCTGATAAAATTTCTAATTCTGCTCCTGCTTCTTCATATCGTTTTCTTAAACAGATCAAGGCCTCTTTCGCTACTTTCAGCGGATCCCCTTCATTCGGTGCATAAAAAGAATCCAGAATTTCTTCTTGTTCATCTAATAATACAAATTTTGTCGTGGTACTTCCTGCATCAATCCCAAGAAAACATCGAACAACCTCTCCTTTTTGTGGTTTCTTCCATGTCACCTGTTTCTTCTTATGTGCTTCTTTAAAAGCATTTTCTTCTTCTTTTGATTCAAAAAATGGTTTTGCAATTTCTCCTGAAACGTGGGAATGATCTTTCTGTGCGTCTTCCAGTATTACTAACATTTTATTCACATCTTTTGGTTTGCTGTCTGCAAACATCTTATCCAAAGATAATGCTGCCCCATATGCAATCATTAATTCTGAATGCTTTGGGCAAAGAATCTCATCTTCTTTCAAATCCAGACGTTCAGCAAAAACTTTTACCAGAGTTGGATGAAATGTTAATGGGCCACCTTCAAATGCGACAGGTTTTTTAATCTCCAATCCCTGTGCCAACCCTCCGATCGTCTGTTTCGCGATCGCATGAAATGCGGATAACGCAAGGTCTTCCTTAGCTGCTCCCTGATTCAGAAGTGGTTGGATATCTGTCTTTGCATATACCCCGCATCTTCCAGAAATATCATATAAATGTGTTCCTTTTTGTGCCAACTCATTAAACTGTTCCACTGGTACTTTTAATACGGATGCAATTTCATCAATAAATGCTCCCGTTCCACCCGCACAGCTTCCATTCATACGCATATCGGAAACACTTTGTGACTGTCCATTTTCAGAATCTTTAAAAAAGATCATCTTGGCATCCTGTCCACCTAATTCAATTGCCGTTCCAACCTGGTCAAACTGATCTTGTAATGCGATCGCATTGGCTGCAACTTCCTGCACAAATGGTACTCTTAAAATAGATGCCACTGGTTTTGCCCCAGAACCAGTCAGACACAATCTAATCTTCTTATCTCTTATATGTCCGCAAAACTTCTTAATGCTTCGGATCACACTTGCGATCTGATTTGCATGATGTCTTGCATAATCAGAAAATAACAGTTGATGACGGTCATTGGCATCAACTGCTACTATTTTGGTTGTCGTAGATCCTACGTCGATCCCGACTAATATATTTTGTTCGTTTGATTTTGTCATTTCGTTATTCATCATTCGTTATCGTCTTTTCTCCTTCTTTTGAGCTTTACGTTTTATCATAACTCAAATTAATAGAAAATGTAAGATAAAAAATGGATTTTAACACTTTCTTCACACTTTTTCATTTAATTTCTGCTTACGTTTCCTCCAATCTGGAAGAAAATGACTCATCAAATCATAAAATCTCTGGTTATGGCTTGGTTCTAAAAGATGACATAATTCATGCACCAAAACATACTCTACACATTCCTCTGATTTTACAGCCAGCTGCAGATTCATCCGAATCTTTTTACTGTGAATACTACAGCTTCCCCATCTTGTTTTCATATCTCGAATCGTAAAACCATTCGCATGAACTTTCATGATCGATTCCCATCTCATTGCATATTCTATGATCTTGTCTTCCAGCCATTTCCTTTGTTCCAGATTAATTTCCTGCTGTGATGAATTTTGTCTGTTTTTTACTTTTTCATGGTTTTTTAAAATCCAGTCTTCTTTTTTCTTAAGGAAACGAAAAACCTCTTCGTCGGAAACTCTCATTGGAACTGTTACCAAAACATCTCCGTTTGGAGGTTTCACGTAGATATTTATATTTTTAATCTTCCTTCGCTCAATCTCAATATTTAATGTTCCTATTTGTTTTATCATTATTCTTATTTCTTTCTCTGAATCAGCATATGTATCAATACATACAAAACAATCAGAAACCCTGATATAAATCCTGCCACACTAAGATATGGCATTCCTAACACTCTCGGTGTTACATCACTTAGACATAAAATTGCAGAGCTAAACCAAAGTGCCATCACGATCAATACAAGCAACAGATGATCAAATCCTTTTTTTAATTCTCTACCTGCTTTCTCGATCTGCACAGATTCAATGTTTACCCTTACCTGTCCATTCTTTGTAATGTTCAAAAGATCTGATACCTGTGCTGGTATCTCCAAAGATTTCTTAGATGACCCATAAATATCTCTCAAAGCATGTCTTATCTCTTTCTTTATATCAATCTCATGAAACATATTCGCAGACATATAAGAAGTCAATATCTGTATCATATTCACTTCTGGAGAACATAATTTCAATGTTCCTTCCATAGTCACCATACTTCTTGCAAGCAGCGTAATATCTGGTTCGATCGCAATCTTATGTTTCTTCAAAAGCCCTATTGCATCTTCCATCAATTCTCCAAGATCCATGGTCCCGAAATCCATATTCATGTATTTTCCAACCATATCATCAAGATCCGTATACAAACTAGCATGGTCGATCTTCTCTGTCGGTTTTCCAAACGATAAGAATGCATTCTTAAGTTCATAAATATCATTTTTAAGAATAGCTGTGATCGCACGTTTCATGATCGCACGGTAATGTTCAGACAGATCACCTGCCATTCCAAGATCAAGCCATACGATCTGACCACCACTGATCCATAGATTCCCTGGATGTGGATCTGCATGAAAAAAACCATCCGCCAAAATCTGTTTACAATAGTTTTGTGCTGTTTTCTGGGCAATCTCCTTCCTATCATACCCATTGCGATCAAGTTCCTCGATATGGTCGATCTGGATTCCATCAACATAACTCATCACCAGCAAATGCTCATTCGAATATTCCTTATATACTTTCGGACATGTCACATATGCAACGTCCTTCTGGTTCTCATAAAATCGTTCCAAATGTTGTGCTTCTTTTTCAAAATCCATTTCTTCTTTGGATGTCTCCCACAACTCATCAATAACTTTTCTAAAATCAATCAATTCACCGGTTCCTGTTGCAAAATTTAAAAATCCAGAAGCCTTCTTTAACAGAGCAATATCTTCTGCCATGATCTGTTTAATCTGCGGTCTCTGGATTTTTAATACAACTTTACTGCCATCTCCTAAAACGGCCTCATGGACCTGTGCGATTGATGCACACCCAACTGGTATCTGTTTAATCTTCTGAAATAGTTGACCGGGGTCATTATGAAGTTCTTTATTCAAGATCTTCCATATCTCATTAAAACTCATCGGTTTTACATCCGTGCGAAGTCTCGCTAACTCATGACAATACTTCTCTGGCAATATATCCGAACGCATTGACATGATCTGCCCAAGCTTTACATAAGTTGGACCAAGATCTTCTAAAATACTGCATAACTTCTCTGGATTGATCCCATGTGTGACATTATGCTGATTTAATACATGCAAGATCTCTTTCAGTCTTCCTGTTTCCTGTTTCATAAGTACCTCTTATTGTTCAGTTTCATCCTCTTGTACTTGTGATGTCTCTGAATCTGTTGTTGCTTCACTTTCTTCCACTTCAACATCTTCTTCAGCTTCCTGTTTTTCTTTCTGAAGTGCCTCAGCTTTTGCAATTCTTTCTTTTAAAAGTGCAAGATCTTCTGCAGACATTTCATCAACACATTCAAATGCTTTATCATATTTCTTAGTCACTTGGATAGATACATGTTCTTTGACTTTCTGTTTTGCATTGTGCTTTAATTCCTGATTTAACACTTTTCCATGTTCTACAGTACGTTCACCCTTTTCAATCATTTTCTCAAGAATGTCTTTGGTAACTTCTGCAGTTGTTGCTGCTGCACCTACACTTGCAAGAAATGCTTTTTTCATTCCATTTGTGAAATCCATATGTCATCATCCTTTCTATAATTTAGCATGATCATTTGTCACTTTTATTTTACCACTATAGATCTTCAAGGACAACCGTAAATGGTCCATCATTTATTAAAGCAACTTCCATATGTGCTCCAAAAATACCTGTCTGTACAACATCTATTTCTTTGTTGCATTCCTTAATGATATATTCATATAATTCTTCTGCTTTCTTTGGATCTCCTGCCTGTGTAAAACTTGGACGATTTCCTTTTCTGCAGCTTGCATAAAGCGTAAACTGAGATACTAACAACAATTCTCCATCCACATCTTTTAATGAACAATTTGTTTTTCCATTTTCATCTTCAAAAATACGAAGATTGATCATCTTACGAATATATTTATCGGCTTCTTCTTTTGTATCTTCCTGCCCTACACCGATCAAAACTAAATATCCTTTTTTTATCTTCCCTGTGTATTCATCATCTACTTTTACCGATGCTTCTTTTACTCTCTGAATTACAAATTTCATTGCTTTCCCTTCCTTTAAGGTATTATTTTCTTTAAATATTCCTACATAAAGAAAAAGATCAGAAATTAAAAATCTCTGATCTTTTATATTCTTATGTAAGATAAATAAATCCTAGTTGTTGATTAATTTATCTTCGTTGCTCCAGCTGTATAAGCTACGGATTTCTTTTCCGACAACTTCAGACTGATGTTCAGCAGCTAATTTTCTCATAGCTTTGAAGTGAACCTGAGATCCTGCATCAGACATATCTAATAAGAAGTCTTTAGCGAATGTTCCGTCCTGAATATCTGTAAGAACCTGTTTCATAGCTTTCTTAGTATCTTCTGTGATGATCTTAGGTCCTGTGATGTAATCACCATATTCAGCAGTGTTGGAGATAGAATATCTCATTCCTGCGAATCCTGACTGATAAATCAGGTCTACGATCAGCTTCATTTCATGGATACATTCAAAGTATGCATTTCTTGGGTCATAACCAGCTTCAACAAGTGTTTCAAAACCGGCTTTCATAAGTGCTGTTACACCGCCGCAAAGAACAGCTTGCTCACCGAAGAGGTCAGTTTCAGTTTCGCACTTAAATGTTGTTTCAAGAAGAGCTGCACGAGCGCCGCCGATACCTGCACCGTAAGCGAGAGCGATATCCCAAGCATGACCTGTAGCATCCTGATATACAGCAACAAGGCAAGGAGTACCTTTACCTTCTTTGTATTCTGAACGAACTGTGTGACCCGGAGCCTTAGGAGCAATCATAAATACATCTACATTTGCAGGCGGAACGATTTGCTTGAAGTGAATGTTAAAGCCGTGAGCAAATGCAAGAGCCATACCTTCTGTAAGGTTCGGTTCGATATCCTTCTTATAAATAGCTGCCTGCTTCTCATCCGGAGCAAGAACCATAACAATGTCTGCAGCCTTAACTGCGTCAGCAGTTTCCATTACCTTTAAGCCAAGGTCTTCAACCTTTTTCCAAGATTTTGAACCTTTGTAAAGGCCAACGATTACGTTTACACCGCTTTCGTGAAGATTAAGTGCATGTGCGTGGCCCTGTGAACCAAAGCCTACGATAGCAACAGTCTTACCTGAAAGAACGTCAAGATTACAATCTGATTCGTAAAAAAGTCTAGCTTCTGCCATTTTTGTTTCCTCCAAAAATAATAATTATTTATTTAATATTTTAAATATTT
>OHDS01000615.1_pt1 | contig 17504 bp, 10 predicted proteins | sample 1567031 | NCBI WGS metagenome assembly OHDS01 (sample SAMEA3879503, study PRJEB24766) | human gut metagenome | biome: human-associated habitat; feature: feces | place: USA | collected 1985/1987
AACTAATATTCAATTAAACAAACATACTACTTCTCATTCACAACCGCATTATCCATAACTATATTCTGTGCTTTCTTTACAAGCATTGCCTTTACTATTGTATTCTTGTCAAACTTATCTGTGAATGTTGTTACCTGTGAATAACCACTGTCCTTTGCAAACTGTTCAAGGTCATCTTTATATTCATATTCTGTTATATCAAGTCCTTCTTTTTCTGCTATTGCCTGATATATAAGCTGCTGGCCTGCTGATGCCTTTACGAATTCATCAAATGTTTTACCATAAAGATTCTGGCAGTATTCATCATTAGTCTTTCCCTGAAGAGTACTATAAAAACTGATTGATTCTTCAAGCTTTGACGTCTGCTGTGCAAGGAATTCTTCAGGGTATCCTGTTACCTTACATACATCAAGAAGCTGTGTAAGAATAGCCTCATTCTTTGCTTCACTCACCTTTGTATCTATAGTTGATTTAACATCGTTCTTAACATATTCCTTATATGAATCTACTGATTCAAGACCAAAGTTCTCTTTTACAAACGAATCTGTGAGCATAGGAACATTTGGCTGCTGTACGTAGCTCATGGAAAGTTCAAACACTACTCTCTTACCTGCATAATCAGTATACTTAGAGTTATCTGGCATAGTTACTGTTATAACCTTTGTCTGACCTGCTGCCATACCATATAATTCATCTGCAAGACTCGTTCCTGCAACTGGAAAAGCTTCCTTTCCAAGAACCATACTATAATCAGAACCTGTGAAATCATCTACTGCAAGCCCGCCTGATGTTCCTGAGTAACTAAATGTTACTTTATCTGACTTCTGAGCCCCACGGTTAACATCTGTATATGTAGTTACATCATCCATCTGCTCAGCTATCTTGTCATCTATAACCTTGTTAGTTATGGATGTGACATCAACATCTGCTACTATTCCCTTGTAGTTTCCAAGTTCAACATAATCTGTAGGACTATATCCATAATCAACCTTTATTTTACTATTACATGCTGTAGTCATAAGCATAGAAACAACCATAGCTGCTGCTACTGCATATTTAACGCACTTTCCTTTTAATACTTTTCTCATAACCTGTCTCCATAAATATATATTATGCCGGATTGCCGACTTATAAACTATACCATAATACAGCCTCTAAAGCCAGTATTACATAAATGTTTCACAATATTATCACAAAAGCCGCCATACAGGATATAAAGAGTTATCTCATCCTATATAGCGGCTTAAATGCTACTAATCAGAAGATATCCAGAATCTGACAGATATAAATCTGATATATAACATTATATTTATCTTTACACTAATTAATCTAATGATTAAGCAAGCTTAGACTTAGCTACTTCTGCTAACTTAGCAAATCCTTCTGCATCATTAACAGCCATCTCAGCTAATACCTTTCTGTTAAGGTCGATGTTAGCTAACTTTAAACCATACATGAACTTGCTGTATGAAAGACCGTTCATTCTTGCAGCAGCATTGATTCTTGCGATCCATAACTGTCTGAACTGTCTCTTCTTCTGCTTTCTACCCTTGTAGCTCTCTGTAAGAGCTCTCATTACAGACTGCTTAGCAACTCTGTACTGCTTAGATCTAGCTCCTCTATAACCCTTAGCGAGCTTTAATACTCTATTATGCTTCTTCTTTGCGTTCATACCGCCTTTAATTCTTGCCATTTCTTAATTTCCTCCTAAAATAATCAATCACAGACACCCATATCTTATAAATATGGCATAATCTTCTTCATTGTCTTTACATTAGTTGCATCTGTCATAGCTGCATGTCTAAGATTTCTCTTTCTCTTAGTAGTCTTCTTTGTAAGAATATGGCTCTTGTAAGCTTTCATTCTCTTTAATTTACCTGTTCCAGTTACTTTAAAACGCTTTGCAGCTGCTCTTTTTGTCTTTACCTTTGGCATAATAATCCTCCTAATTTAATTCTCATATGGAATAATATTTTAACGTTTTTCAGTTAAAAACATAGTCATGCTCCTGCCTTCTAACTTTGGAGCCTTATCTACTACTGCTATATCACTTAACTTCTCTGCAAAATCTTCAAGTATATGCTTGCTTGAATCAACATGAGCCATCTCACGTCCTCTGAATCTGAGTGATACTTTAACCTTCCTTGCTGCGTTACTCTTAGTGTTAAGGTCATTCACATCTATGTTAGGTGATAAACGAACTTCTTTGACTTCTATTGTTCTCTGTTTTTTCTTAGCTTCCTTTTCTTTTCTGACAAGTTCATACTTATACTTGCCATAATCCACAAGCTTACATACAGGTGGCTTTGCGGATGGAGCTATCTTTACAAGATCAACCTCTGCCTCTCTTGCTAACTTCATAGCATCCTTAGGAGACATAACTCCAAGCTGCTGTCCTTCTTGTCCAATAACACGAACTTCCTTATCGCGGATCTGCTCGTTAATCATTAATTCGCTAATAGTAGTGCACCTCCAAAATCAAAAAAAGTGGATAGTCAGACTATCCACTTTTTAATCATAATGCATCTTAATTGCTGTTTATCATGCATATTCTTAAAAATATAAACCCGAGTCGCCTTCATGCGCTAAGGTGAGAGTGGATACTCTGCTTCGTTTAACAACTATTAGAGTTTAACACTAATAGTTATAGCTGTCAACTATATTTTTAAACATTTCAAACAAACATTTCAAATATTTCAAATTTCTGCAATACAAAAATGATACATTGTTTTATTTTTTATCTTACAACTGACTTTCTTCTTAATACTACGAATGCAAGACCTGCACATGATACAACTGCGAATAATACATAGAGTGCTATATTATACACATCACCTGTGTTTATTGTGTTATCTGATGCCTGTCCATTTCCTGTTGCTGCTACATCTTCATAGCATATAGCGTATGTAGAGAATTTATCTGTTGTAAATGTAATAACTCCGTTTTCGCAGCTTGTTTCAAGTGCCTCTGCTACACCATCATGAATTCTTACAACTGTATATTTTCTTTCTACAGATGAATCTGTATTCTTAAGATTTTCAGGAATATCAAGCTTAACAACAACTCCAGCAGCTGTTTCAGTTACTGATACTTCTTTGAGACTTCCAACTTTCTTTAATAATGTAAGATCAAGATATGCTCCAACTACACCATTGTTAAGAACTTCCTTAACTTTATCCTCCACAAGCTTCTTATCGCTTTCTGATACTGTAGCTGTTACATCTTTGACCTCCATAGATACCGAAACTGTACTTCCGTTTTCTATTTCTTTCTTTTCCTCTTCTGTGAATGTGATTCCGCTCACTGGTACTTCGGCCTTTATATTGATGCCATCATCAGCCTTAATTACCGCATTTACCTTATCTGAATCTGATGTGCTCGGTGTATCACTTGGTGTATTTGGTGTGTCGCTTGGTGTGTTATCTCCTGGCTTATTATCATCTGGTGTGTCACTTGGTGTGCTATCTCCTGGCTTGCTATCATCTGGTGTATCACCTGGCTTAACATCAGAACCAGTTATTACCTTACCATCTACAACAAGTTTTATATCTGAGAATGTTACATCTGCCTGTCTTGCTACAAATAAACCTACATATACATAATCCGCATCTATTGATGTAAGCTTGAAATCAAAACCACCTGATATAGCAGCATTATCGCCAAATGTACATGCGTATCCATCACTGTTGCTCTCAATCTTAAGTGCATATGTCTTACCAGCCTCTACTGGATTCTCTAATTTACCACCATAGCCTAATGCGCCATCTTTTCTCTTAAAGCAGTTAGCTGTTCCCTGCTGGATACTTCCTGCTGCAACATAATCTCCAAGAGCTGACTTATCATTAACATCAATATACATAGCATCTCTTGCCATAAGACCAAATGCCACCTGATTGTGTTTATTAATGCTGTTTACTGTTGCATTAGCTGTTATTACAAAGTTACTACCTGCAGGTACTTTATAATAATACATTGCAATTCCATCTGTTGTTGATGATATCTTTCCCTTACCATTAACAGCAATGTGAATGCTTCCATCTTCATTGCCCTCAAGTATGAACTTATCTTTAATAAGATTTGGGTCTCCACCTATATCTCCAAATATTGAACCCTTGAAAACTCCCGCATCTTTCCATAATTCACTCTGCTTAAGTTCTCCTGAATATTCAGCTTCCTTATAATCAGGATTAGACTTAAGTACATCAGCCTTAACAGGTGCTTCCTTAGCTGTTATATGTTCTGATATTCCAGCCACTCCAAGTTCCTTAATTGTCTTAGTTACAAGATAAGCATTATATGTTCCACCATAAATGTTTGTATGTGTATTATCAACGCTTGTAGCCTTAGATGATGTCCATGCATGAAGGTTGACTGTCTCATCTGGTCCTAATGTATCATATAACTCTTTTGTCATCTTAGTCATATCAACAACTGGTATGTTAAGTTCCTTACCAAGATTCCTTATAGACTGGGCATAATCTCCACCCTTGAAATCACCACTATCCTTTGTGATATGAAGATTGCTGTCAGACCATTCTGCTGTAGCAGTTCTTCTTACTATAGGTGTACAGAGGATAACTGTTGTACCAGCTGCCTGCGCAGGCTTAATATAGTTTTCATATAATGAGTTAGCAAATGAGCCAGCTGTCTTATAATCACCATTAGGATCTGTATATCTGTCTGCTTCTGCCTTTTCATCATTATGTCCGAAGCCTATAAGAAGATAATCACCCTGCTTCATACCGGATGTAAGTTCATTATACTCCTTATCATTAACATAGCTCTTAGAACTTCTTCCTGATAAAGCTATATTCTTCACTTCATATGTTCCATCAAGATACTTATCAATCTGTGTACCCCATCCATATCTTGGATAATAATAATTATCAGCAAAAGAACTTACTGTAGAATCACCTATTATCCATACTGTAGGCTTGCTGCTGTCTTTATTAACCGCATCATCAGCCATAGCCATAACGCTCCAGCCTATGCTCATAACAAGCAAAAGCAAAGCGCTAAGCAGACAACTTATACGTTTTCTGTTTCTTTTCTTCATCTTAAATAACCTTCCCTTTCTTTTCTGGACAATCCGTCCCTTTTTATGAAATTATAAAGTATGAACCAGTGTCAAGGTCAATATCTTTTTACACATTTAATAATACATTGTACATAAATCCATACATTATTATATTTCAAAAAATATTCAGGCAAATAATATTCAAGCAAATAATATTCGAACGAATAATATTCAAGCATTCAAAAACCAGACACACAACAACCTAAGTCATTGTGTATCTGGCTTTATTCAATGCCAATCAATACTAATCAATTCTAATCATCACTAAAACTAGTATCTATAACTATTATATTATTTATTAATCAGCCTTTTCTTTTTTCTATCTTCATACACAAGAAGTACTATTCCAGCTAATGCCATTGTAAATGCCACACTATATCCTATCACGTGATATACATCTGCTGTTTTTACATCATCTTTAGAAGCATCTGGATTTTTATCGTCAGATGATATAGCATTGTCATCTTTATTACTGTCACTACCTGACGTAGCTCCATCATCTTTCTTATCGCTGCCGCCCTGTTCTGGCGCTGGTGTTGGGTTTGGCGCTGGTGTTGGATCTGGTGCTGGCGTTGGGTCTGGCGCTGGTGTTGGATCCGGTGCTGGCGCTGGGTCTGGCGCTGGCGCTGGGTCTGGCGCTGGCGCTGGATTCTCGCTCTTATTAAGTTCTTCACTCTTAGCACTTATTGTACTTAAAAGGCTCTGGCCTTTTGTTGTCCAGTACACTGCATCTTCTGTGAATCTGCCATTTGCATCTGCTGCTTTAGCAGTAAGCACTCCATTCTTATCAACAACAAACACCTGCTGTCCATCCGGATTAACACCTGCTACTCTGGATGGTGATTTAACAGCCTTTGAGAGCGATATATTCATATTCTGGATCTGCTGTGCAAAGAGTTCTGCTGTTATGAAGCCACCAAGCTTATTGCTATGTGTACTGTCTCCTGCTGACATAACCTGTGTACCATTAACAGACTTGCCATTAGCTGCCTTTTCGTCTGCTTTGTATGCTTCCTCATACATATTCTTTGTTATCTCAAAACCATCAATAAGTAATACATCCTGTTCCTTTGCAAGCTGTTTAACTGCTTCAACATATGCATTATTTTCAGTTACAAGTGTTCCTGTTTCTTTATCTGTTGAATCATGATGTGGTTTGATAGTACCCTCACTAGTATAATAAAGTCTTGATACTGGTGTTACAAGAACCGGTATTGCCCCTGCTTCCTTTGCCGCATCAATATATTGTTTAAGATACCATTTATAAGTACCACCACAATCATATGAATAGAATGTATCTCCATACTTTGAAGTAAGTGATGATGGTGTTGCCACTTTAGTTCCTGCTGTTACAGGATATATTCCGTCAGCATTTGGCTGTCCAAGTGGTACATATCTATCTTCAATGTATCCTTTTCCATTGGCACAGTCATTGTGTCCAAACTGTATAAACAGATAATCGCCTGCTTTGATATTGGCTTTTATCTTATCTAATGAGCCCTCATTGATAAAGTTTCGGCTGCTTCGTCCTCCATTGGCATAGTTCTGCACCTTAACCTTTGAAGAATCAAAGAACGCCTGTAAATATTCGCCCCATGAGCCTTCAGCCTGAGCCTTACCGCTCATATACATACCTGATGCTGAATAATCCTTAACAGTAGAATCACCTGCTAAAAATACATTTACTCCATCACCAAGTTCTATATCTGTTGAACCTGTAGGATCTTCATATCCATCTCTTACATATGCCTCTGCCTTATATTTTACTGCTCCTGACTTAACACCACTTAAGTTCTCAGGTACAACTTCAACTTCAATATGCTTTCCAATAGCATCCTTAGAAATCTTATATGTATTATCAGCATTGGCAGTTGACGATTTTGCAAGTGTTCTGCTGCCATCCTCATTAACAATATACCAGCGGATTACTGATGCATCATTTTTATCATTCTTCTCTCCAAGAGAGTATATAACAGTAAGAGTATGTCCTGGATATGGTGCATTGATATCTCCATTATCCACAAGATATGGTTTCTTTACAAATGCTACTGTGCCCTCATCAGCCACATAAGCATTAGGTGTCCAGCCTGAAAGATAATCATTCACAACATCTTTCTTTGCAACACTTTCATCTGTTGTAACTCCTGTTACTCTCTTAGAAACATCTACTGCTGTTCCATCTGTATAAACCGAATTATATTCTGTATAACCAGCCTTCTCCGGCTTATTGCCAGACATTTCAAACCAGCCTTCATCCTTAATGTAACTACCATTTATCTTAGTATTAAGGAATGTTACTTTTGCATCCTGACCCCAAGGTCTTCCAAGATATCCTGCACTTACCTCAAGTTTATCACTGCCTGTTATTGTACAGTTTCTAAATACATAGCCAATCTTAGTTGCTGAAGCAGAGGCTGGCTTATGTGCTGTAATATAACCACCTGCAGAGCCAGCACTGTAACCTGCGAATCTAAGCTCACATCCATCAAACACCGCGTTTCCATCACCAAATATGTAATCTGTATTACCCTCTATATGGCAGTTTTTAAAGTACATATTAGTTGCTGAATTACCAGTATATAATGTATCCTGGCTTCCAAGAAACGCGCAGTCTGTGAATTCAACCTTATCAGCTTCTATAGCCATGGCTGTTGCTCTTTCTGTTGCTGCCTTTGATGTAACATCTGTTGCATAGTTTCTGTCTGGATTCTTATTTTCTGCAGGTGTCACACCATCTTCTATTTCTTCATCTGTTAAATAACGGTTAAACGAAGCTTCAAATGTGATTCCATCAGCACTAAATCCCGTTGCTGTATTTTTAAGCAGTACTGAACAGCCCCATTTTGCTGCAGCTGCCTTCTCGTACTTATCATATGCATTTTCAGCATTATAATAGCCTTTAGAATCTATGCTGTAATACTTATATCCTATTCCATAATACCATGTAAGAAGCACTTCTTTGCCTGATGACTTTTCATCATTAACAAGTCTTACATATGGAGTTGATATAATAACCTGTTCTCTATATGTACCAGGAGCAATATGAATAGTAACTCCATTATTCTCATCAGGAGCAGGTGTCATTAATGATACTGCTGATACTGCTTCTTTTACTGTATTATAGTTTGCATTTCCTTTTTCTTTATATCCGACATATATATCAGATACTCTTTCAATCTGTTCCTTATCTTTGGTTGACACCATTAAGATGTCTTTAGTTGCATCCGCATCATTGACTACTATATGTGTTGTTGTTCTATATCCATCAACTGCTGCTTCAACTTCATATGAACCATTTCTTAAAGAAACTTCATATCCATCTGATGTAACCTTTCCTGTATACACATACTTGTCATCAACATTGATAAACTTAATATCTGTAACTGCTGCTTTAGCATCAATATCTGTAAATCTACCTGTTACCTTATATAACTTCTTAGCAGAAACGCTTATATCTTTAGAGTAATCTGTCTGACCTGTAACCTCTTTGCCATCAGCTACTTCATAATCATTAACTCCACTAAGCTCAACTGTATACTTAACATCAGGCTCAAGTGTTGCTTTGAAAGCTTTGTTATCATCAAGCTTAAGAACCACATCATCTGCTAATGAAGATGGGTCAGCTACGAGCTTAACTGATAATCCCGATGTATCATAATCTGCTGCAAAGCCTGTAACCTTTCCTGTATATGTATATACTTTCTTTTCTTCTACCTTTAATGTAACTCCTGTCTTGCCTGTCAGAGCTTCATCTACAGTTGTTGTAACATTCTTTGTATCAACAGAAAATCCATATCCTGCTACTCCGGATAAAACTGCTGTATAATCACAACCTGCTGCAAGTGTAGCTGTAAATGTATTGCCTTTTACATCTGCATCATATGTGATATCGTTAACATCATCCTTAAATAAAACCTTCAGACCGCTTACCTGTACGCCTTCTATTGTTCCACTGACTTTTACTCCCGGAATTCTTACCACCCTGTTATATATAGGTTTTCCTGCTGCTGCATCTGTATACACCTTATATGAACCACTATACTTAGCTACGAATTCATACTTAGCTCCCTTGTTAGTAAAGCTTGCTTTTTCTACCTGTTCATTATCTTCACCAAGATACTTAAAAAGAAGTGTTCCATTAGCAGCATTGCTTGATGCCATGTATACAACTATCTTATCTCCGGCTTCTACATTGTTAATAGCAATGTATCTTCTTCCTTCTCCTCCTGTACCATTACAATAGTACATACCGGATGCTGTATATCCATCATCATATGCTGTTGTTGCTAACGCATTGCTTCCATAGTTTTTGCCTGATGCCGAGAACAATCTGTCATTGGCATTATGATTGATTGTAAGATCACCAAATGTTGTTTCTCCGGCAACGAATTTACCATCCTTTGAAACATTGTCACAATTCTCCCAGTCAGCAGCAGTAATATGATTATTATACTTATCTGTATCTGCTTCCTGTACTGTGCCCATGTCCCATACGTCAATCTTTCTTGTTGACGCTTTTGATTCTGCTGCAAATGCAGTTACGTCTATGCTTGTAACAAGCATAAGCACTGCACACAAAAGACTGCTAAGACGTCTTTTAGTTGTTTTGCGCATATTGACCTCCCTTTCTGCCTTTAAAGGCATTATAACATTATATATCTGCATGGATACTGTCAGGGTCTGTTTATAAAACCTTTTTGATATCCATAATACAAACTATAAAGTATGAACCAATGTCAAGGTCAATATCTTTTACATACTTAACAAAGAATTGTTTTTATATGTGAACATAACATATCATAATTCACTCTTTGTCTTCCCGTACAGGAACACTCATAAGGATATACATCACATGATTATCACTATCATCATCCTTAACCTTTGTTATAACTATACCTGTTATATCACCATCAAGGACAAGATTATGCTCTTTCATATACGCAAGGTGACGCCCTATCATAATCTCCTTAATCTCATCCTGTGAATAATCATATATATTGCTTAACTTTGCCGGCACCTTTGATATACCCATAACTGACGGCTTAGGAATATACTTCTGTGCATATTGGTTAATATGAAGATGATACTTTTCAAGATGCTCTTCCTTAATCGAATAACCACAGCTTACAGTAAAACGTCCTGCTTTCATCTCGCTCTCAGGAATTATGTATATATGCTGTATTTCTGGTGAATTGTATAAAAACTCGCTCAGCTGCTCCAGTCTTTCTGGCTCCTGAAGCAGCTTTCCGCCATTCTTATATAAGACATAATACATAGGAAGACTTTGTTTTTCATATATATCTGTATTAGAGGCCGCCTTATTCATAAGCAAACAGTCATCCTTAAGTCTGTGTCTTAAATACGTCATATAGGCTATCTGCTTATCCAACTGCTGCATGCGTTCCTGACATGCCTCTATAGTTTCATCAAGCGTATAATTCTGCATTTTACTTATCTGCTCATGCGTAAAACCATACTTTATATGCATTTTAGCATTGAGCACACCAAACACTCCATCATCATCGTAATACCTGTATCCGCTGTTCTCATCCCTTACAGCAGATATATAACCCATATCCTCATATCTTCTCACCGTATTTGTAGATACGCCAAGAAGCTTTGCAAGATCACTTATCTTATACCTCATATATCTTTCGCCTCTTTCATTTGTACACATTACTTTATATCATCATAATATCAGTACTATAATACTATTTCAATACTGTTTAAATACAACATTTCCATAATCCAGACTATATCATGCCCGCTTACATAAGCTCAGCTATGCCTGACAGTCTCACATATCTGTCTGATATACGGTACCATGTAGGAAAATCAACGACTCCTGTCTGTGGCATATTGTTAATCCTCTGAAACTGTCTTACCGCTTCTGCTGTCTGCTCTCCATATATTCCATCAACTGACAATGGTGGTATAGCCTTGTAATAATCTCCTATGAGATTCAGCTGCTCCTGAAGCTGTCTTACTTTCTGACCCGATGACCCTATATCAAGATTGGCACCAGGCCATGATGAAGGAATACCCTGTATCTGCTCTGCTGTATTTATATACATATCATCGCCATAATAATATCTTAATATATCGATTGATGAATATCCCTGGTCACCAAGATACTTACTTCCCCACTGTGTCATCCAGTTCGGACAGCTTGATTTTTTTCCATCACAGTACTGTGTAAGTATTGGCTGCTTAACATTCGGACGTGAAAGATAATTATCAAATATTTCATCTACTACATTTGATATACTCTCAAATATATTTCTGCCATTCACCCATTTATGATCAAATGCTGTTGAAGATGTTATAGTAAAATTATAACTCTGGTTTCTATACCATTCTGTATACACCCTGTTCAATGTAAATGACATGATTGCAAGTATATTAGCCTCTAACGTCTGCCTTGGCCATGTTGAATATATCTCGCTGCTTGCAACATTTTTAATATAATCCTTATACCTGACATAATAATCAAGCGCCGTTGAATCAGTAGGAACACCATCATGCACAACTATAGTTTCAGGAATAACAACACGGCTTAGTACTATCTCACCAGACTGGTTAAGTGGCTTTATCTCACTCTCTGGTATCTTGGCTGGATAGTTTCCATACAGGGTATTAACCGGAATAACTATATTATCTTCCGCAACTGCATACTCATTTTCATTAAGATATACATCCTGTATACTCGTTTCTCCTGAAAAGACATCTATTCCGGATATGTTAGTCTCCTCATATCCGTTGGCACTGACATCAATCGTATATTCTGCAAATGGCTGTTTTTCCCCTGGCTCCATGCTGTACTCTATCGGTGGTGCTAAAAGTTCATCAAGATTAACAGCCCCCTCTGAATCCGTTACAAGTTCATTTATTATCGAATCCGGATTACCTGTGTATGACAGAGTGATTCTTGCATTTGCAAGCGGTGCTCCCTGCTGTTTATCATATACATTTATGTGCATCTTCCCTTTATCTATCATATCCTGTGGTGTTTCCATAGTATGAACATACACCATTATACCCCCATTCTGTATACACCTATATACAAAAATCAATATTTTTTCATTATTATATCACAGGCTTATGTGAAAACGCCCCAAAAGATATAAATATTTTTGTATATATTTTTATGAATAAAATAAAATGATAATTCCCTTAGGAGCGGATATGTCAAAATATAAAGTAGCTCTTGATGCAGGCCATGGTGGCAGCGATCCTGGTGCTGTTTATAATGGCAGACAGGAAAAAGATGATACCCTCGACCTTACTCTGGCCGTCGGAGATATTCTTAAAAAAAATGGAATTGATGTTTTCTATACAAGAACTAACGACGAATATGAGACACCTTTTAAAAAGGCAACTGATGCTAACAACTCAGGCGCTGATCTTTTCGTGTCAATACATCGAAACTCTTCTGAAAAGCCCAACCAGTATTCTGGTGTTGAAACTCTTGTATACAATGATTCAGGACTTAAGTCAGAGGTTGCAAGAAACATAAACAACCAGCTTGAGAATGTTGGATTTAAGAATCTGGGAGTTGATACCCGGAAAAATCTTGTGGTACTTAAGAGAACTAAGATGCCAGCTGTCCTTGTTGAAGCAGGCTTTATAAATAATGAAAAAGATAACTATATATTTGACCAGGAATTCGATAAGGTTGCAAATGCTATAGCTGATGGAATATTAGAAAGCCTCCCTATTGGTTCACGCAGCTCTAATACTCACCATTCAAACAGCAGCTACAACAAAGCTAACAACTCCAATAATACCAGCAGTTCCAATAATACCAATAGTTCCAACAATACCAACAGCTCCAACAATACCAACAGCTCCAACAATACCAATAATTCCAGCAACGCCAGCAATATCAACAGTTCCAGCAATGCCAGCAATTTAGGAGCTTCTAGTACTTTCTATGATTCTAGTAGTTTCGGAAATTCCGACCATTCCGGTAATTTCGGCAACTCCGGCAATTCTTATAATTCCGGCAATTTCATCGGCACAAGCAGTTCTATTAATAGTGATAATGCCTCTTATAGATATGATATAACTCCAAAAACAGAGACAGAAAGTATTACAGAAGGTATTAACAACTCTGATAATTATACTGCTGACACCGGATATAATCTCTGCAATGATAACTCCTGCAACAGCCTACACAATAACTCCTGCAGCAACACCTGCAATAATTCATATATACATCAGCCTCTCTACCGGGTTCAGACTGGTGCATACCACAATAAAGATAATGCAGACCGCTTATTAAACTCTCTACTTATAGATGGCTTCCCAGCCTTTATAATATATGAAGATGGTTACTACAAGGTACAGGTAGGTGCATTTGCCGAACTATCCAATGCAATCAAAATGGAACGACGGCTAAGAAGATTTCATTATAGTACCTATATCGTTGTTTAGGTAAATTAATTACTATGTTGATAAACAGACGTTATAAAACTTTAGTGGTATTATATTAAGTAATGCTTTAGTTATCAGAAAACTGATTGGGTATTTCTAATCACAATCAGCTTTCAAAATATGACTCTGATTGCCTTTTTCTCATATAGGGTCACAATCCCAATATACAACTCAATTTTTCTACTGAACACTTCAACTAATCTTTCAATTAATCACTTCTACCAATTACACTTCAACTAATCTCTTCGACCAATTATTTCAACAAATCTCTCCAACAAAAGCTAACAAGCACAAGGGGGATTGAGTGTAAAAGCACTCAATCCCCCTGCATTCCCCATCTGTGGTTCCCCGTTATTTTGGTAAGATTTTTTATTATTATATTTCCTAGTTATGCATCCTATACAATGCCCTCCTGATAACAACCCCGGTGGCATACCAAGAACGTCCTAGAAACGCCCTCATAACATATTAATAGCTTCCTTATAACATACTAGGAATATCTTGATAACATACTAATATCTTCCTTATAGCAGCCTAAGAACATCCCTATATCCTTCTTATAGCACCCTCTACTCAGCCTTATAGATTGTTGCACCATGCCATTCTATTGAATCAATATCCTCAACGGCAACTACCTTCTTTAATCCATAGGTGATATCATACAGCTTTGTCTTTGCATTTCCTGACAAATCAGATAACTTAGTATCTGCCTCTACAACTGTGCCATTCTTAAGTGTTACTGTTAGAGCATTTCCTTTTTCAACTCCGAAGTACTTAAAGTCAATATCTCCAGTTCCCTTAAGAGCCACCTCGAATCCATTAGATTCAAGATCTGTAATTGTCAGATATTCGCCATCCTTGTATACTGACGGAACCTGTACATCCGGCTTTGAACATATAACTCCTGTACTACTGTCTTCAACCTGTGTTTCAAATGACCATTCGCCTGTTGCTATCTGTCTTTCTTCACGTTTTTCCTTATCTTCTGTTGCATACGCACATCTTAAGTTTTCTGTTGATATTGTTATAGTACTTCCTACGAATTTAGTACCATCATTATAATCAAGATTCATCTCTGCATATATTTCTGTTCCATCCTCTGACATTCCATTAAAGAATATTGGCAGATATCCTGATCTGGAATCTGTGATAGAGTTGCCATTTAAGCTTACATGGGCTTTCTCAAAGTTGAACGAACCTATTATTGGCTTCATATCGCTTTCGTCATTAGGAATAATAGGACTTCCATCCTTTGACTTAAACGTTAAGCTTACATAGAATCTTGAACCACTTGCAACATAATTGCCCCATATAACATCTACTGTTGAATCCTTTGAATTCTCCATATTATTACTGCTATATATACTTACTGTACTATCATCATCTATATGAGATGAGAAGTTAACATTGCTTTGTGGCTTAAGATATTTCTGGTATGCATATGCTCCTGTATAAGTAATTCCTGATACTGCAAACACAACCGCTGCTGCCGCCGCAATATTTCTATACACCTTATACTTCTTATTCTTTTTTAAACTTACACGCTTATTCCTTGTTGGCTTTGCCTGCTCTACCCATTCCTGATTAATATAATTCATTGAATTAAACAGCTTATTCTTATCCATAAATACCTCCATTCTGTTGCCTCTACGCAACCCCTTAATTCATAACTCAACATCATTATTCTCAAGAAAAAGCTTAAGCTCTTTTCTCATTCTGTGAAGCGTTACCTTTACTGTGCTTTCACTTTTTCCTTGTAGCTGTGCTATCGTTCTGATTGGTTCTGAATACCAGTACCTTTGTATAAACATATTTCTCTTCTGGACTGGCACACCCTTTAAAAACTGGTCAAGCAACTCTCCAAGCCTCTCTTCATCCCCATCTGGTAAATTATCCTCTCTGCCGATGCATTGTTCCATCTCTGATGTAAGCTCTATTACATTGGAACTCCTCTTTAATGCTTTATCGTGCTCTATTCTTTTACATATCAGATGTCTGCAGATAGTCGCTGAATATGCAAAAAGATATTTAGGTCTGTTCTGAGGGACTGACTTCCACACTTCATAAAATGTATCATTCACACACTCTCTGGCATCCTCTTCACTATCCAACATATTCATAGCCAGTCTCATAAGCGGCCTCTGATACTTATCCATCAGCTCACTCATAACACTCTCATCTCTGTTAACTATTAAATCAATTATTTCTTCTTCGCTGCGCACTTTTTATTTTTCCTTAATTCTGATTTTTGAAAGCTTTCACATATATAGTACGATTTTATTTCATAAGGTTACATTTCTCTGACTTTTATTCATATAATGATACCAGGGTCAAAAGGTCTAAACCCACATGAGCTTGCTCATATGTGGGTGAAAGACCTTGGAACTCGTCCCGACATCATTATATTAAAAATGACATATAAACTGTCATAATGATAATATCATATACATTATTTCAGATTATATGTCAGATTTTACTACTTATCAACTCCAATATCCGAGTTCTTTTCCTTTTTCATATATTCCCATGCCTTTTGCATAATATCCATAGGCATTAAAATGCGTCCAGTCATATCTTAACTGCTTTGATATATTACCACGCTTGAAGTTTTCAAGATCCTCTGTTGTCGTGTTCAATCCACATACATCCAGTCCATACTGTATTATATATGTTCTGGTATTAAAGAAATGAGCTCCATATGCTTCTCTTAATGCTGCCTCCCATGATGTATCACCTATACCAACATAAGAACCATCTTCATTATATTCACCCTGGTTATCATCACCTATGGATGTTCCTGGATCATCTGTATCACCAACTATTATATAATAATCACAGCCTGAATTGATAATAATGTTGTCATACTGAAGTATGAGTGTCTGATAATCGCTTCCCCAGCCTCCATTACTTCCTATCTCTAGTATGAGAATATCCTTCTGGCTATGGTCTTTTGCTGCCTTTGGTTCAGCCAATGAGCCTTCTGGAATATCTACAAGACCTATAGCAGGACTTGTTGATGGTTCTGTTGGTTTCTGCGTTGTTGCTTCTGTTGGTGCCTGTGTTGACGATTCTGTTGATGCTTCTGTTATATTTTCTGATGGTTTATTTCCTGTTGTTGTATTCTCTGTTGATTTTACACCTGATGGTGTTTCCGTTATGTCGTTATTTACCGGCTTTACATTGCTATCAGCATACTGCTGGGCCTGTATATATCTTACACCTGTATCAGCCATACTATCCATACTATATGCTGCATAACCTTTTACAAGCTGTATACTGACTTCGTTATAACCTGTATTCATAACCTTACACAGATATCCATTAATATACATCGTATCAGGATATGAATTACTTTCTACTCCATAACCGCTATAATCATTAAATGTGAATACATCCCCATCTTCATCTATAAGCCTGACAATCGCTGAAACATCTTCACTTATTGTCACGCTTCTGTCCGTATGAAGCTTTACTCCACCTGCCCTATAAGCTATCTCGTAAGATGTCTCACCAGGAACACCGAAATTATAAGTTTCAATGCCTGTAAGATATGATATAGTACGTGGAGATGTCCATCCTGTTATATTCATTCCATTAACCGATGCGTTGACCGAACCGCAGCCTACACCAGCTACCATACTATCTCCAAAATATGAAATATATCTTCTGGCACCATCATATGGACGATTCTCTACATTCAGCCTTCTTGATGGAAGCTCTAATGCTTCCTGGTCTTCTGTTGATATCTCATTCTCAAAGAATTCTTCAACAACATAGTCTTCTACAACCTCTGCTTCTGTTTCTTCCTCTATTTCTTCTTCCGTTTCTTCTGTAGCTTCTGTTTCTTCATTCGTTGTACCAGTTGTTATGTCCACTACAACACTTGTATCTTCCTGCCTTTTGCTAAGCTTTTTCTTTTTAACAGCACCTACAGTTACTGTTGTTACCACTGTTGCTAAAACCACAAGAATTATTACCATTGTACATATGG
>OHDS01000632.1_pt1 | contig 17283 bp, 9 predicted proteins | sample 1567031 | NCBI WGS metagenome assembly OHDS01 (sample SAMEA3879503, study PRJEB24766) | human gut metagenome | biome: human-associated habitat; feature: feces | place: USA | collected 1985/1987
AAACAAGAACAATGACACTAATATCCCTATTTCACAAGCATAAAGATGTCATTATGCGAATTCCGCTAACACACGCTTGAATCAAAAAGACTCTTCCAGCACAATGAATCCTCATTTTCCTTGAAATAGACCATCTGTTTGCCTAAAACTAATGATGTAATTGGGCAAAACTAACCATGTAATTGGATAAAACTAATAATGTAATGGAGTAAAACTAACGATGTAATTTGCAAGATGGCTACACCATTCGGTGCAAAAGGTGTAGTCATCTTGCTAAAAGGGTGACACCATCCGGGAAAAAGGGTGTAGCCCCCTCCAAAACCGATTTATTCTGTTCTATTTGAATACGAAGCCGGATCATTCGGCATCTTCCTTTTTGCTGCAATTACATCAAAGATGAAGATTATTTGGAATAAAATAGAACACAAGAAGAACATTGCGACTCCTTTTCTTTACAAACAATACTCATCGTGCACTTTCACCAAACGTTATCCTTGCATTTTTTCTTCTTTCCCTCCGGTAGGGCTTGAAAGAAAACATTCTCGCGCATTAGGATTATCACTTTGTCAATCTGTCAGATTGATAAAGTATGGCATCACTGAGTGATTTTTGGATGATTCAGTTCATACACCGGAAGCTTCAGCCGTAAAGCCGTCAAATGAGGGGATTCGGGAAAAGCTGAAAGAACAGTAAGAAGAAAAGTAGATTTATAGAAAGACAAATCAAAGCACAGATTCAAAGGGACAGTCGCCATACCCGGACATTACCGAATACAGTTTCATAGACAAACAGCATTATATCCATACTAAGTGGTCGATATAACAGATTATACAGAAAAAATACAGCAGACATTAATAGGAATTCCACTATTTATAATAAAAAATTATCCAAAGGGAATTCTTTATTAAGAAAATTTATCCTACATTTGTACCAAGTCTTGCTGCTTATAGAGATAGGTGACGCATAAGACTATAAATTGAGAGTTTACGAACGCAAGAAGCGAAAGTTATTGTTCCACCTTTAGAATCTGGAAAATTCACGCATCGGAACAATAGCAACAGTTTCTTCACGTCTACGTTATATATATAACATAGGCGTGGGGGCTGTTGTTCATCCGATGCAGGGTATTCCAGAACCTTAAAGGTAGATGAACAGAAACAGTCCTCACGCTTTTTTTATATAGTAACCTCCGCCGGAGAGGATAGACGGAAGAAACAGAAAAACACGCTATGGCAAACAGGAAAGTCACAAAATGCTTGTCGATAAAATTACTTTTAGTGATAAGTTTGTTCTTCGTTGCAACTGCTACGAAAGCGCAAAACAAAATCCAGGTGACCTCATTCAACCGGATGGAAACAGATGTCACCGCCCGGATCACCGCTCCTCAACGGGATCAGAACGGAGAAGTATGTGCACTAATCCGTATCGTTACAATCGAAAAAGATCTAATGTTCGAACCGGATGCACTTGGAATCGTTTCCCGTGAAAACAAGCCCGGAGAAATCTGGCTGTACATTCCTCGCGGAGCACGACGTATTTCCATTATGCACGATAAGTTCGGCGTACTCCGCAATTATTTCTATCCTGACATTATTGAGAAAGCCACTGTCTATGAAATGGAAATACAAATAGGAGACGGAACGCAGCAAACACCCACAAACACGAATACCCAACTAATTGTGATGCGTCCCGATCCGGCAACTGCCGATATTTATATCGATGACGAAAAAGTACCGACCGAAAACGGACTGTTCACCGCTACCATGAAAAAAGGCACCCATACCTACAGGGTAGAATCACCCATGTACGCTCCCGAAGCCGGTATTATCGATCTGGGTAGCGAGCAGAAGATCATGAGCGTAACACTGAAACCCCGTTTCGGATATTTGGAAATATTCTCCCTGCCCGAACAGGACGCCAAAGTTTTTATAAACAATGAGCTTGCCGGACAGACACCCTACAAGAGTGACCGAATGCCATTACAAGAGTACCGGATACGCATCGAAAAAGATTTTTTCTTCCCAATGGACAGTACTGTCACCATTTTCGCTGGCAAGACGAGCAGCCTTACCTTTAAAATGAAGTCCACCATCAAGCCTAAAGAGCCACGACGCACGCTGGTAATGGCGGAAGTCGGCTATCATCCTTCACAGATTTCTTTTGGCGCCATGGTCGGCATTGTCAGTAAGAACGGAGCGTATCTACGCTTCCGCAGCGACTTCGGTTCGGCATCCACCGAACTGGAATGCGATGATACAGGGGCATTGGCCAATGGCACGGGTACACCTTATTATAAAGAAGGTGTCACTACCAAAGCACGCATGTCTATCACGGCAGGCTATTTACGTCAAATCATCAAACCGCTATATGCCTACATTGGCGCAGGATACGGCAACCGGGTTCTGGCATGGGAAACGATAGACGGCGAACTGGTAAAGAACACCGACCACTCCGCTACAGGCGTAGCCGCTGAACTTGGCGCCATCGGACGACTGGGACAATTTGCGGTATCCGTGGGATTCCAAACCGTCAACTTCAAATACCACGAACTCAGCGCAGGCATTGGCTTCTTTTTCTAATTCTTAATTCTAATATCCATTTAAACGATGAAAAGATTACAATATATCATTTGGTGCAGCCTGTTACTATTCGTGGCAAGCTGTGAAAAAGACACTGAACCGATAAACTTCGCTCCGGTACCCGTCACTGGTGAAACATCCGGCATCACCCGATTTGAAGCCATTTTATCAGGTACGGTAACCCCGCATCCCGATTCACCTCAAGGACAGAAGCATAACATTTACTTTCTCGTTTCCTCTATGTCTTCCAAATTATTGGAAGCTGTAGATACAATTCCCGGCACAAAAAAGGCAGAGAATGAATACACTCTTACACTTAACAATCTAAAGCCGGGAACAACTTACTATTATAGTATAGAATCAAGCAGTGGGCATAATGCCGTACGTGGCGCAATCAAAGAGTTCACGACATTATCGACGGACATCCCATCGGTTACACTCAGTCTTACCAGCAAAACGGAAAACAGCATTTCAATTAGTGGCAAAGTAATAGACGAAGGTGGAGCCACGATAACAACCAAAGGATTCGTATACAAGGCATACACCGAAGGGACTAATGATCCCACTATCACTGACGGAACAATAGTGGCAGGAGACAGTGGAGAGAATGGTAGCTTTACAGGAGCGATAAAAGAAAACATACTACCTGAGACAGCCTATATCATACGGGCTTATGCAACCAACAATGACCATAAAACCGGATACAGCAAATCCATCACCGTCACCACAGACAAGCTACAGGTTCCCTCACTCACAACCGGAGAAGCAAGTGACCTAACTGCATACAGCGCAATACTTCACGCTATTTCGCTATCCGACAATGGTTTTACTGTAACCGAACGTGGTTTTTGCTACAGTGCCGAAAGCCAGACGCCAACAATCGATCATCCTCGTGTACGTTCCGGTCTGGAAGGGAATGAATTTACGGCAACCGTTTCCAGTCTGGAACCGGCAAAGACTTACTATTATCGAGCGTATGCCATTAATGAAAAAGGCATCGGTTACGGTGATACTAAAGAATTCACTCTTCCGGAGGTACAAACCTTGACTTTAAGTCCGCCTAAAGTGAGCGACATCACAATCAATGATGCCACAGTTACTTCATCTATCAATTTACCTGCCGGTGCCAGTATCTTAGAGAAGGGTATTTGCTACAGCACGTCCGTACTACAGCCGTCAATTGAAGATGAGCACATAGCCGACCCTTCGGAAGGTAACAGCATCTCTGTTACATTGAAAGAATTGATTGAGGGACAACACTATTATGTACGCTCCTATGCCATATCACGAGATGGTACATTCTATAGCGGTCCGGCAGAATTCACCACTGTACAAACCGGTTTGGCAGAAATTAGCAACATAACTTTAGGAGACGTAAATATCTCAAGCGCAGCACTTAGTGCCAAAATAACAAAGGACGGTGGTACAAATATTCTAGGAAAAGGGTTCTGCTACAGTCTGAATACGGAATCACCCACTATCGACAATTCACTTGTCATCGACAAATCAGAAAGTATGAATATCAATGCTACCCTAACAGGACTGGAAGAGGGTAAAACTTATTACACACGAGCCTATGCCACCAATAAAAACGGAACGGCATATAGCAATGCCATAACATTCACCACCGTACAACATTATAAGCCGGTGGTAGAAGAGTTAACGGAAGTAGAAGTAAATGACGACAATGCCACTATGAAAGCCCGATTGGCTGACAATGGAGGCATGAGCATAACAGAATGCGGCTTCTGCTGGGATAGTTCGTCTGCTGAGCCGGACATCACCCGCAACAAGAAAGTAATAGCAACCTTGAAAAACGGAGTGTTCCAAGCCAAACTTACCGGATTGGCCTATAATACGTCTTATCATGTACGCGCCTACGCTGTTAATGGCAAAGGAGTTGGATATAGTGCTTATGTTATCATAAAGACCGGAAGTTCGGCAAAAGCAACGATTGTGAATATGGCAGCAGGAAATCCGTCTCCATCCACATTGGATGTATCCGCAACGGTTTCTGCCGATGGAGGAGCCGAAATTACAGAACGTGGGTTTGTATATAGTTCAAAAGGAACACCGAGCGTGGAAGAATGCGAAAAGAGAATTGTAATGGAAGGAACTGTCGGAGATATGAGTACGACTCTTACCGGGCTGACAGGATATACCAATTATTCTATCCGGGCGTATGCTATCAATAAAAATGGGACGACTTACAGCACCACCGCCACAGCTAGAACGAAGAAAACAGATCCGAGCATTGACGATCCGGCATTCCCGGGAACAAGAACGATAAAATAGTATTAACATATTAACAACTCAGATTATGAAAAAGATATCATTTTTATTCACTGTAATCATTTTTATTCTTTCAGGAAACAGAGCCTCCGCACAGACCGAACTTCAGTCCGCAACCTTGCAGCAAGGTGACAAGACCAGTATCTATTATGGGAAAGATGCATTCATCAGTGCTTTCAATGCCGTAACCGGAGTAACCGATGTCATCACATTGTCTTCCGGAACATTCAATTCACCGACTTTCAACAAGGCCTGCACGGTCTATGGCGCAGGATGCGAAACCGATGAAAGTAAGGGAATATATTCCACAAATGTCGGAGAGATAACTATACAGCACGGTACAGAGGTGAATAGTGAGGGAGAAACGGTAAACAAGACAGGGGATCTTGACGGAATACACATTGAAGGAATCGCTTTCACTGAAAGTGTAAATATTGGTAAAAATGGCAAACCTGTTACACTGAAGGATTTGACCCTAAAACGCTGTAAATTCTACGGAAGTTTAAACACGGTACAAGATGCCTGGTGTATTTCTGATGTTAATATCATAAACTGCATCATTGGGAACATTAATACAGATCTAACAAACAACATAGCCATATACAACAGTATCATAAACAGATTATATGGATATCACAATGACAACAAGCTCTTAATCAAGAACTGCATTTTGTTTGACTATGATAATCCATGTGTTACCACCTACAAGGACAACATTATATTGGATTCTTATGCTTGGGGGAGTGATGCTTTCAAGGCATCTTTCTTTGAAAAGAATATCTTTAGATATGGTGATGCCTTAAACAACGTTAGCTACAGCAATGATAAAGATAACTGGACCGGCAAGAACGACATTGCCATCTTCGGAGAAGAAATAGGAAATGAATATGATCCCAGCAAGACTTATGCCATCAAAGCAGAAGCAGCCGGAACCTATATTGGAACCGACGGAACTCCCGTAGGAATCTATGGCGGTCTCTATCCATTTACAAAAACTCCTTCTAATCCGCAGATTATCTCTAAAGAAATTGATGTCAAGTCTACATTGGACGGCAAATTGAAGGTATCCATCAAAGTAGAAGCACAAAAATAACCCATCAATCGAAGAGGCTATACAAATGAGAAAAATATATTTATCAATAATGATTTGTCTTTGCGCCCTGACGGCACAAGCACAAAGTGTAGCCGGCTATGAATATTGGTTTGACAATCAATTTGACAGTCGCATAACCGAAAATACTTCCTCGGGAGACATTGTCCTGGAAACAGATGTCAGTACGCTCGCAGAGGGTATGCACTACTTCAACTTCCGAGCCAAAGATGGCAACGGCTTATGGAGCAATCCGAAAAGCTATTGGTTCTTCCGCCAGAAGACAGACTGGAGCGGCAATACACTCCGGAAATACGAGTATTGGCTAAACGATAACTATCAGGAAAAAATAAGCGGCACATTCGGTGATACAGGTGAAGTATCACTGGAACTAGACGTGTCCGCACTTCCTGCCGGATTCCACTATTTCAACTTCCGGGCGCAAGATAACATGAATGCCTGGAGTACTCCTGTCAGCTATTACTTCTATCGCACCGACATAGACCGAAGTGGGAACACATTAACGGAATACGAATATTGGCTCGACAGCAACTATCAGGAAAAGAAAACCGGAAAATTAGCCGAGGATGGAGTCATCAATCTAAATGCGCTGGACGTATCCGCACTGGGCGAAGGGTATCATTACTTCAACTTCCGCATACAAGACAGCTTTGGCGTTTGGAGTAGCCCCGTCAGCTATTACTTCTACCGCTTAGTTACCCCCATCCCGGAAAGCAACAAAATTGTCCAATATCAATATAGCTTCAACAATGATCCGGCAACGCTTCAAACGGTAGACATAGACCCAGTGAATCCATTGGAGTGGAGCGAAAAGATATTCGATATTCCAGATATGAATCTTGCAAGCGTACCCGATAGTTTTGGTCTGGACATCAATAATGACCAGACGCTATCAATCTCCGTTCCTACCGAATCACGGTTTGCCCTGTCTTTCAAAGACACTGTAGGCATTTGGAGCCAGCCCATAGTCGAAACATTCAAACATATCATCCGAAAAACTACAACCGCCACCACGCTGGAGAACAACCATCCGCAAAGTTTCGCCAAACCCAGCGAGGGAAAATGGGTCGCTTTTGTCATAGAGATTCCGGAAGCGAATTCCGTATACTGGAAAACCGACCAGCCATGTTCCGCCAGCATTTTCACCCCCGACGGTAAATGGATGACATGCCTGAAAGGAACAGATCTGGCAAAGGGCATAAAAACAGAAATCGCCACCAAAGGTACCTACTATGTATTTGTGCATACAGCAATGAAGGATGCTTCCTATCCATCGGAAACATTAAGCCTCATTGCCATCACAAGCCAACAAAGCAACGCTCTCTCTGTAGAGGTTGCGGGAACGTTGCCCGAACTGGTAAGCGATCCGGAGGCCGTCGTCAATCTGGCACTTACCGGCTACCTCAACGGAACGGACATCAAGTTCATCCGCAGCCTGAAGAACCTGCAACGGCTCGACATCAGCGAAGCACGTATAGTGGAAGGAGGGGACAAATACTACGAAAACTACCTCACTGCCGATGATGTCACAGGAGACTATATGTTCTATAACTTGCCCAATCTGACACATCTTGCACTCTCCAACCATACGACAGAGATTGCCGCAGCTGCTTTAAATAGTTGCACCGGACTGACTGAAATAGAAATCCCTGCCAGTGTGAGGTCTGTAGGGAAATCCGCGTTCAATAACTGCAACCAATTACTACTGATAAACTGGAATGCACAAGCCGCCATCACCGCCGAAAGCTTTGATACGCCTGCCAAGATGGGGAATTTGTTGATCTTCGCTCCCGAAGGAACCGGATGTACTTATGAAGGCAACGTAGTAATTAACGGCATGGCAGAAAAGATTTCTTTGACTCATGGCAAAGGTTTCCGCTCTCCACAGGCATTCAAAGCAAAAGACATTACCTACAAACGTAACTTCAGCATGAAGTCCGGTAACAAAATCAATGCCGCCGGATGGGAAGCAATCGTACTGCCATTTGATGTACAAAGTTTCAGCAACGAGAAGCAAGGAGAACTGGCACCTTTCAACAGCGGAAAGAAAGGAGTCAAACCTTTCTGGCTGGCTCAGATGACAACCGATGGCTTTGAACATACCACTGCCATGAAAGCAAACAAGCCCTACATCATCTCGCTGCCAAACAGCGAGTCGTATGAAGACGAATTCAACATCAGCGGAGAAGTACAGTTCCATGCCGAAGATGCCGGCGGCGTAGAGGTTAAAGCTACTTCTTATAAAGAACTCGCCCGTATAGAAGGAAGTAATCGAATAATGGTTCCTGCTTATGAAACAGTATTCAAACACGATACGGTATATGCCATTAACCCGGCTACGTATGAGAATATCGCCCCGGGTGGCGCATTCGTCCGTAACTTGCGCGATGTGCAACCCTTCGAAACTTATCTGATTAGTAAAGAGGCGGCAGTCAATGCACCGAAACTTTACAGTATCGGAGGAATAGGAGGAGAAATCACCGGCATAGAAGAACTACCTTCCGACGCATGGAATGGAATAGAAATCTATGTCCGATATGGTGTTCTTTACATCAAGAGCGACCGCGAACGTACGTTTTCCATTTACGATACAGCCGGACACATGGTACGTCAGGTTGAAGTACAGGAAGGCACCACTGCTGTCACCGGATTGGGAAAAGGCATCTATCTGCTGGCAAGAAAAAAGATTCTGGTTCAATAAGTAAATTGTTTGTTAATTTAGAGAAAGGTCCTACACCATGATGAATGAGTGATAGGACCTTTATTATCGAGTATATTCGATAATAACATATTCATTTTATCGAATATATTCGATAACTATTCGTATATTTGCCTATCATCAATTACAAAAAGAGATATGGACAAAGACACCATCAAACGTTTAATCATTGAATATCAGCAAATTGTTGCTAATATTACATTAATAGAGCGTGAAATACATCTATCTCATCAGTTGAACTATGTCTTCGTGGGACTCCGACGAGCCGGGAAATCCTATCTGATGTACCAACAAATACAAAGCTTGTTGAATGATGGACATCAACCGGAAGAAATTCTCTATTTCAACTTTGAAGACGATCGCCTGGTCAATTTGACTGTAGAAGATTTGGACCTTATCAAAGTTTCTTACGAAGAACTTTATCCGCATAAACCTATCTTTTTTCTGGATGAAATACAGATTGTGGAGCATTGGGAGAAATTTGCACGCCGTCTGGCCGACCAACAGTATCGCGTTTATATTACCGGCAGCAATGCCAAAATGCTGAGTGCCGAAATTGCTACTACACTGGGAGGGCGATATATAGTACAAAATGTATATCCTTTCTCCTTTTCTGAATTTCTGAAAGCTTCTAAAATTGAGATTGGACCAACATGGTATTACAAAAACCGTACAGAGATAGTCCGGACATTCTCCGACTATTTCAGTTATGGAGGTCTACCCGAATTAATGCTCATAGAAACAATAGAAAAACGGCAATGGCTCAGTAATCTATTCAATAAGATTTTCTTCGGTGACCTGATAACCCGTTATTCCATTCGCAATGATCTCGCTATGAAAGTCTTGATTCGTAAACTGGCTGAAAGTGTGAAACAACCTTCTTCTTTCAACCGTCTGACCAATATCGTTTCAACAACAGGCGCCAAAGTTTCAACGGACACCATTATCGATTACCTTAATTTCTTGCAAGCCACATGGCTATTCTTCTCACTTGAAAACTATGCCAGCAAATTAGTAGAGAAAATATCGAACCGGAAATATTATTTCATCGACAATGGGCTGCTGAACTTATTCCTAATAGACCCGGTGACCTCGTTATTGGAAAATATAGTTGCCATCTCATTAAAAAAGAAATATGAAGAGGAACTCTATTTTTATCAACAAAATATAGAAGTAGACTTTTACATCCCTACTGCAAAATTGGCCGTACAAGTATCCTATAGCCTAAAAGAAGAATCCACCCGTAAAAGAGAAACAGACGCTTTATTGAAAATAGCAGAAACACAAGCGGTAGAGACGTTACTCGTCATCACCTACGATGAAGAGGAGACTATTCAAAAAAACGGCATGGAGATAAAAGTTATCCCCATCTGGAAATGGCTGCTGGATACATAATTTTAAAACCTAATATTCAACCATTTATGGAACATCCTTTTTCCCAATTCAAATACTGCCCCAAGTGTGGCTCCGTGCATTTTGAAATCAACAATGAAAAGTCCAAACGTTGTGCCGACTGTGAATTCGTCTATTACTTCAACCCGTCTGCCGCCACCGTGGCACTGATAATGAATGAACGGAACGAATTATTAGTATGCCGCCGTGCCAAGGATCCGGCTAAAGGAACTCTGGATTTGCCGGGTGGCTTTATCGACATGGCGGAAACCGGAGAAGAGGGAGTCAGCCGCGAAGTGAAAGAAGAAACCGGAATGGAAGTGAAAAAGGCGGAATATTTATTCTCTTTGCCCAATATATATGTGTATTCCGGTTTCACCGTCCATACTCTGGATTTATTCTTCCGCTGTACAGTAACTGACACCTTGCATTACCAAGCAATGGATGATGCCGCAGACGTCTTCTTTCTGCCACTGAAAGATATACATACAGAAGATTTCGGACTAAGTTCCATCCGCAAAGGGGTAGGAATATTTCTGAAAGAAATGGGCGAATAATGATTCGCACAGACCACGGTATATCCTAAAAAAGCCAAACAAGTGTAACAAATTCGACTTAAAACCCGTACTTTTGTAAAAACGCGTTGCATTATGAAGAATAAACTCTCCCGAATACTATGCACGGCACTCTGCTGTGCACCTTTGCTCGCTACGGCACAGACCAGCGAGAATATCACTTCCCCTCAACGACTTTACCAAGAAGGACAGTCACTGTTCCAACAAAAAGCATATGCAGCTGCCATCCCACCGTTGCAAGCATTCGTGCGCCAGATAGATGCAGAAGGCAAGCCCCTGCCTGTCGCAGGCAAACGGATGGAAGCCGAGTATATGCTGGTATGTGCTGCCTACGAACTAAAAGACCTTAAAAGTTTAGACAAATTGCAGGCCTATCTGGATGAATATCCTGATACACCCTATGCCAATCGCATTTATGCACTTATGGCATCCGTGTATTTCTTCGAAGGAAAATATGATGAAGCCATGGCTATGTTCAATTCTGCCCGTCTCGATCTGTTGGGAAATGAAGAACGCGACGATATGACGTACCGTCTGGCAACCTGCTATTTGAAAACAGGTAATGTGAAAGAAGCTGCCATATGGTTCGAAACTCTCCGTAGCACCAGTAAAAAGTATGCAGCCGATTGCACATACTACATTTCTTATATCCGCTACACCCAGCAACGTTATGACGAAGCAATGACCGGCTTCCTGTCTTTACAGGATAACGCCAAATACAAAGCGCTTGCGCCTTATTATATCGCAGAGATTTACCTGATTAAAAAGAATTATGATAAAGCGGAAATAGTAGCGCAGAATTATCTGTCCGCCTACCCGAATAATGAATATACAGCTGAAATGTACCGTGTTCTCGGTGATGCCGACTATCACTTCGGAAAGTATCACGAAGCCATGGAAGCATTTGAAAAGTATCTAGAAAACAATAAAGAGGCTGCCCCCCGTCGGGATGCACTCTATATGCTGGGACTTTCGTACTACAACTGCGGTGTATATTCCAAAGCGGCCAATACCCTCGGCGAAGTAACCGCTGAAAATGACGCACTGGCACAAAATGCCTATCTGCACATGGGGTTGGCTTATCTGCAAATGTCAGATAAGAACAAGGCACGCATGGCATTTGAGCAAGCTGCTGCCTCCAATGCAGATATGCAAGTCAAAGAGCAGGCTGCTTACAATTACGCCCTTTGTATTCACGAGACCTCCTATTCCGCTTTCGGTGAATCTGTTACTGTTTTCGAGAAATTCCTTAATGAATTCCCGAATTCCCAATATGTAGACAAAGTCAGCAGTTATCTGGTAGAGGTATACATGAATACCCGCAGTTACGAAGCCGCCTTGAAATCCATCGAACGAATCGCTCACCCGGGCACTGCAATTCTGGAGGCGAAACAGAAAATCTTGTTCCATCTCGGTACACAGTCTTTTGCCAATGCACAATTCCAGGAAGCTATCGGTTACTTTAACCAGTCTGTAGCCTTGGGACAGTATAATCTGCAAAACAAGGCGGATGCTATTTATTGGAGAGGAGAAGCTTATTATCGTCTGAACCGGATGCAGGAAGCAGCAAGTAACTTCAGTGAATATCTGAATCTTACTCCGGACAGAAATACAGAAACTTATGCACTGGCATACTATAATCTGGCCTACATAGCTTTTCATGAGAAAGATTACACACTTGCCCAGAACCGTTTCCTGAAATTCACACAACTGGAAAAAGGAGAAAATCCCACTGCACTCGCAGATGCTTACAATCGCATAGGCGACTGTTATCTGCACGTACGCCGTTTCGATGAAGCCAAGCAATATTATACCAAAGCAGAAAACATGGGAACTCCTGCAGGTGATTATTCTTTCTATCAGCTGGCTTTGGTTGCCGGCTTGCAGAAAGATTATGATGGTAAGGTTGCATTGCTCAACCGCATGGCAAACAAATATCCGTCTTCACCCTATACCATAAATGCTCTTTACGAAAAAGGCCGTTCATATGTACAGACAAGCAACAGTCGCCAGGCTATCGCAGCATTTAAAGAATTGCTGGATAAATATCCCGAAAGCCCGGTCAGCCGTAAAGCCGCTGCTGAAATCGGCCTGCTTTATTACCAAAACGATGAATATGATCGCGCGATAGATGCTTACAAGCATGTAGTAACCCAGTATCCGGGTAGTGAAGAAGCACGTCTCGCCATGCGTGACTTGAAATCGATCTATGTAGATGCTAACCGTGTAGATGAATTTGCCGCCCTGGCAGCCAAGATGCCGGGAGAAATCCGCTTTGATGCCAGCGAGCAGGATTCTCTGACTTATATCGCCGCAGAAAAGGTATATATGAAGAGAGAGATCGCTCCTGCCAAATCAAGCTTTACCCGTTACCTGCAAAGCTTCCCCAACGGCGCATTCAGTCTGAACGCCCATTACTATCTTTGTGTGATTGGCAAAGAACAGAAAGATGAAGCCGCCGTATTGGAACATGCCGGCAAACTGCTGGAGTATCCGGATAATCCTTATTCACAGGAAGCACTCATTGCACGTGCGGAAATTCTGTTCAACCGTAAGCAGTTCGACCAGGCATTGAATGACTACAGACAGTTGAAAGCAAAAGCTACCACTCCCGAACGCCGCCAGCTTGCAGAAACAGGAATGCTGCGCAGTGCCGCCCTGATGCAGGATGACGTGGAAACAATCGCTGCTGCCACCGACCTGCTTGCCGAAACCAAATTGACACCGGAGCTACGCAACGAAGCCCTGTATTTCCGTGCCAAGGCCTATCTGAACCAACGCGCCGACAAGAAAGCCATGAACGACCTTCAGACACTGGCTAAGGATACACGCACACTTTATGGGGCCGAAGCCAAATACCTGGTTGCTCAACAACTGTATAAGGCAGGTGAATACACTGCTGCTGAAAAGGAAATACTCAACTTCATTGATCAGAGCACACCACACGCTTACTGGCTGGCAAGAAGTTTCGTTCTGCTGTCGGATGTATATGTAGCAATGGATAAAAAACTGGATGCACGCCAATACTTGCTGAGCCTGCAACAGAATTACCATGCCGACGATGACATCGAACAGATGATTAATGAAAGATTAGAAAAACTGAAGTAAAAACCTCGTCAATTATAAATATGAAAAAGGTACAATATATATTCGGGGCATTGGCACTTATAACCATACCGAACTGGGTGCAAGCCCAAACGCAAGCTAAAGATACTACCCTGAGCCGTACGGTCGTGGTAGAACAAGAATACAATCCGGACATCATAGATGCTTCCAAGGTAAACGTACTGCCCAAGGTAATGCCGCCAACAGTCAGCAAAAAGACTGTGGAATATGATGCCACACTCGCACCTGCGGGAAATATCCCTGCAACTACCATGGAGGCGTATACAGGAGCTGAAAGCCAGGATAAGGCAAAACGCGGCTACGCCCGTCTGGGATATGGCAATTACGGCAACCTGGACGCTCGTGCCAATTATCTGTTCATCCTGCCTAACAGTGACAAACTGAACCTGAATTTCCACATGAACGGCATGGATGGCAAGTTAGATCTGCCTGATTCCAAGGATAAATGGGATGCACGTTATTACCGTACACATGCGGGCATGGATTATGTACATGCTTTCCGGAAAATGGACTTAAATGTAGCCGGAAACTTCGGGCTAAGCAACTTCAACTTCATGCCCGGCAGCACAAATAATAAGCAGAAATTCCTGTCGGGTGATGTACATTTCGGAATAAAATCAACCAGCGAAGAATTACCGCTTCAATTTCATGCCGAAACCAACCTGATGTTCTATGAGCGCCAACACGATATACAATATCAGGACGCACAGGAAGTTATGGTACGGACAAAAGCCGGTGCAATGGGAACGATCTCCGAAGAGCAGTTTGTTGGAGTAGATCTCTCCATGGACAATACGTTCTACAAGAACAATCTTTTTGAAGATTATACCTCTGTGGAATTAAATCCCTATTATCTGTATCAGAGCGAAGACTGGAAAATCCGTCTCGGCGCTCACGTGGATTTTGCATTCGGATTTGGCAAGAAATTCCGGGTAGCACCGGACGTGACAGCCCAATATATCTTCTCTGACAGTTACATTCTCTACGCCCAGGCTACAGGCGGACGGCAGGCCAATGATTTCCGCAGGCTAGAAATGGTTTCACCTTATGGCCAGAGTAGTACACAACTGGATGCCACCTACGAACAGCTGAATGCCGCTCTCGGCTTCAAAACCAGTCCGGTAACAGGTTTATGGTTTAATATTTATGGTGGATATCAGGATTTAAAGAATAATCTTGCTTCTGCCGCAATTGCGAACTATAGCGGTTCATACCTTCAATTGCTCCAGGGAAATATGCATAAATGCAGGCGCCGAAGCCAGTTACAGCTATAAGGATATTATTTCCTTCACCGCTTCGGGCATTTACCGTGACTGGAAAACTGCTAAGACAGAAAATAACAGCGGAGACCAGCTACTCTATTACATGCCTTCTTTCGAAGCAAGCTTCAAGGTAGACATTCGTCCGATTTCTTCTGTCCTGATCAACCTCGGCTATCAGCACATCACTCGTGAGAAGATAGGCAACGAGCGTGTAGATCCGGTTGGGAATCTATACCTTGGCGGTAGCTACGAAGTCTTTGAAGGCATATCAATCTATGTCCGTGCAAACAATTTATTGAACAAAGACTACCAATATTACCCGGGATATCCCACAGAAGGTATCAATTTCATGGGTGGAGTGAGTTTTCGTTTTTAACAAATTGCGTGGCAAAAAAAGTCATTTTTGCTAAAAAAGAATATATTCTCCACATATTATAAGGTGGAAACAATTGTTTTTTTCTACTTTTGCGGGCAAATTCAGTGGCAGGAGCCACTATAAAACAGAAATTTATGCCAAAAAACCTTGTCATTGTCGAGTCACCGGCAAAAGCAAAAACAATTGAAAAGTTCCTGGGAAAAGATTTTAAAGTTCTTTCCAGCTATGGTCATATACGCGACTTGAAGAAGAAAGAATTCAGCATTGACGTTGAAAAAAACTTTGAACCGGACTATGAAATTCCGGAAGATAAGAAAGCACTGGTTAAGACACTGAAAGCTGAAGCTAAAGATGCTGATACCGTATGGTTGGCTTCCGATGAGGACCGCGAGGGAGAAGCCATCGCCTGGCACTTGTATGAAGTACTAAAACTGGAACCGGAACATACCAAACGTATCGTATTCCATGAAATCACCAAAACCGCTATACTGAAAGCTATCGAGCAACCACGCAATATTGATATCAATCTTGTCAATGCCCAGCAGGCACGCCGCATTCTTGACCGTATTGTAGGTTTTGAACTTTCTCCCGTATTATGGAAAAAAGTGAAACCCGCACTCTCTGCCGGACGTGTACAATCTGTAGCCGTACGGCTCATTGTAGAGCGTGAACGTGAAATACATGCTTTCCAAAGTGAAGCATCTTATAAAGTCACTGCTGTTTTCCTTGTTCCCGACACTGACGGAAAACTCGTTGAGATGAAGGCGGAACTTGCACACCGCCTTAAGACCAAAGCTGAGGCGCAGAAGCTCCTGGAAAGCTGCCAATCGGCAATATTTACCATTGAAGATATTACGACACGTCCGGTAAAGAAGAGCCCGGCTGCACCGTTCACTACTTCTACTTTGCAACAGGAAGCCGCACGCAAACTTGGCTTCACTGTAGCACAAACGATGATGGTAGCTCAACGGTTGTATGAATCAGGACGTATTACTTATATGCGTACCGACTCCGTAAACTTATCGGAACTCGCCATCAACGGCAGCAAAGAAGCCATTGCCAATATGATGGGAGACAAATATGTACATCCACGCCACTTCAGCACCAAGACCAAAGGAGCACAAGAAGCGCATGAGGCTATCCGTCCCACATATATGGAGAATGCACAGATAGAAGGTAGTGCACAAGAGAAGAAACTATACGACCTGATCTGGAAACGTACCATTGCTTCTCAAATGGCAGATGCCGAACTGGAAAAGACAACAGCGACCATCAGTATAAGCAATACATCCGAGGCTTTCAGTGCCACGGGAGAAGTTGTGAAATTCGACGGTTTCCTGCGTGTATACAGAGAATCTTATGATGACGATGTGGAACAGGAAGATGAAACTCATTTGCTGCCACCGTTAAAGAAAGGTCAGAAGTTAGAGTATCAGAACATTACTGCCACTGAACGCTTTACACAACATCCACCCCGCTATACAGAAGCAAGCTTGGTGCGCAAACTGGAGGAATTAGGGATAGGTCGTCCCTCTACTTATGCGCCTACGATCTCTACCGTTCAACAACGTGAGTACGTAGAAAAAGGAGATAAAACAGGTGAGGAACGTTCATACAATGTAATTACTCTGAAGAAAGACAAAATCACAGATGCCACCCGTACTGAGATCACCGGAGCAGAAAAAGCAAAACTGCTACCTACAGATACAGGTACAGTAGTGACTGACTTCCTGACACAGTACTTCCCCAGCATCATGGATTACAACTTCACAGCCAGTGTAGAAAAGCAATTTGATGAGATTGCCGAGGGAGATACAAAATGGACGACTATCATGAAGACGTTCTATAAAA
>OHDS01000636.1_pt1 | contig 17227 bp, 13 predicted proteins | sample 1567031 | NCBI WGS metagenome assembly OHDS01 (sample SAMEA3879503, study PRJEB24766) | human gut metagenome | biome: human-associated habitat; feature: feces | place: USA | collected 1985/1987
AAGGTACGGCGTTTTTTAATACCCTCCAAATGTTTCGAAAGAAAAGTTTGCGAAAACACGCTATTTTTCGCAATGTTTGACAAAACAAGGGACAAAAACGGGGTGTTTCAAGGGGGAAGGCGGGGAAAAGGGAGAAAGACAAGAGACTGCGTTTCTCCTGCCAAATGGGCCATTGAGAAGGGAAAAAGGGGGCGCAAAGAGCAAAAGCCAGGGTTCAGGAGAGGGAAAAAGGGACTTCCCAGAGTAGAAAAAGAGAGTGAAGGAAGGAGAAACTGGGACCGCGAGGAGGAAAAACTAGGGTTCAGAACCAAAGAAAAGGGGCGTAGGAACCGTGCTGGTGGAATCCGCCATAATAGACCGGATATTTTCTCCTTATTATATATATAGGGCAAGAAGACCCGAAGGAGGCTGCTACTGGCGCGAAAGTCCCGCCTACCCTCTCAGAAGAGGCCCAAAAGCGACCATCCACCCTTCGGGATGGTCTCGGGATGGCTTCGGGATGGAGAGTCCCATAAGAACAGCCGCGTTTCCTACGCCCAACTGCCTACCTGCCCATTCCATGCGAACTGGCCTCAAAAGTGGGGTAAAAAATGAAGTTAACTTCGTAGGCCTATGAATATAACTTCGTGGGCCTATGAAGTTAACTTCATTTTTTGGGCAACCTACAAGCATGTTTTTCCGCAGAAAAGAAAGAATCCCAACGCTTTTACTTACCTTTGTCCTCCCAAAGGTCGTTGATAGGTATTGCTGCCAAAAAATTCAAGGACACTTCGCGGCCAAACAGAATAAAATAGCAAAAGCAAAATGAGAAAAAAACTATTTGTGGCATACATACTGGCATTAGCTTTGAATACCATTGCTGGGAATGTCGCAACCCAAACGTCCTCCTCTGCCAAAACCTATTATCACTTTCGCCCGATGGCAAGCGCTTGGGAGGAGAGAATAGACGAAGCAGATGCCGAGCATGACTACACCCTCTTTAGCGACGGTATGCCCAGCGAAGCCGTTGTCATCATCAACGGTCAGGAATTTCGTGGTCTGAACGCCCAAGGCGATTCGCACATCAAGTCGGCGAAACTTGAGGCAGCAAACGTGAGGGTAAAAGTGGGCGGCGGCTATGTGGCCAAAGTTACCGTGGACAACGCCAACTACCAAATAGACGTAAAATTCATCCAGCTTTTCACACCCACCATAAGCGTGGACGCCGAAAGGCAATATCCTTATATTTTATACACGCCTGCCGCTTTTGTCAAGAAAACGGAGGAGAACCTGTCGCATACTACCCATCGAAGCAAAGCCGACAAATTTATATTCATCGAGAAAACGTATGGCCAGTACTACATTTACGACCAAACAGCCAACTGCTACATCTATTATACGATAGCACAGAATGGCGGTAATGCAAAAACTACCACCAACAGCCATGTAAGATATACTGCCCATGCAGACGAAGCCAATACTTGGCAACTACTTTGCCTTTCGGATGAAACGATAGCCATCATTCCGGGCTCAGTAGCAGACCCGAGCACTTCTTCGCCAGCATGGAATTTCACTGGCGGCATAGAGGACGGCAGCATGCTCAACCTTTGGACAGCAAGCGACGCCAATTCTGCATGGGAGATCATCGACCCTGCAGCAGCCTCCATGCCCTGCGCGTCCCTTATGTATGCGCTGCCCGGAGCTCAATATCTCCACAAGTTGACTACCCACGAAGGCGAGACCGTGTCGAGTGTAGATTTTGCCTCAATATCAACGCTTTCGCTCAAAGAAGACCGTATCGAGACGGGCAACAAATACAAGTATGTGGCAGGCGTTGCCCCAAAAGCAGAGGGCGAATACACCTACACGGTAAATCTCGTGGGTGCGGATGGCGAAGAAAAGCAAGCCAAGATCCGGCTGGTCGTCAGCAGCCACTTGCAGTCGGCCACCCCCATGATGGGCTGGCTCACATGGAACTGGTTTGCCCGTGCCATCAGCCACGACAAGATGGTAGAGATAGCCAAAGGCATGGAGAGATACGGATTGATAGACGCGGGATTCAACACCATTGTCCTCGACGACGCCTGGGCAACGCAGGAAAGCGACAAAGCAAAACTCACATACGACCCCACAAAGTTTCCCGAAGGTATTAGCGGCCTGAAGACTGCCTTGAAGGCGATCAACCGCAAACTGAAGATCGGCATCTATAGTGATGCGGGCAGCATGACCTGCGAGAACTATCAGCCAGGGTCCTATGGCTTTGAGAACCAGCATCTTGCCTTGTTCGACTCATGGGGTGTCGATATGCTCAAATACGACTATTGCAATAGCGAGGCGAGCACCAAGGTGAGCTACACGCGGATGGGCGAAGCCGTGGCTGCCCTCAACGAGACGCGCAAGGCAAAGGGCGAAGTGCCTTTCGTGTATAATATCTGCGAATGGGGAAAGACCCAGCCTTGGACGTGGGGAGCCGCCGCAGGTGGTAGCAGTTGGCGATCGACAAGTGATGCGCGCGAGGACTGGATGGGCAACCCGTCGCGTCCGGGCGTGATAGGAGGTGTGGACGAGACCCGCCGCCTCTGGATGTATGCCGGCGTGAACCACTTCAACGACCTCGACATGATGTGCATTGGCCTTCATGGCCTCGGAGGACCCAGCAACAATACGGCAGAGCATCAAACCAACGGAGGAAAGATCACAGGACTGACCGACGCGCAGGCACGCACACAGATGTCCTTGTGGAGCATGTTGGCAAGTCCTCTGGCCCTGACCTGCGACCTGCGCGAGGCCCCTAAGGGCGAGGCAAATAGCGACCAGTCCATGCCACACCCGCTCATCACCGAAGCCGACGTGCAGACGTTGACCAACCAGGAAATCCTCGCCATCAACCAAGACGCGCTGGGCCAGCAGGCCGAATACATGGAAGTCCTTTCGACAGGCACCACCGACTATTCCCCCTCGGGCTATGACGTATTTGTCAAAGACCTGACAGACAGTCGCATAGCCGTCTCGATCACCAATCGCGCTACCTCGGCAGCGAGCGTACCAGCCATTCCCCTCACGGCCATTTATCTGAAAGCCAACACCCGGTACATCTGCCGCGAAATATGGTCGCAGACCGAAGGGGAAATAGAGAACACCTTGAGCGTGGGCAGCCTCAACCCTTGCGAAACAAGGGTCTATGTCTTGAGCAAGAAGGAATGAGAAAGGCCATACATTTTCAGCACTATAGCGCTCCTTGCGGGGAAATCACCCTGGCGTCCATTGGCGACGAATTGTGCCTTTGCGACTGGCGCGAGAGTCCACGCGCCGAGCGCAACAGACGCAGACTCATAAGGCACCTGGACGCTGCGCTGACCGAGGCTACGTCGGAAGTCTTGGAGAGCGCCAAGAGGCAACTTGACGAGTATTTTGCTGGCGTTCGCAAGACTTTCGACCTCAAGACCCACCCTGTCGGCACAGCCTTTCAGCAGCAAGTATGGCGGGCGTTGTGCGAGATACCATACGGCGAGACGCGCACCTACCAAGACATTGCCCTCAGCCTCAACAACCCCCAAGGCGCAAGAGCCGTGGCACAAGCCATTGGCGCCAACGGCATCAGCATCATCATTCCCTGCCACCACGTCATCGGGTCCGACCATTCCCTGACAGGCTTCGCTGGCGGACTGGATGCCAAAAGACAACTGCTTGAGACAGAACGGCGCAGCTGACCTCTCCCCGTCCCGCTCCTCGCGCCAAAAACCGATTTTCCGACCAAGTTCACAATGTTGTGGTCCACAGACTTGTGAACTCCATCTTTTTTGCTTACCTTTGTAGCCTAATCGAATAAAGGAGAAAAGGTGATGGAAAAAGCTTTTGTATATGGTATGTCGGTTGGTGGCAGCAAGAAACATCTGATGGAGAATATATTCCAAAGTCGCCGTATGCCTTTCTACCAGTTTGGCGAGATGATCCATCTCAAATGCATCCCTACGGAATATTGGGTCCCCTTCATCTGTTCCCGATTCGAGAAGTATGGCAAGAAGATAAGCGAAGCGTATGCTGGCAGAATATGCCAAGTGGTGAAGAATTACTCTTCCTATGTGCAGCAACTGGCCTGGAACGTGATGGCCGAAACAGAGAAAGAAGTAAATGAGGAAAGTTTCGAGGAAGGTCTGAAAGCCCTGCTGGAACAAAGCAGCGGCCTCTTTATACAACAGACCGAGGGGCTCACCACCTATCAGCTCAACTTCATTCGCCTTTTGTGCCAAGGCATACATGCTGGATTTACCACCCAGGCGGTCTCAGAAACATACCCTCTGGGCAGTAAGTCAAATATAGACCGCATAAAGAAAAGCTTGGTGGACAAAGAGATCATCACCATAGAAAAAGAGGGCATATTCCTTGCTGATAGCGTATTTGAACTTTGGTTTAAAAGAGAAATGATGTAGCATTGTTGTTTGCCATACTCGCTGTACAGGGCGCCCTTCGTTAGCAGCAAACGGTATGGAAACAAACCCTGCCGCTCCATTTTCGCACAAAATATAAAAAAGTATGTGATTTTTTTTGTATTGTTCTCGGTTTGCACTATCTTTGCAGAAGATAGGCTGCACCTCGGCAAAATATTCAAGCAAGCTTAATATTCTGCATTCGGTTTGCACTATCTTTGCATAAGACAAAAACCACGTCTATGGCATTCGAAGAGGAAATAAAGCTATATGAGAGCCTAAGGTGTAAGTATCAAGCGCTTATCATCAACAAGATGGATAGAGAAGAGTACACTAAATATAACGAAGTGCTCTTTTCTACACATTCATGCGCCATCGAGGGCAACTCTTTTTCCGTAGATGACACCCGCGAGCTGAAGGAGAAAGGGCTGGGTATGATTCCTGCGGGAAAGACCCTTTTCGAGGCCTTCGAAATGCTCGACCACTTTGAGGCGTTCGAGTATGTGATGCAAAACACGCAACGCCCGCTCGACGAAGCATTGCTGAAAGAAATCAACAAGCGAGTCACTCTTCACACCATTTCTTATCGCTCTCCTGAGGCAATACCGGGCGAATACACCACCACAGATATGGCGGCAGGGGACACTGTCTTTGGCGACCATGAGCAGCTTATAGCCAAAGTTCCCAAATTATTGGAATCCACTGAAAAGGCTATCGCCTCAGCCACAGTCCACCCCATGATACTTGCCGCCCGCTTTCATGGCTTCTATGAATACCTTCATCCGTTTCACGATGGAAATGGCAGGACAGGAAGACTCGTCAGCAACTATATCCTTTTGCGATCAGGCCACCCGCTTCTTATCATCCCGTCCGAAGCACGCCAAGAATACATCTCCGCCCTTCGTATGATTCGAACAGAAGCAACCGACGAACACCTCGTCCGCTTCTTCTTCAAGATGGCAATGCGGAGAATGGAGGACGAACTGAAACAGAAGGCTGTAAACACCAAGCGCTTTATGACATTCGTCTTCTAACATTTTGTGGACTCAGCCCAAACCCTGCCAAGGGCAGCTTGTCTCCATGCCTAAGGGTAAGTTACCTTCATGCTTGGTGATAACTTATCTCCGGGCCTGACGATAACTTACGATCGTGGCAGGTGGAAACTTGCGATTGCGGCAGAAAGGCCACATTGCCACGAGATTTTAGCTTAAAAATAGTATATATGCTTGAGTATTTCATTTTTTCTTCGTAACTTAGTAGCGCAAAATGCAAAGCGAGTGGAATATGGCAAAAATAGTCAACAAATATCCCGTAGGAATACAGACATTCTCGAAGATACGCGAGAAAGGTTATCTCTATATAGACAAGACACAATACATCGCAGATTTCCGGGAAAAACAGATGTCATACGTCTTTCTGAGTCGTCCAAGACGATTCGGCAAGTCGCTCTTTGCCTCTACCCTCCAAGCCTATTTCGAGGGAAGAAAAGAACTTTTCGAGGGATTGGCCATTGCTGACTACGAGAAGGAATGGGTGAAGCATCCTGTGCTCCACTTCGACCTGAGCGGTGCCAAACATTTTGACGCAGATGCCTTGAACAGTTATCTTAATTTAGAGCTTTTACCCTACGAAGAGCTTTATGGTAAGGGAGAAGGCGAGATCTACCCTAATGAAAGACTGGAAGGTCTCGTAAAGAGAGCTTACAAGCAGACAGGCGAAAAGGCAGTTGTCATCATTGATGAATACGACGCCCCTTTGCTGGACGTGGTGCATGAGAAGGAAAACCTGCAACCACTTCGCCGCATCATGCAAAACTTCTACAGCCCGCTAAAGAAGCTCGATCCATACCTGGAGTTCACCTTCATCACGGGTATCACCAAGTTCTCGCAACTCAGCATCTTCAGCGAGCTCAACAACCTCGACAATATCAGCATGTTCGACCAGTATTCGGCCATCTGCGGCATCAGCAAGACAGAGCTTACTACGCAGATGAAACCGGATATAGAGGCCCTGGGCGAAGCCCTTGGCATGACGTATGAGGAGTGCCTGGCAGAGCTGACGCGATTCTATGACGGCTATCATTTCAGCAAGAAATCAGAGGATGTCTTCAATCCGTTCAGCCTGGTGAAGGCGCTGAATGCGCGCGACATTGCTCCTTACTGGTTTGGCTCGGGTACGCCAACTTACCTTATCAAGACGTTGCAGAAATATCATGTCAATGTGATGGATATTGAGAAGAAGTCATGTGACGTGGATGACTTTGATGTTTCGCCCGAAATGATGACCTCGGCGCTCCCGCTGCTCTATCAGAGTGGCTACCTCACCATCAAAAAGTACAACCCGATGCTGCATCGTTATACGTTGGAGTATCCTAACCGGGAGGTAAAGATTGGCATGCTCAAGAGTCTTGCGCCCAACTACCTTTCGCCCATATCCCTGGACAACAACAGTCTGGTGGGCGATTTCCTGGAAAAGCTTTATGATGCAGATGTTGAGGGGGCGATGGTTCGCCTGAAGGCCTACCTTGCCAGCATCTCCAATCGTCTGAGCAACAAGAGCGAGCGCGATTTCCAGACCGTGTTCTATCTCATCTTCAACCTGATGGGCGCCCACATGCGGGTCGAGGAGGATAGTGCGGTAGGCAGGGCCGACGCCGTGGTGTATATGCCCGATGCCGTCTTTGTTTTTGAACTCAAGTATGATGGCTCTGCAGAGGAAGCGATCCGGCAGATAGACGAAAAGGGCTATTTGATTCCCTATTCTGCCGATGGCAAGCGCCTGTTCAAGATAGGTGTCAATTACGATAGTACTCAGCGCACGATCAGCGACTGGATAATCCGAGAAGACTAAGAACTCGGAAAGAGTTAGCCGCAAAGACGGGCTCCCTCCTCCCCTTCCCTCTCCCCTGCAGCATACGAAAACAAAAACGTTAAACGTTATAATGTTATTAGGAGACCAGGGAGGCGGAGCGCTCTCCCATGCCTACCATTAACGTTTAACATTATAACATTTTGGATTTAGGCTTTTGAATATATCGTATCAAGTATTCTATGACAGGTCGGTTTTCGGTCGGAATATCTTTAAACGGTCAGATTAGGTTTTATTCGGTCGGATTTATTATAAAACCGACCGATTGTAGTCTTTGCTTTGTTGTCATTGGGCAGACGTTTTTGTTCTGACGAGCAGACGAGGGAGACCACGTTGCCACGAAATTATGCCTCATAATAACGCTATAACACCTAAACCATGAAGACCCGTGGATTCACGGTTTGTTATTTCATGTTAAAGATTTATCATTATATCCGTACTTAATAATTAAATCACTATCTTTGTCTTATATTTATTATAAAGAGACTATGGAGGATTTAAATCAACTCACGTTGGCGTTGGTAAAGAAAAAGAAAACTAATAAATGGTTGGTGGAGTGGCTGAATGTACCCCCAACTGTTTCCAAATGGTGTACAAATACCTATCGGCCAGATTTGACTGCTCTGAAATGCATTTTGGAGTAATTTAAAAAGCCAAAGCGAGTAAAATATAAACTTTGATTAAACCAAATCATTAACTAACAAGATTATCAGGTGAGGTTATGAGCAAGTTCAACGAAGCAACAAGGGTTCAGATGCCAGCAATGGTACATCTGACACGATTGGGTTACAACTATTTCGGGAAAATCAAAGATGATATGGCTGGTTCTGTTTACGACCCTGACACCAATATACTTATTGATGTTTTCCGGCAGCAATTTGAAACACTGAACCCTACTGCTAGAGGCGAATTTAAACAGATCTTGCGTACCATAAGACAAGAATTGGCGAACGATGATCTTGGCAAGTCTTTCTACAAGCGGCTTACTACGATTTCACCTATACGACTGATAGATTTTGATAATCCACAGAGCAACTCGTTTCATTTCACAGCTGAGTTTACGTGCAAAAATGGCCAGGACGAATTTCGCCCTGATATAACCCTGTTTGTCAATGGTTTGCCACTTTGCTTTATCGAAGTGAAGAAGCCAAACAATCATGGCGGCATGGTGGCTGAAAGCAGACGAATGAACCTCGAACGCTTCCCTAACAGGAAGTTCCGTCGCTTCATCAACATTACTCAACTAATGATATTCTCCAACAACATGGAATACGACACAATGGGAGGCATAGTTCCTATACAAGGCGCTTTCTATTGTACGGCTGCAAGAGAAAGCGCACCTTTCAACTGTTTTCGCGAGGAGCATCCATCCAACCTCCCCGTTGCACCATTCATAAAAGAATATCCCTACGACAACATCAAGCAGGACGAGGAGAAACGCATACTGTCTGATTTCAACTGCCAGGTAATTCATCACACACCAGAATACCAGACCAACCTTGATGTGAACACTCCTACAAACAGGATACTTACATCCATGTGTAGCCCTGAACGCTTGCTATTCCTCATCAAGTACGGCATTGCCTATGTGAAGATGGAAAAAGAAGTGGACGGCAAGATTGAAAGTACAGACCAAAAGCACATTATGCGCTACCAGCAGATGTTTGCATCTTTGGCCATTCGTGAGCAATTGAAGGAAGGCGCCACATCTGGTGTGGTATGGCATACACAGGGAAGCGGCAAGACTGCATTATCCTATTACCTAACGTATGTCCTTTCTGATTATTACGCAAAGCGCAATATGGTGGCCAAGTTCTATTTCATTGTCGACAGAATAGACTTGTTGGAACAAGCCACACAAGAATTTGAGGCAAGGGGGCTGGTGGTATCTACGGCCAATACCCGTGCTGAACTGATGGCACAATTCCGCAACAACCATGCGCAAGAGGGTGCGAGCGGCCAACCAGAGATTACAGTTGTGAATATCCAACGCTTTGCCGAAGATAAGGAGAAAGTCACTCTCCCAGCATACGCCACCAACTTGCAGCGCATCTTCATCATGGACGAAGCCCACAGAGGCTATAAGCCTGGAGGTTGTTTCTTGGCAAATCTCTTCGATGCCGACCCCAATTCCATCAAAATTGCATTGACTGGCACACCATTGTTGAAAAGCGATTGCGCTTCGAGTGTTGTTTTTCAACGCTATTTTCACACGTATTATTATGACCAGTCCATTGCCGACGGATACACGCTTAAAATAATTCGTGAGGACATCGAGACTTCATACAAGGAGCGTTTGTCGGAGATGTATGACAAACTCGAGACGCTTGTGCAAAAGAAAGACATCAAGCGTTCACAAATCATAGAGCACGAAAGCTATGTCAGCAAGTTGGCACACTATATAGCCGACGACCTTCGCCAGTTTCGCAAAATCCAGGGTGACGAAACATTAGGCGGCATGGTCATTTGCGAGACGAGCGAGCAGGCACGCAAACTATACGAAGCCTTTCAGTACACGCCCGTTGGCGGACAGCCGCAGCCTATACAAATCAAGATGGGCGACCAAGTATGGATGGCTGCAGAAGCCATGCCCATGTACGGAACGAAGAAGAAACCTTTGAGAGTGGGCTTGATACTTCACGACAGCGACGACAAAGAGACACGCAAGCAAATCATCAAGGACTTCAAAAAGAATATGACCATCGACTTGCTCATAGTCTTCAATATGCTCCTCACGGGATTTGACGCGCCACGCTTGAAACGTCTATATTTCGGTAGAAAACTCAAGGACCATAACCTGCTGCAAGCTCTCACTCGTGTGAACCGTCCTTACAAGGACAACAGATATGGTTATGTCATTGACTTTGCCAACATAAAACGCAACTTTGAAGAAACTAATGAGGCTTATCTTAAAGAGCTGAATCGTTTTAATAACCCAGACGAGGTGGAGGGCAACCACACTACCGACACTTTCTCTCAGGTAATTGAAAATCCCGAGGAGCTCGTTCGGCAAATGCGCGACGTTCGGCAGACACTGTTTGACTACACGACCAACAACGTGGAGGAGTTCTCGTCCGAGATTTCATCTATTGAAGACAAGCAAGTGCTGCTCGACCTAAAGAAGGCACTCATATCAGCCAAGGACTGTGGCAATATTGTGCGAACCTTTGGCGATGATGACTTACGCAAGGCTTTCAGCAAAATGGAGCTAACCAAGTTGCCCGACATGCTCAAAGAAGTGCAGCATCACATCGACATCATCAATCAGAAGGAAGTTTTTGCCGTGGCTGACGAGACCAAACAACTCGTCAACGAGGCCATGCAGGACATCCGTTTCAACTTTTCAAAGATTGGCGAAGAGGAGATGAAGATGATAGCCGGAGGGCGCGAGTTGCAAGACAAATGGTCAGCGGTCATACGTAAGTTCACGGAAAATACCGACCCCGATGATCCTGAATACATCACGTTGCACGATGCCTTCATGCGGCGGTTCAAGGAGCATGGCTTTGTGGTCGACAGCATAGCCAAGTTCAACCAAGAGAGCAAGGAACTTGATGAGATCATCAAGCAGCTTGTCAAATTGCAGGAAAACAACAATCGCCTGTTGAGAAAATACAACGGTGACACAAAATTTGCCAACGTCCACAAACGCATACGCGAAGAGAACAAGCGGCGGTTTGCAGAGCACAAAGCTGCCATATTTAGCTATTATGACGACAACATCGTGGCGATACTCACTGATATAAAATCGGAGATAGACCAAAAGGTGTACGACCGCAACGACATTCTGAAGAAAGACGAGTATTTCGAAATGACTGTCATGACGGAAATAGCACAAGCTCTCTACAACTATCCCACTATCGAGCCACAAATGGACGACTTCTCCTTTATCCAGACTCGTATAGCTCGACAATACATCAACCAATATAACGCAACATACCCAAAAAGTTAAACATGAACATGACAATAAGAGAAAAGACAGTGGCTCTCATTGATGCCTTGAAAACCACTTGCACGACATACGGCATGGGAAACGACGGTAATGAATACAAAATCATTACACAAGTCTTTCTGTATAAGTTCCTTAACGATAAGTTCGGCTATGCCCTCAAGACATCAAAGAGTCCTTATGCAGCGAAGATACGCGAAGCGGAAAAATGGGAGGTGGCATATAGCCAACTGACCGATATGGATCGCATGATGCTTTTGGCCTCGCTCTCGCCCGACCTTCCTCGCTTGAAGCCAGAGCATCTGATAGCCAACCTCTGGAATCAGCAGGCAAAGGGTGACTTCGACTTCATCTTTGACAATACGATGAGCGACATTGCCGAGCAGAATCTCGCCATATTCTCTACACAGACTACACAGAACACCAAGATTCCGCTCTTTGAACCAATTACACAATACGTTACGGATATGGCGCAACGTGCGCCTTTTGCCCGGGCTATGGTTGACAAACTCGCCAACTTCTCGTTTGAGGAGGCATTCGCTGAGCACTATGACTTCTTTGCCAACATCTTTGAATACCTTATCAAGGACTATAACACGGCTGGTGGCGGAAAGTATGCCGAGTATTACACGCCCCACGCCATTGCCACAATCATGGCACGCCTGTTGGTAGGCAATAATGCCGACCTTCATAACGTAGAGTGCTACGATCCGTCGGCTGGCACTGGCACCTTGCTTATGGCTCTTGCCCATCAAGTAGGCGAGAACCGCTGTACCATCTTTGCCCAAGACATCTCGCAACGAAGCAACAAGATGCTCAAACTCAACTTGCTGCTCAACGGACTGGTGTCTTCGCTCGACCATGCCATCCAAGGTGACACGCTTGTTTCACCCTATCACAAGAGCGATGACGGAGGGAGTCTCCGCCAGTTTGATTATGTGGTGAGCAACCCACCTTTCAAGATGGACTTCAGCGACACTCGTGAGAAGATAGCTGCTTTCCCGGCCCGCTTCTGGGCTGGTGTACCAAAGGTTCCTGCCAAGAAAAAGGAAAGCATGGCGATATACACTTGCTTCATCCAGCATGTCATCAATTCATTGAAGTCAGGTTCGGGCAAAGGTGCCATCGTTATTCCTACAGGTTTCATTACCGCTAAGAGTGGCATAGAGAACAAGATTCTTAAGCACATTGTTGACAATAAGATTGTGTATGGTTGTGTATCGATGCCAAGTAATGTGTTTGCCAACACTGGCACGAACGTGTCTGTATTGTTCTTCGATGCGTCCAAGAGTGCCGACAAGGTGGTGCTCATTGACGCAAGCAAACTTGGCGAGGAATACAAGGACAGCAACGGCTTGAAGAAGGTACGTCTGCGCGACGAAGAGATAGAGAAGATTATCACGACATTCCAGAACAAGGAAGCCGTGGACGATTTTTCCGTGGCCGTCAGCTACGATGAAATTAAGGAGAAAGGTTACAGTCTCTCGGCAGGACAGTATTTCGACATCAAGATTGACTATGTGGACATCACCGAGGAGGTGTTCAACAAGCGCATGGACGGGTACAAGACAACGCTGAAGGCACAGTTTGAGGAGAGTCACCGCCTCGAAAAAGAGATATTGAAGCAGTTAGATAGCATCGGTTTCAATGCTAATGTAGGAAAGGAGCAGCAGTAATGAGTAACGAGATACAGTTTCTTCTTTACAATATGCCGGATGCGGACGGCAAGGTGCAAGTGGTCATAAAGGGCGAAACACTTTGGTGTACCCAAAAGGCTATGGCACAGCTATTTGGTGTGGGCGTGCCAGCTATCAGCAAGCATCTGAAGAATATCTTTGATGAGGGGGAGTTAGACAAGAAAGTGGTTGTTTCCAAAATGGAAATAACCACTCAGCACGGCGCAATGGAGGAAAAGACGCAAACCCATAACGTAGATTTCTTCTCTCTTGATGCCATTATTGCCGTAGGCTATCGTGTGTCTTCACTGAAAGCCACTCGTTTCCGCCAATGGGCAACAAAGATACTCAATGAGTATATCAAGAAGGGCTTCGCCATGGACGATGAGCGTTTAAAGCAAGGAACGGCAGTGTTCGGCAAGGACTACTTCCGCGAATTGCTCGAGCGTGTCCGCTCCATCCGTGCGAGTGAGCGTCGCATTTGGCAACAGATTACAGATATTTATGCCGAGTGCAGCACCGACTATGACCGTAACTCTCCGACCACGCGCGATTTCTACGCAATGATACAAAACCGCTTCCACTATGCCATCACAGGACAGACGGCTGCGGAGATTATCTTTTCTAAGGCTGATCACACAAAGGATCACATGGGACTGACCACTTGGAAAAATGCTCCAGATGGACGTGTTCTGAAATCAGATGTCCGCATAGCCAAGAACTATCTACAAGAGAAAGAAATTCGACAACTGGAGCGTGCTGTAACAGGCTTCTTTGACTATATCGAAGACCTCATAGAGCGTGAAAACACGTTCAACATGTCACAGTTCTCGGCAAGTGTCAATGAGTTCTTGACATTCCGCAAATACCAGACTTTGCCTGACAAAGGCAAAATATCGGCAGCGCAAGCCAAGAAGAAAGCGGAAGAAGAATATGACATTTTCAATAAGACACAACGCATTGACTCTGACTTCGATAAAGAAGTGAGGGGACTGCTGGATAAAGGATAAATCAATGACTGAAATAGAATATTTAAAAGAACAACTGGAAAAGGCGGATAAGTTTATCTCTCAAATTGAAAATGATTGCTATCCTCTTATTGATGAAATCATAGATACTGTCTGTAAGAATGTGATTAAGCGTATAAACACAGAGTCGAAACAGATAAATCTTTGCGATGATTTGCCAAAAGAATTCACATTCTTCGACCAATTATCAGTTCTGCATCAATCCAGAGATTATGATGAAATATTCTTTCCAAATGGTTGTTTGGAAGATTACATTGGTGATTCAATAGAGTTTGAAATCAACGAACTTCCAAGAAAGTACAAGATTATCCTATGGTATAGTAATTGTCACTCTGAATTTGGTAACGAATACGAAGTCTTTGATGCACGGTATATGTGTAATCAACATTTCAATGACCTTCAGAATAAAAGGTATGAAGAATTGCTGCCAATGTTGGAAGAATGTGATTTTTAACTAATGTTTAGTACGGATATAAATGGAATTGAAGAAATATAAAATTGGAGATTTAGCACATGTTACAAGAGGTGCAAGCTTGGGTGGTGAATTTTATGCCACCCAAGGAAACTATGTACGTCTAACTTGTGGAAATTTTGACTATCGAAATAATTGCTTCAAAGAGAATCTATCAAAAGATAACATCTACTATACAGGTGGTTTCAAAGAGGAATTTCTACTTGAAAAGGGAGACGTTATTACGCCTTTGACAGAACAGGCAATCGGATTGCTTGGTTCTACTGCAAGAATACCAGAAAGTGGAAAATATATCCAAAGTCAAGATATTGCAAAAATTGACTGCAACGAGAGCCTATTGGATAAAGACTTTGCTTTCTACCTAATCTCGTCAGCTTGCGTTAAACAGCAGCTTAGTGCCGCTGCTCAACAAACAAAAATACGCCACACCTCTCCAGACAAGATTAAAGAATGCACAGTGTGGATTCCGTCTCTTGATGTCCAGAAAAGGATTGGGCGTATATTGACAGACATTGATAATAAGATAGCTATCAATCGTCAGATAAATGATAATTTACCGTGGCTTGACCGTTCATTAAGAGTGGCAAAAGTTCGTCTCGCTGCTTAGTGAGACTATTGATTTCTTCTATATTATTCTTTATACTATCGAATATTGGAGCAACTTTATTATGGAAAGCTTGTAAAATTTGCTTTGGGGGATAAGCCACGATTATTGACGCAAATTCTTCCTTGCTCATATTTGCAAAAACATTCCCAGTCTTAGCTTTTGCATTTTCAAAATACAATTTCAAAGAAAAATATAGAAATTCTTTGTTATATTCATGTTCAAAAACAATTGAGTTTATCTGTTGGTTCGTCTGCGCTAATCTCGCAACAAATCCCATAACACCAATAGTTCCAATACATGAAACAGAAAGACTTCCTATGGGTAAGTATTTCTTTTCTTGACTATCTGCACCTTTTGTAGAAAGAGTGCGTTGTGCCTCAAAAACAAATAGATTGCCTCTAATATCGTCTATCGTTACAAAAGGTATATCTCCTCCGAAATTATCCTCATCTGCACATGAAGGAGTCTTGCCTGTTATGATGTTCTTTTCTATATCTCCAATCTTTGGGGTATCCAATCCCTGCGGTATTTCACGCTTCAGCTTCTCATTCCAAACCATAGCCCCACCACTTGATTTATACGGCTTGCCCTCCTCATTCGGAAAGTCAAACTGCACAAACCAATAGTCGTAGAGTTGCTTTGCCAACGCCTCTAAATTATCATTTATCTGACGATTGATAACATTTGTATTGCTGAAAACAGAGGATATCCACCCACCTAAAACGGGGATATCCGTTCACTTATCCAGCTCTTTAGGCGAAAGGAATAGCAAAACGGGGTTTTCTCTAGGATACCGAACCGATATCATTCCATCTACAGTCCTTCAAGCTATTCATCGTCGAAGTGCTTTACACATGCCTCATAAACGTATTGAACAGACAACATGGTGCCGATGAGGAAGTTAGGGGATTGTTTGAGTTTAGAGAGTCCACGGTGGCAATAGAACTTACGCTCATTGTCTATGAACAATCGGCATCACAGGGCGGGCCCGCCCTGTGATGCCCTGTCACCGTCTTAACGTTTTAACATTTAACGTTTTCGAAAACGGTTACGCGTTGCCGCAAATGTTCATAAGGCTATCCATCGTTTTGTCCAAGGACTCTTTATACAAAAGGCCCTCAATGTATTCGGCCGGAATGGATGAATACCCATATTTCGCTCCAAGTACGGCACACGCCACTGCCGCATTGGTATCAGCATCGCCTCCCGCATTCACCACAGCAAGGAGCCCCTCTACAAATGAAGTAGCATGCCAGTAAGCCCAAAGAGCTACGGACAATGTGACTAAAGTATAGCCCATGTGGTCATAATCTACCAAATCCTTGACATCGGATTCATCCCACGCTTTGTCCACATAGTCGCAGATCTCTACATCATACGACAGTGCCAAACTTCTTATTTGAAGAAATGTCGGAGGCTGCATACCATAAACCAATGCGTGTATAAGTTCGGACACTATCACGCACGAACCGACACATCTAGGATCGTAATGGGTGAGCCGACAGATCTGCTCTGCACAAGTCCTGACTTCCTTCGGAAAAAGTCCAACGACAGATGTACGCATCAAGCCACCATTAGCCGCAGATTGGTAATTGCTCATCTTCCAAATCATGTAAGAGACCTCAAACGGCTTCTCCGTATAGTCTCTCGCCATCAAGACCTTATAGGTGTGCTCACCAATACCCATAGGGATGCCGTTGGCCCATTTCTTGAAGTGCTGGGCAATATTTCTAAAATTGACACCTTGGTCCTCTATGACTGCGTCAGCAATGCACAGCATCTTGTCTGTATCATCAGTCCAATCGCCTATTTTCCATCGCTTCCGATGTCTGTCCTGGTATATCTGCTTATAGTGTTGTAGTCCATGAGGATATTTCCAAGCAATATCCTCATCTATCATGAATTCCGTTCCCAATCCGAGCGCGTCACCTATGGCTTGACCATAAAGGCAACCTCTAAATCTGTCAATCGTTTTCTGCTCCATAGTCGTATGAATCTAAATATCGACATAGTTGATGAAAGCGAGTCCCACCGTGAAGCTTTATTACTTTCATTGCCTTTTTCTTATATGTAATGGAGTTGGATGGCATTGAAGCCGTTGTCGACACTTTTCCTATTTACCAATGCAAAGATACTTATAAATACTGAAACATGGCTTCTTGATCAACCTCAAATCCGCAACTATTAGGACTTAGTGCGTTTTTTGCTTGCAAAGCGAGAA
>OHDS01000648.1_pt1 | contig 16993 bp, 16 predicted proteins | sample 1567031 | NCBI WGS metagenome assembly OHDS01 (sample SAMEA3879503, study PRJEB24766) | human gut metagenome | biome: human-associated habitat; feature: feces | place: USA | collected 1985/1987
GGAGAGCGGCAAGCCGCTGTATGAGGTCATCCTTGAGAGCGATCTGGCCGAAAGCGGCCTGACCCGCGCCGAAAGCGAGGCCGAGATGCACCGTCTGTGGGCAGTCATGCGGGCCACCAGCGACGGCTACTGCGGCGCAGACCGCTCAATGAGCGGCTTTGCGGGCGGCGACGCGGCCAAGGTCAACGCGGCAGCGGCGCGCGGCGTGCTCTACGCCGACGGCTACTTTGCCGACGTCATGGCCGAGGCATTGAAAACCGCCGAGTGCAACGCCTGCATGAAACGCATCGTGGCCGCGCCCACGGCGGGAAGCTGCGGCGTGCTGCCTGCGGTCCTGCTGCCGCTGCGGCGACGCGGGCTGGCCGACGAGGCCGCCGTGCACCGCGCCCTGTATATTGCTGCCGGGTTCGGGCAGGTCGTTGCCGCGCGTGCCACGCTGGCCGGGGCCGAGGGCGGCTGTCAGGCCGAGGTCGGCGCGGCCAGCGGCATGGCCGCCGCGGCGCTGGTAGACATCAAGGGCGGCACGGCGGAGCAGTGCGCCGAGGCGTTCGCCATGGCGCTTACTAACCTTGAGGGCCTTGTCTGCGACCCCGTGGCAGGTCTTGTGGAGATCCCCTGCATCAAACGCAACGTCATCGGTGCCATGAACGCGGTCTCCGCCGCCGACATGGCGCTGGCCGGGGTCGTGGGGCACATCCCCGCGGACGAGGTCATTGACGCGATGGCCGAGGTCGGCAACGCGATGAGCAAGGACCTGCGCGAGACCGGCATCGGCGGTCTCGCTGGCACCCCCACGGGCCGCGCCATCTGCGAGATCGTGACGATGGACAACGGGGAAGAGGAAGATTGATATTTTACGGCGGTAAACCAGCGGGCACACAGCACCGCAACCACTGCCCCAACTGCCTGACCAGCCTGCATCTGGACAATGAACCCGGAGACCGCGCCGCGGACTGCGGCGGGCAGATGGAGCCCGTGGCCGTCTGGGTGCGCAAGGGCGGCGAGTGGGCCATCATCCACCGCTGCCGCCTCTGCGGCAAACTGGCATCCAACCGCATCGCCATGCGCCCGCTCTGCACCCCGCCGTTCCCGCTGGAGCGCATCGAGGAGATGACGGCACTGATGGGCGGGGAGGGGCGTATGCGGTAATGCGGGGCGTCGGAGACGCCGACCCCTGCACTGACCCCGACGCAATTTCCCGTTTACAAATTTCGCCAATGTGCTATACTGAATAAAAAACATCAGGAGGAAATTCTTATGAACGTAAACGATCCGCGCTGGGCGTCCATTGACGCCTTTGTGGAGGAAAACCGCGACAACATCCTGCGCGACATCACCCGTCTGGTGGCCGTGCCCAGCGTGGAGGGCGCACCCGAGCCGGGCGCACCGTTCGGCCCCGGCCCCAAGGCCGCGCTGGCCAAGGCGCTGGAGATCGCCGACGAGCTGGGCCTGGACACCTTCAACTCCGACAGCTACATCGGCTGGGCCGAGACGGGCAAGATCGCCGACGGCCAGAAGTTCCTGGCGACCATCACCCACACCGACGTTGTGCCCGAGGGCAACGGCTGGGACGCCGACCCCTACACGGTCCGCGTGCGGGACGGCTGGCTGCTGGGCCGCGGCGTGGCCGACGACAAAGGCCCAAGCATCCTCTGCCTGTACGCGCTGAAGTACCTGAAGGACAGCGGCGCGGCGCTGAAATACCCCGTGCGTGCCCTGCTGGGTGCCAACGAGGAGACGAACATGCACGACGTAGACTACTACGCCGAGCATTACCCGATGCCAGCCTTCTGCTTTACGCCGGACGCCGAGTTCCCGGTCTGCAACGGCGAGAAGGGCGGCTTCAACGGCGAGCTCGTCAGCCCGAAGTTTGAGAACGGCATCATCACGGCGTTCGAGGGCGGCGTCGCCCACAACGCCGTGCCGGACCGCGCTTCCTGCACGGTGCAGGTCGGCGCGGGCGCACTCGTCCAGACCGAGGGCGTGACCTTCGAGGCAGGGGAGGGCGGTGCCACCGTCATCCGCGGCTGGGGCAAGAGCGGCCACGCCGCCATGCCCGAGGGCACGGTCAACGCCATCAGCCTGATCGTCAACTGCCTGCTCAAGAGCGGCGTCTGCACCCCGCAGGAGGAGGCCTACCTGAACGTGCTGCACACGCTGCACGCCGACACCGACGGCAGCGCGCTGGGCATTGCGGCGGATGACAGCCTGTTTGACCCGCTGACCATCATCGGCGGCACGATCGAGATGGCTGACGGCGTCATCCGCCAGAGCTATGACTGCCGCCATCCGAAAGGTCTGCGGCGACGCGGCCACGCTGGAGAATGTCAGCAGCCGCGTGCCGTTCTACATCGACGCGGACAGCCCGGCCATCCAGACGCTCATCAACACCTACAACGACGTCACCGGTGAGGGCAAGAAGCCCTTTACGATGGGCGGCGGCACCTATGCCCGCCACTTCCCCTATGCCGTCAGCTTCGGCCCCGAGCACACCGACATTGAGATCCCGTCCTTTGCAGGCCCGATGCACGGCGCGAACGAGGGCACCCCGTTTGAGAAGCTCATTGAGGCCCTCAAGATCTATATCCTGGCCCTGCTCCGCCTGCAGGAGATCGAGCTGTAAATAAAAGCAGGGACCGGGCATGTCCGATCCCTGCGGTATCACCCCTGGCAGATCGACATCTGCCAGGGTTTTTCTTTGTAGGATTGTTAATTTTTATACAGCCTTTTATTCTGCGGCGATTGCCCAAATTGTTGCAAATCTTGCGTGTTCGATGCAAAATCGACCTTTTGTCATACTTGGTTGCTTGACATGCTTTTGAAAAATGGTACAATAAATCCGTATAGTTATCCACCACGGACGGGGGAGCAGAAATCCCGTCCGCGGCGAGAAAAATCAGAGAAACGGGGGAAATCAGATTGTTCAAGTCCCTAAAGCGCTCTGCCAAGGGTGCTGCCGTGCCGCATGTGAAGGCGACAGCCGGGCAGCCGACCAACAAGATGCCGGTGCCCGAGCACGTCGTCATTCCCATGTCGATGCACATCGGCGCGCCCGCGGAGCCTGTCGTCAAAAAGGGCGACACCGTCATGGTCGGTACCGTGATCGGCAAGGCCGGCGGCTTTGTATCCGCCAATATCTACTCCAGTGTGTCCGGCACTGTGCAGGACATTGCACCGCTGCGCATGGTCAACGGCGCGATGACGACGGCTGTTGCCATCAAGACCGACGGTGCGCAGACCGTTGATCCGGCCTGTGTGCCGCCCGTCGTCACCGACAAAGCCAGCCTGCTGGCTGCCGTGCAGGCCTGCGGCCTGGTGGGTGTCGGCGGCGCCGGCTTCCCGACGCATGTCAAGCTGGCGGCCAACACCATCGACACGCTGCTCATCAACGCTGCCGAGTGCGAGCCCTACCTGACCACCGACTGCCGCGAGATGCTGGAGTGCAGCGACACGATCATCTCCGGCATCACCGCTGTCATGAAGTACTGCGAGATCCCGCACTGCATCATCGGCATTGAACGCAACAAGCCTGAGTGCATCGACCTGCTCACCTCGCTGACCCGCGAGATGAAGGGCGTCGAGGTCAAGGGCCTGCCGATGCGCTACCCGCAGGGCGCCGAGAAAACGCTCGTCGAGACCTGCACCGGGCGCGAGGTGCCGCAGGTCGGCCCCTCCGGCAAGCCGGGCCTGCCCGCCGACGTGGGCTGCGTCATCATGAACGTGACGAGCGTCTCCACGCTGGGCAAGTTCCTCAAGACCGGCATCCCGCTGGTGACGAAGCGCGTCACTGTCGAGGGCGACGCCATCGCCAGACCCCAGAACATCGAGGTGCCCATCGGCACGCTGTACCGCGACGTCATTGACGCCTGCGGCGGTGTCAAGGAGGGCGTCGAGCTGGGCAAGATCATCTTCGGCGGCCCGATGATGGGCGGCGCTGCACCCAGCGCCGACTTCCCGGTTCTCAAGCAGAACAACGGCCTGCTGCTGTTCAGCAAGAAGGCCGCCGCGCTGCCCGAGCCGTCCGCCTGCATCCGCTGCGGGCGCTGCATCGAGGCCTGCCCGATGGGTCTGGAGCCCGTCGTCATTGCGCAGGACTTTGCCAACAAGGACTTTGCTGCGCTGAAAGCACGCTGCGTGGATCTCTGCGTAGCCTGCGGCAGCTGCACCTATGCCTGCCCGGCCAAGCGCCCCGTCAGCCAGACGATGGGCCTTGCCAAGGGCTGGTACATGGCCGAGCTGCGGAAAGGAGGCAAATAACCCATGGAAGATCGTCTGATCGTTACCGCCTCGCCGCATATCCGCGATGCATCCACCACCCGCGGGCTGATGGGCAATGTTGTCATTGCGCTGCTGCCCGCCGTGCTGGCCGCGGGTCTGATCTTCGGCATGCAGGCGCTGGTGCTGGTCGCTGTGACCACCCTGGCCTGTGTGGCGTTTGAGTACATTTATGAAAAGCTGCTGAAAAAGTCCAACACCGTGGGCGACCTGTCCGCCGTTGTCACCGGCATCATTCTGGCGCTGAACATGCCCGTGGGCATGCCGCTCTGGATCGCCGTTGTCGGCGCGTTCGTCGCCATCGTCATCACGAAGCAGCTGTTCGGCGGCCTTGGCTACAACTTCGCCAACCCCGCGCTGGTGGGCCGTATCGTGCTGTTCCTCGGCTTCACCTCCCGCATGACTGCCTACGTCTACCCCGACATGGCCGTTGACGCGCTGGCCTCCGCCACGCCGCTGGCCGTGGCCGACAAGACCACGCTGCCCCTGCTGGACGTCTTTTTGGGCTTCCACGGCGGCATGATGGGCGAGGTCTGCGTGCTGGCCATCCTGCTGGGCTTCGCCTATCTGGTTGCCACCCGGACCATCCAGGCCACCATCCCCGTGACCATCGTTGCCACGGTCTTTGTGCTGACTGCGCTCAACACCGGCAGTGCCTACACCGCCCTGATCGAGTGCATGTCCGGCGGTCTTTTGTTCGGTGCTGTCTTTATGGCGACGGACTACGTGACCAGCCCGTTCACCACCAAGGGCAAGCTGTTCTACGGCGTGTTTATCGGCCTCATCACCTTCCTCATCCGCCACTTCGGCTCGATGAATGAGGGCATGAGCTACGCCATCCTGCTGGGCAACCTGATGACCCCGTGGTTCAACGCCTGGGGCCACCAGACGCCGCTGGGCTACAAAAAGCCCAAAAAAGCCAAGAAAGGCGGTGCGGAATAATGGCTGAAAAGCAAACCACCGAGAAGCAGAGCACTTTCAAGGAGCTTGTGCTGCCCGTCATCGTGCTGGTCGTCATCTGCCTGGTCTGCAGCGCGCTGCTGGCTGTGCTGAACGACATCACCGCCCCCATCATTGCGGAAAACACCCAAGCCGAGACCCTGGCCGCCTATGTCTCCGTCCTGCCCGAGGGCACGACCACCGACAGCATGACTGCCATCGACGGTCTGACCACCGACAGCGTCGAGGGTGCTGTCAAGACCGCGAACGGCGATGTCGCCGTCAAGGCTGCGGCCTCCGGTTACTCCGGCAAGGACGTCACGGTCTACGTTGCCTTTGACGCCGAGGGTGCCATTTCCGGTATCTCCATCGACGGCTCCACCCAGACCACCGGCATCGGCTCCAAGGTCTCCGGCGATTCCTTCGCCTCCGGCTTTATCGGCTGGAACGGGGGAGAGGTCGCCTCCGGCAGCCCTGTGGACAGCATTGCCGGTGCAACGTATTCCAGCAACGGCGCGTTCAACGCCATCAACGCAGCCATCGACTGCTACAACAATGAGATCAAGGGGGTGCAGTAACGATGAACGAAAAACCGAGCAAGTGGAAGGTTTTTACCGCGGGCATCATCCGTGAGAACCCCGTTCTGCGCCTGGTGCTGGGCTGCTGCTCCGCACTGGCTGTCACCACCACCGTTTCCGGCGCTGTGGGCATGGGCCTGGCCATGACGTTCGTTCTGGTCTGCTCCAACATCGTTATCTCGGCACTGCGCAAGGTCATTCCGGCCAAGGTGCATCTGCCGTGCTACATCGTTATCATCGCAACGTTTGTTACCGTCGTGCAGATGGTGCTGCAGGCGTTCGTGCCCGATCTGTACAAGGCGCTGGGCGTGTATCTGGCGCTGATCGTCGTCAACTGCATCATTCTGGGCCGTGCCGAGATGTTCGCCTGCAAGAACACCGTCGTGGACTCCGCGCTGGACGGTCTGGGCATGGGCATCGGCTACATCCTGACCATGCTGCTCATGTCCTCCGTCCGTGAGATCATCGGCAGCGGCACCTGGATGGGCATCACCATCATCCCCGAGAGCGTGGACCGCATGACCGTCATGAACTCCGCGCCGGGCGGCTTCTTCGTCTTTGGCTGCCTGATGGCCGGCTGTGTCTGGCTGGAGCGCAAGCTGAACAAGCCCATTGAGCGCAAGAGCTGCGGCGACGTCATGCTCGAGAAGATCGACGCCGCCAAGGAAGAACAGAAGGAGGGTGCCGCACAATGAGTTCTCAGATTGCAACGTTTGCCACCATCTTCTTCAGCATGATCCTGGTCAACAACTACGTGCTGGTGCAGTTTCTGGGTATCTGCCCGTTCCTCGGCGTTTCCAAAAAGCTGGATTCCTCCGCGGGCATGGGCGCTGCCGTTATCGTCGTCATGGTCATTGCCACGGCTGTGACCTTCCCGCTGCAGATCTTCCTGCTGGATGCCTATAATCTGGGTTACCTGCAGACGATCATCTTCATCCTCGTCATCGCCGTTCTGGTCCAGCTGATCGAGATCACGCTGAAAAAGTACGTCCCGGCGCTGTATCAGTCCCTGGGCGTCTACCTGCCGCTGATCACGACCAACTGCTGCGTGCTGGGCGTCACCATCCTGGCCGTGCAGGACTACTCCGCCGTTGTGGCCGAGTTCGGCTTCGGCCTGGCCTACGCTGAGGCGCTTATCTGCGCCGCCGGTGCGGGCGTCGGCTTCCTGGTCGCCATGCTGCTGTTCTGCGGCGTGCGTTCCCGCGTCGAGGCCGCCAACCCGCCGGAGAGCTTCAAGGGCCTGCCCATCACGCTGGTTTCTGCCGCTATCACCTCCATGAGCTTCATGGGCTTTGGCGGTCTGGTCGAAAACATCATCAACGCGATATTCTAAGAAAGGGGAATGGAGAGAATGAACCCGATCGTATTTGCTATCGTTGTCGTGGTGGTGCTGGGCCTGGCCGGCGGCGTGATCCTTGTGCTGGCCTCCAAGTTCATGGCTGTGTATGAGGACCCGCGCATCGCGCAGGTCACGGAATGTCTGGCCGGCGCCAACTGCGGCGGCTGCGGCTACGCCGGCTGTGCCGACTACGCCAAGGCCATCGTGGAGAACGGTGCCCCCACCTTCAAGTGTGCCCCGGGCGGCGACAAGACTGCCGACGCCATCAACACCATCATGGGCAATGCCACCGACGACCGCCCCAGCCTGCGCGCCACCGTCATCTGTGCGGGCGGCGAGAACTGCGGCAAGCGGTTTGACTACCAGGGCATCCAGACCTGCGCTGCTGCGGCCTCCATTGCGGGCGGCCCAAGCGCCTGCGCCTATGGCTGCCTGGGTCTGGGCGACTGCACCCGCGCGTGCAAGTTTGACGCCATCCACGTCATCAATGGCGTGGCCGTCGTGGACCGCAAAAAGTGCACCGGCTGCACGGCCTGCACCGTGACCTGCCCGCGCCACGTCATCCAGATGAAGCCCATTGCCCCGCAGCCCGCGGTCATGTGCTCCAACAAGGACAAGGGCGCGCTGGTCAACAAGACCTGCAAGGTCGGCTGCATTGCCTGCGGCCTCTGCGTGCGCAACTGCCCGAACCAGGCGATCTTCCTGAAGGACAACGTCGCTGTCATCGACTATACCAAGTGCAACGGCTGCGGCACCTGCGTCAGCAAGTGCCCCAAGAAGGCCATCCAGTGGGTCGAGGGTGCGCCCCGTCCCATCGACGCCCCCGTGCCCGCGCACGAGGTTCTGAAAACGCGCGTATAATTTTCAGGTAAACATCCCTGTGCTCCCCGCCGAGAATCGGCGGGGAGCTTTTTTGCTTCGCACGGGAGGTATTCATCCCTCCCGTGCGCCTTGCCCACCCCGCCAAATTCCCTCCTGCCCCTACCTATCAACTGTATTTAAAAATTTTATCAAACTATTTTTAAAAAAACCGAGACAAATTCCTAAAACTATGCTATACTGTGTCCAGAATAACAACTCTGGTATTTTTCGGGAGGTTTACACGTATGGGAATCACCAAAGATATTTTGTATGTCGGCGTCAACGACCACCTTGTTGACCTGTTTGAGGGCCAATACGACGTGCCCAACGGCATGGCCTACAACTCGTACCTGATCTGCGACAACAAGGTCGCCGTCATGGACAGCGTCGATGCCCATTTTACCGACGAGTGGATCACCAAGATCGCCGCTGCACTGGGCGAGCGCACGCCCGACTACTTGGTCGTGCAGCACATGGAGCCTGACCATTCCGGCTCCGTCGCCGCGTTCGCGCAGGCATACCCCGGCACGACCATCGTCGCGTCCGCCCAGGCGTTCAACATGATGAAGGCCTATTTCGGCACCGACTACGCGGACCGCCGTGTCGTCGTCAAGGAGGGGGACACCCTGCCGCTGGGCACCCACACGCTGCACTTTGTCACCGCGCCGATGGTCCACTGGCCCGAGGTCATCATGACCTATGACGATGCAGACAAGGTCCTGTTCAGCGCCGATGCGTTCGGCAAGTTCGGCGCACTCGACGTGGAGGAGCCGTGGCTGCCCGAGGCCCGCCGCTACTTCATCGGCATCGTCGGCAAATACGGCGTGCAGGTGCAGGCCGTGCTGAAAAAGGCCGCCGCGCTGGACATCGAGATCGTCTGCAGCCTGCACGGTCCCGTCCTGCACAAGGAGCAGCTGGGCGATGTGCTGGCCGCCTACGACACCTGGAGTGCCTACCGCCCCGAGACCGAGGGTGTGCTCGTCGCCTACAGCAGCATCTACGGCCACACTGCCGAGGCTGCCAACCGTCTGGCCGAGGCCCTGCGCGAGAAGGGCGTGGAGACGGTTTCCATGGATCTGGCCCGCTGCGATATGGCCGAGGCCGTCGCGCAGGCATTCCGCTTCAGCAAGCTGGTACTGGCCACGCCTACCTACAACGCCGATGTATTCCCCTTCATGAAGGAGTTCCTCCATCACCTGACCGAGCGCAACTACCAGAACCGCACGGTGGCCTTTATTGAGAACGGCTCCTGGGCGCCGATGGCCGCCAAGGTCATGACCAAAATGCTTGAGGGCAGCAAGAACCTGACCTACGCTGCCACCACCGTCACGGTCCGCGGCACGCTGAATGCCGCCAGCGAGGCCCAGCTCGCCGCTCTGGCCGATGAGCTGAGCAGGTAATCTCCCTTTTCCTCTCAACTGCAAGCCCCGCCTCGCGCCGTGAGGCGGGGTCTTTTTGCGGGCAGGGGGGAGGAGGACAACAAAACAATTGAAAATTTGCGCTTGACAAATCCGGGCAAATCCTGTATACTATCATTTGTCAATCGCATACGGATGATTAGCTCAGCTGGTTAGAGCGCTGCGTTCACATCGCAGAGGTCGAGGGTTCGAGTCCCCCATCCTCCATCAAAACAAAAGTCCCATACCGTGTCCCGGTATGGGACTTTTGTTTTGATGCCGTACACATTTTAGCATACACTTGCCTTTTTTATGCAGAGTATGGTATACTCCACATTGGAAAACAAGTAAGGCAGATATAATGCACAGGGATGTGCTTTATATAATAAAAGCAGGATAAAAACGCAACGCATTTCTTTCTGAGAGATGCCAGAGCTGGTAGGTAGCCCAGCCGTCTGCACCGCACGGTGTAGGTAAGTAACCTTCCCCTCCGGGTTGTCCGTTCCTGCAAGGATTTATTCAAGGAGGGTTCGTTATGGATATTGATTCTACAAAACTGACTGTATTTTTTGAAGCTCCATTCTGGGTCGGCGTGTTTGAGTGCATTGAGAAAGGAAAGCTCTCGGTGTGTAAAGTCACGTTTGGTGCAGAACCAAAGGACTACGAAGTCTGGGAGTATCTACTTAAAAATTACAGTCGGCTGCACTTCAGTCCATCTGTTGAGACAGTTGTGAAGAAAGAAGCTGTGAACCCAAAGCGATTGCAACGGCAAATCCGAAAGGAAGTAGCCGCCATGGGAATCGGTACAAAATCACAGCAGGCGTTGCAAATGCAGCGAGAAGAAAGCAAGCTGGTGCGAAAAGTACTTAGCCGCAAACAGCGCGAAGAAGAAAAGCAGCGTCAATTTGAACTGAAACAGCAGAAGCGAAAGGCAAAGCATCGAGGCAGATAATGCACCTTTGCTTTTCAGCAGGGTTTGGAGCAGGCACACCCCAACAAGAAGCCGTCCCAAAGGGGCAGAAAATTTTCAAGAATTGAAAATTTGTGGCCACGGGACGTTTCTTGCCCTCACCTTTTTGCTGCGTTTCGGAATTTTCACATTTCAATTTGCTCGCAGATTGTTGACATGTTGCGCTTGACTCGATACTATAAGGGCAAGCCAAACACACGCAAGGAGGTGCAACCACGACCACCGTAATCTACGCCCGCTATTCATCTGACAGCCGACGTGAAGTGTCCATTGAAGGACAGCCGCATGACTGCAAGGACTACGCCGAGAAAGCGGTGTCCATCTGGTGTCTGCCATGGACTTTTGTTTTGGCAGAAATTCACTATATCGGGGGTATTTTTTTATTGGCTGGTGCGGTATACTTGGCTTAGTTCAACCCATCGGAAATTGGCAAGAGGCAGCCGCAATAAGTTTGGCACCCTTCACAGCAGACAGGAGAGAGGTAAATACGCCATGAATTTGAAAAAAGTTCATCACATTGCCATTATCGGGAGCAACTATGAGAAATCAAGGCGCTTTTATGTGGATCTGTTAGGCTTTTCTGTCATTCGAGAAAATTACAGACCGGAACGCGATGATTATAAAATCGATCTTCAACTCGATGGGATGGAATTAGAACTTTTTATCATTAAAAATTGCCCGAAACGCCCCAGTTATCCAGAGGCTTACGGCCTCCGGCATCTTGCCTTTGCTGTAGACTCTGTCGATGATACCGTAAGAGAATTGAATAAAAAGGGCATCCCAACCGAGCCGATCCGAGTCGATGCTTACACAGGCAAAAAAATGACATTCTTTTCCGACCCTGACAATCTTCCTTTGGAAATTCACGAATAAAGTCAGACCGTCAAAAAATTGCATTCTTGCCGTACTGCGTGTGTAGGGGCGGCCATTGGTCGCCCGCGGGGCATGACCTGCCCGAAGGAGGAGTAAAATGGTACAGGTCGATTTGATCACTGGGTTTCTCGGCTCCGGCAAGACGACGTTCCTGCGCCGCTACGTGCAGTATCTCGTCGCGCAGGGGCACAGCGTCTGCATTCTGGAAAACGACTTCGGCGCGGTGAACGTCGATGCCATGCTGCTGCAGGACCTGATCGGGGAGCACTGCGACATAGAGACGATCAGTGGCGGCTGTGACTGCGACACCCACCAGCGCCGGATGCGCACCAAGCTGATCTCAATGGCAATGCGCGGCTTTGACCGGGTCGTCATTGAGCCGAGCGGCATCTTTGACGTGGACGAGTTCTACGACATTCTGCGGGACGAGCCGCTGGACCGCTGGTATACGCTGGGCAGTGTCATTGCCATTGTGGACGCCAAGCTGGAAAACGAGCTTTCCCCGCAGGCCGACTACCTGCTGGCCTCCGAGGCCGCCAGTGCCGGGCTTGTCGTCATGAGCCGCACGCAGCTGGCCGCGCCCGGCGAGGCGGAAGCGGTCATAGACCACCTGAACCGCGCACTGGCCGGCTGCCATTGTGCCCGCCGCTTTGGCGCGGACGATGTGCTGTGCCGGGACTGGAACGCGCTGACACCCGCTGATTTTGCCCGCGTGGATCGCTGCGGCTGGCGGCAGACAAGCTACGTCAAGCTGCATTTTGACGAGCACAAGGCGTTTACCTCGCTGTATTTCCTCGAGGCCGGGCGCAGTGTCGCGCAGGTCCGGCAGGCCGCGCAGACGCTCCTGCACGACGCGAAATACGGCCATGTGCTGCGCGTCAAGGGGTTTATCCCCGACGGCGGCGGCTGGGTCGAGCTGAACGCCGCCCGCGACGCCATAACCGTACAGCCCATTCCCAGCGGTCAGGAGGTGCTGATCGTGATTGGGGAAGGGTTGGATAAGGCCGCGATTGAGGCGGCTGTGAGGGGCTGCTAGGCGCGTCTGCGGGCGGATCGAGCGATGCGGAAATTTGCCCAGGTGACACTCGTCACTGCCGCAAACGATAAGGGCACACGCTGTATCCGCCCGCACTGCGTCGGTTGTTAAGCGGTTGTGAATATTTATACGCACGAATAAATATACAGGCAGCAAAGCCCCGGGATTTTCTGCTTTGGAAAATCCCGGGGCTGTTGTTATTCAGGGCACATTTTCAAAAATTCCGCTTTTTCGTCTTATTCTTCGTCAAAGGCCTTCGTCCAGTTGTATTCCCGGTGCAGCGTGTGGCCGGTGTCGCTCTGGGCCTTGCGGGCGGTGTATTCGCCGATGATGGCGGACGGCATCAGCAGGGCCTTTTCGACCTCAGACTGAAAGACGAGCTTCGGATTTTTGATTCTGGGGTTCTTCATCAGGTCCTTCCAGTAGGTGTCGTAGTCCATCATGACCGACATCGCCTCAAACAGCGGGGTCAGGCTCTCATACCGGGCAATGACCTTGTTCAAAGCGTCCAAAAACTGCATGTTGGCCTTGCCCTCCATCATGCCGTCGTCCTTGCCTTTGACGTTGCGACGGCAAAAATAGGCCGCCATCTGCAAAATATCCTCGAATGCCTCCATCTGGCCGGTGGTCAGCCGGGCCGAGAGCGCGTCGCGGTCAATGTAGCGCAGCAGCGCCGCCGTGACCTCTTTCTTCGTCGCGGCATCCTCCGGCACCAGCTGGTTGACCGGCTCGGCGTCGGTCTCCACAAAGTCGGTGGTCTCGACGATGTCCGGCGTCTCGGGTGCGCCGTAGTCGTCCTCCACCTCCTCCGGCATACCGCCGGTGACGTAGATACGATAATTTTCCAGGTCCTCCAAAATTGCGCGGGACAGGTAGGGCAGGGGAGCGCTCTTGGTGCGCGCCACCGGGATGACCTTGGCGGCGTAGCGGGTGGCGACACCCTCGAACCAGCGGCGCAGACCGCCGCAGTTGTCAATGACGTTGTTCATCGTCTGGAAGAACGTCGCGTTGCCGCCGTCGATCATCTTATCATTGCCGCGCGGTGTGCCGGCCATTTTTACCATAGCATCGATGATCGTGCGCACGGCGTCCATCTCGTCCGCCGTCAGCTCGCGGATCAGCTTGTCTGGCTCTGCCTTGATCTCCAGCTCCTGGCGCAGCAATTCCGGCGTAGCACCGTAGGAATAGGGGATCGTCGTCTCGGGCACCGAGACATACTCGAGCGTCAGCACGTTCGGGTCGTCGTCCAGCGTGCCGGTCTCGGCCAGGGTCAGCTTGCCCTTCTTGCTGCGGACCCGGTTGGACATGGATTTTGTGATCTCGTTCAGCTTGTCATCGGCGACCTGCTTGTCCACCGGCTCAATGGTGACGGCAATCGCAATGACGCGCTGACGATCTTTTTCGTAGACCTCATAGTCAAAATAGATGTCGGTGTGGCCGTTGATCTCGCTCTTTGCCTTGTCCAGCACGGTGCGGCGCACGTGGGCCCAGTTGGCCGCATTGCAGTCCACCTGCTTTTTCAGCGTCTCAATGTTCCAGACCAGCGGTTCGCCCTTCTCTTTTTTGGTGATGTACAGGTTCTGGTAGCTCTTGCACAGCTCATAAATTTTCAGACTATACTGGCTCTTCATCGGGAGCGTATAGGTGATATTCATCGTTGTGTAGAACTCTTTTAGCTGGATCAGGTGCGGCTTGAGAGACTGGTCGAGCGTCAGCACGATCTTGCCGGTGCCCTCGTCGATGGTCGCGCTGGAAAGCCAACGGAACATCGTGATTTTCTGGGTGCCCGCCAGGCGGATCCACTGGACCTTGGCGTTGGCGATGTCCTCAATGTTTTTCTTGACCTGTTTGTACATCGAGCCGTTGTGCGGGTCAACGCCGCAGAGCTTCAAAAACTCGTAGATCGACATCTCGTACCGGGGCAGCTCGGTGTCCGACGGCTTGATCATCGCGAAAATGTGCAGCATCAGCTTTTGCTGGCTCAGCGAAAGGCTGTACATTGCGTTCTGGATCAGGTCGTTGGATTTGCGGACAATCGTCTGATTGCCGCGCCCGCTATAGGTAGCAACAAGGGTCGAAGGCGACGCCTTGGCAGACTTCGACCCCTGCTTTTTGTTATGGTTGGCTTTTGGGGTCGTTTTCAACGTACTTTGGGGTGTCATTTGCAAAACCTCATCTTTACAACACGTTAAACGTATCATAGCAGATTGTGCGCGCTGTGTCAATTATTGTAACATTCAGCACATTTTCTCCGCGCCGCACAAAATCCCGTGTTCTTTTGTTTTGGGATTTTTAGCCCTATTTATATATATTTAGAAAAGTAGTATAGCTATGTCGAATATTCCAACACAAATGTGCGCCGTGTTACAACGGTGCTGTGCGCAGCATTCCAACACAAATGTGTAAAACGCAACAATGTGCGAAGCGTAACAACAGTAAAAAAGTTTTTTTGCAGGAAAATGGCGGCAAAGAAAATTTTGTGGGATTTTTAAAAAGTGTCGAGTATAACAACCCCGGGCGCGAAAAAAGGAAAAGTGAGAAATGTGCGCAGCATTCCAACAGGGCGGATGGAAAAATCCTGCCGCGGGGAAATGTGCGCTGAATAACAACCCGTGCTGAAAAATCCTTGTATTGTGCCGTCGATAACAACCCCGGCCCCTGCAGGGCAAACTGTGCGCAGACTAACAACCCACGGCAGGACGCGCCGCAAAAAAACGGATTTTTGCGAATTGTGCGCCGGATAACAACCGCTCTGCCCCGGAAAAAACGAACTGTGCCGTGAATAACAATACCGGCTGTGCGCTGTACGGTGGATTTTTTCAGAAATGTGCCGTCGATAACAACAGCCGCCAAAATTCTACAGTTTGGAAACTGTGCGCCCGATAACAACCCCACTGCCGGAAATGTGCGCTGGATAACAACCCGGTCCGGACACGTTTGGAAAGCAGACAAAATTCCGAAATGTGCTGCCGATAACAATAGCCGAATTTTACCCACCGCGCAAATTGTGCTGTGGATAACAACCTGCCGCCCGCAGAAAAAAGTCCGAATTGTGCGCCCGATAACAACCATTTTTTTGCCCCGCGATGCACACCGCACCGAAATTGTGCTGCCGATAACAACCCCGCCCGCCGTAAACTGTGCGGGGGATTCCAACGCCGGCTCCCCGGAATTGTGTGCAGGATAACAACCTGTATAAAAGAGGCTGCCAGGCAAACTGTGCCGCCGATAACAATACAGCCTGTAGAAAACTGTGCCATGGATTCCAACCCCCGCCGCCCCGCTCCGGCAGAAATGTGCGCCGGATAACAACCCCGCCCGCCGCCGAAAAAAACGCCGCCGGTGTTGGAACAAACGGCACAGTTTGAAGTGAAAATTTTATTTTTCTTTTTAAAGGGGGTGTGCTACAATAAGAGAGTAAAAAGCTTCGGCTGCAAGACGCGGCAGGTGCTCTGTGCCGTCTTGTGGTACGATATTACTAAGAAAGAGGAAACAAAAATGACAACGTTTAGAAAAATGCGCCGCGGCAAGCGCATCAAGGAATCGTGAGGGTCTGCCGATGAACAAAAAAGCTGTGCCCACTGCTGCGGCGGTGCGGGAACTTGCCATCCTGACCGGAGCCGTGGCCATCATTGCGGCGGCGGTCTACTTCTTCCTTGTGCCCAGCCATGCCTCGGTCAGTAGCATCTCAGGTCTGGGTATCGTGCTGGCAAACTTTGTGCCGCTGCCGTTGTCAGCCATCACGATGATTTTGAATGTCGTGCTGCTCGTCATCGGGTTTCTGACCTGCGGGCGGGAGTTCGGTGCCAAGACGGTCTACACCAGCATCCTGCTCCCGGCGTTTATCGGCCTGTTCGAGCGGCTCTTCCCGAACCTCGGCTCCCTGACCGACAGCCAGGAGCTGGACGTGCTGTGCTACATCCTCGTCGTCAGCGTGGGGCTGAGCATCCTGTTCAACCGCAACGCCTCGTCGGGCGGGCTGGACATCGTTGCCAAGATCATGAACAAATACCTGCACATGGACCTGGGCAAGGCCATGTCGCTGTCCGGCATCTGCGTGGCGCTCTCCGCCGCGCTGGTCTACGACAAAAAGACCGTGGTTTTAAGCGTGCTGGGTACCTATTTTAACGGGCTTGTGCTCGACCACTTTATCTTTGACCACAACATCAAGCGCCGCGTCTGCATCATCACCGGGAAGGAAGAAGAACTGCGCCGGTTCATCATTGAGGACCTGCACAGCGGCGCGACGGTGTATGAATCCTACGGCGCGTACAATATGCAGAAGCGCCGCGAGATCATCACGATTGTGGACAAGGCCGAATACCAGAAGCTGATGAGCTACATGAACCGCGAGGACCCGCAGGCCTTCATTACGGTGTACACCGTGTCGGACATGCGGTATTGGCCCAAGGAATAAAAGTGCCGCCGGCTGTTAAGCTGATCCACCTGCACCGGATAACAGAAAACGATTGACGCAGCAGCGATGAATTCTGAAAAACTGAAAATTTTGGAGAAAAAATTGAAGTTTTTTCAAAAAAAGCGTTGACAAATCCCATCGGGCACGCTATAATATATGAGCGTTGAGGGCAGACGCCCAAGACACAAACCCGATGGGGATTCGCATAATGGTAGTGCAGCGGACTCTGACTCCGCCCGTGGGAGTTCGATCCTCTCATCCCCAACCACACCGCAGCAGCCCAGCTGCTGCGGTTTTTCTTTACGGGG